>Ga0164295_10000128_pt1 | contig 61814 bp, 40 predicted proteins | sample GEODES006metaG_FD_111798 | JGI IMG/M metagenome (GOLD analysis project Ga0164295, IMG submission 111798) | Oligotrophic lake water microbial communities from Sparkling Lake, Wisconsin, USA - GEODES006 metaG | ecosystem: Environmental > Aquatic > Freshwater > Lake | place: USA: Sparkling Lake...
AAATATATTTTGGATTAAATATATTTTGGATTAAATATATTTTGGATTAAATATATTTTGGATTAAATATATTTTGGATTAAATATATTTTGGATTAAATATATTTTGGATTAAATATATTTTTTGGATTAAATATATTTTGGATTAAATATATTTTGGATTTTTTGGATTAAATATATTTTGGATTTTTTGGATTAAATATATTTTGGATTAAATATTTTTTGGATTAAATATATATTTTGGATTAAATATTTTTTGGAATTAAAAATATTAATATATTTTTTGGAATTAAAAATATTAATATATTTTTTGGAATTAAAAATAATAATATATTTAATAATTATAATAAAAATATGGAAACACAAGATAAAAAATCATTAAAAGAAAAATTCTATGCAATAATGTTTTTACATTCATTAGGAGATACTATTGGGTTTAAAAATGGAGAATGGGAATTTAATTATCTAACAAATGATGTCACATATAAAACAACACTTGAAATTGTATTTCAATTTATATCACTTGGTGGTTATAGTTCAATTAATCTTGAAGGATGGAATGTTTCAGATGATACATTATTTCATTATGCAACAGCTAATGCATTATTAGAATTAAATCAAGATGATATTGATATTGATATTAATCATAATCAAATTAATGAAAATTTTATAAAAATATACAAAAAAAATTTATCATCAATGTTAAAAAAAATAGAAGATGATCAAAAGGAATTAGAAGATAAGGAACTAACAATTGAAAATTTATCCAAATATAAATTTAGAGGTATAGGGAAAAAAACAATGGAAAGCATAAGAAATTTTGAATCAAATATTACACCATCATTTATTTTGAGTGGAGGTAATGGTTGTGCAATGCGTTCATTATGTATTGGTATGATTTTTCACAAACCAGAAGATCTAGATAAATTAATATTGACATCCATAGAATTGGGTAGATTAACACATCCATCACCCATAGGATATTTAGGTGGTTTCACATCAGCATATTTTGTTCATCTAGCATTAAATGATATACCTATTGAGAAATGGCCATCATTATTAATTGAGATCGTAGATTCAAAAAAAATATCAAAATTTATTAATAATGAAAATTATGATGAAATATTAGCATATAGGAGATTTATATCATTATGGAAAAAATATATTGAATTAAGATTTAAAAATGAAAAAATAATAAAAACTGCATCCCATCGTAATTTAATATTTCGTACAAAATTTTTTTATGATTTTAAAATAAATTATGATGTATTAAATGAAACTGATCCAAATGAAAAAAATTATATGTCTATTGTAAGTAGTATTGGTGATTCTGGAGTTACCGCAATGTTAATGGCATACGATGCACTTATAGACGCAGAAAATTCATGGGAAAAATTAATATATTATGCAATGTTACATGTAGGTGACTCTGATACTGTTGGTGCTATAGCTGGTGGATTATTTGGTGCAATTTATGGAATAAACAAGACACCATTAAGAATGATAGAAAATATAGAATATTATGATCAATTAAGAAATATTACTAAACAATTATATAAAAAATTTGGAAAATAAATTAACTATTAGTTTTCATAAAGTTTATTAAATCATCAGCTGATCTATTACCATCATATCTTAACATTTTACCTGATTTTGTATGTAAAATAATTGTAGGAAAACCTTTAACGAATGATGGATCACATTTTTCTTTGTTTGCTTCACAATCAATCACATTAACAACGCATATTGATTTGAGATTGTTAGCATCATATTTAGATTTAAAATCATCTGAATCTAACATTGCTAATAATTTCTTTGACCATCCACACCAATGCGCAATATGTACATTTAATGACGCTACACCATTTGGTATCTCGTGCGTTACTTTTGTGGATTGATTTAATTGTACAATTTGTGATGGTTGTTGATTGCAATTACCAAATTTTTCTGGTTTAACTTGTGATTTAATTTGTGATTTACCAGAAAAATTAATTGTGTATAGAATTAAAATTAATATAGCAATTAATAAAATTATAACATAATTTTGTTCAACCATTAATAATATTAAATATAGAAAAATATTTTTCTTTAATTATTATTATATTATGGATTTAGTAAGACTTTTTTTCAGCCCAGTTGGTAATGACGTTCGTGGTGAACAATTTATGCATCTAGCATACAATGGTATGGAGTACAGCAAAGCAATTAATGCCGAAAATCCAGAAACACTTGTTAATGAACCATTATTACAATTAATGTTAGAACAAAATTATCAAGGTGGTGGTGATGCTGAGACTGTTTCTGTTAATTTTACCAATTTTATTTTAGATGTTGCACGTCATCATCGTAATTTAGATGATGGAGAATCTATTGGCGCCAATGCAACTAGTGCCAAACGCAAAGTTTTTGATAGTGTATATAAGGCTGATAATGTACCATTACAAGTTATGAAATTTTTTACAACTTTTTTACATGTTGTAGATACTACATCAAACCAACCAGTAGATTTTAAAACAGCCGATCCAACTAGAGTACGTTTTAATTTTGCTAAGAAATCAGTAGGTTCTGGTGATGCTGACACCGAATTATTTGCTGAAACTTTACCTTTATTATGCAGCTGTGTTAAAAAGATGATAGTTTCTAAAAATAGTGGTACCACTCTTAATACTATAACAAATGTATCTGTAGATACAAATGCCAGATCATTAAGAGATTTATATATTGATGCCAAAAAAAGTATAATAGATGGTACTGTAAAGAGTTATTTATATAACGCAACTACACAGAATTGGTACGATCTCAATAAAACAGCTGATACATATTTTAAATTAGATGTACCAACATTCATTAAAAATTCTATTTTAGCTAGAGATAAACCAGTTAAATCAAGCCCATCTGCAACACCAGCTGAAACAAATTTTGATGATTTATATGAATCAGTTGTTACTGGTGTTAGATACATTCGCAAAAATGGTACACTTGTTAAACTTAATGAAGATGGTTCTACAGGTAAAGAATATAAAGACAGTGAATTAAACATAGCTTTAACACAAGGTGCACCAAATTGCGCAACAACTGGTATTGATGTTTCTAACTGCACTATTGTTTCTGAATGTTTATTATCTGGTAAACCAGAAACATTATCAGTATGTTTAGCTAAATTAAAAGAAAAAGATATGTTTGAAGTTGCACGTAAAGAAGTAAACAACATGCATCCTCAAGTAGCAGTACAATTATTAAGAACTTTTGGTTTCAAACCACGTAAAGAAGCTGGTTCTAATACTTTACTTCCTCCTACATTTGATGAATGGAAAAGAAAATTATCTAGAACTGTTGATGCCACAACTGCATCAACTATCCTTGCAAATTCACAATTAATGAAATATTTACAAGCAATTGTAAGCATTGTTCGTTCTAATCCTGCTATCATTAACACTAATATACAAAGTGGTTTAACATCTGATTTCGCTAGAAAATCAGGTTTAACTGTTTTCCGTAACCCATTCCCAGAAAGATCTACATCTGCCGATGTTGTTGATGGTTTAGTATTTACCCAAAATCAAATGATTCCTCAAGTGCCATTAGCCTTAAGAATTGCAAATATTTCATCAAGAATGCCAGTTCCACTTAATTTAGTTGGTGGTGGTGAAGATGCATGTGTAAATTCTGCTCAAATTGGTAAAGCATTCAAATTAATATTTGCAGAGATGGAAAAAAATGGTAAAGTTTTAGTTGAATCTGATAAAGCACGTATTCACGCTTCCGTTGAAAAACTTGGTAAATTAGAATCTCAACTTATCAAATTAATGGAAGATGCTAAATTATTTGCCAAACTTAATTCAGCTTTAAATCCAGGTCAATCAACTTCAGATACTGTTACATTAAAAGATATTTCCAATGTAAGAGATAATCTTTCAAGCGATACTCTTACAAATCTCAATGATTGTATAAATAAAAATATTTCAGACCAATCTCAATTATCATCTGATTTAGTTAACAAAGTCCAAATGCCATTATTAGAATTATTACTTGGCCGTACAAACCCACTTTTAAATCAACTTTAAATTAAATGTTTGTTATTTATTGGATTATAAATTTATTGGATTATAAATTTAATGTTTTATTATTTGTTGGATTATAAATTTAATGTTTTATTATTTGTTGGATTATAAATTTATTGGATTATAAATTTAATGGATTATAAATTTATTGGATTATAAATTAATTGGATTTAATTAATAATTTAATAAATAAACTTTTTTTCTTTTTAATTATATATATGAGTATGTTAAATCTTTTCTTTAGTTCAACAGCCGGAGATACACGCGGAACAAAGTTTGCACACCTTGCATACAATGGTATGGACTTTACAAGACCTATTAATGTAGGAAATCCTAATTCACTCATCACAGAACCTGTTTACCAATTAATGTCTTGCCAAAATATGACAAGCCCAATTGAAGATTCAACTGAAGATTCTATTTCCCACAATTTTATACAATTCATTATTGATACTGCTAAATATCATAGAGAATTAGATGATAATAACCCAATTGATGAAACAGATACAAAAAAAAACATATTTAATAATATTTATTTAAATCCAAATGCTGATTTATTTACACGCAAATTATTTACCACATTTATTCATGTAGTAGAAATAAACACAAATAGAGTTGTAACTGATTTTGCACGTTATCAAAACAGATTAGGCGATATCCGTTTTAATTTAGCTAAAGTTGATGTATCTGCCGAATCAAAACAACGTATATTATTTGCTGAAACATTACCATTACTTCCTGAAATTGTTGACTGCTATTATTTACCAACAGATAATTCATCTACTTTTGATACAATAAAAAATACGTTAAAAGCTAAATTACAGTCTATTTATGACACAATTAAAAAAAATCCTGTTAAATCAGGTCTTTTTGCTACAGCATTAGCTGCTGGTGCATTTGCTGGTTTATCATATTTAGGGATTTTGGGCACAGCAGTACCACAAACAACATCACTCGCATTATATTACGCACCAACAACAGAATTAGCACTCTTTGAATCTGTATCGAAACTTAGCTATTGTATTAATCATGCGAGAATGCCAACATTTATCGGTAATTTAGTAAGAATAGCAGTCCCAAGAGGTCTTGTTGGTGGTGGTGCAAATAAGGATGATGATAATAAACTTACTAGAATATTTGCTGATATTTATAATGTAGCAGTTGGATTAGATATAGCAGGAATACCTTTAGAAACAAATGATAAAAAATTTATTTTAAAACTTCAAAAATCAACTGCCACCGATTTTGGTATAGATAATGATAAATTTTATTTAAATGTTATTAAAGCAAGAGATAGACAAGTTCCCAGATCATCATCAAAACCAACACAAGTTGGTTTTGATGATTTATATGAATCAGTTGTTACTGGTGTTAGATACATACGTAATAAAGATGGAGAATTAGTTGAACTTAAAGATGATGGTACACATGGTAAGAAATTTGATAAAACAGAAATTGAAGCAGCTGTCAAACAAGGTGCACCAAATTGTGCAACAACTGGTATCAATGTGTCTGACTGTACTGATGTATATAAATGTTTATTATCTGGAAGACCAGAAACTTTATCTGAATGTTTAGATAAATTAGCAAATGCTAATATGTTTGAAGTTGCACGTAAAGAAGTAAATAAAATGAATCCACAAGTAGCAGTACAATTATTAAGAACTTTTGGTTTCAAACCACGCAAAGAAGCTGGTTCTAATACTTTACTTCCTCCTACATTTGATGAATGGAAAAGAAAATTATCTGGAACTGTTGGTGCCACAACTGCTTCAACTATCCTTAATAATTCACAATTAATGAAATATTTACAAGCAGTTGTAAGCATTGTTCGTTCCAATCCTGCTATCATTAATACCAATGTACAAAGTGGTTTAACATCTGATTTCTCCAGAAAATCAGGTTTAACTATTTTCCGTAACCCATTCCCAGAAAAATCTGTATCATCAGGTGTTATTGACGGTGTAGTATTTAATCAAAATCAAATGATTCCTCAAGTGCCATTAGCCTTAAGAATTGCAAATATTTCATCAAGAATGCAAGTTCCACTTAATTTAGTTGGTGGTGGTGAAGATGCATGTGTAAATTCTGCTCAAATTCGTAAGACATTTAAATTAATATTTGCAGAGATGGAAAAGAACGGTAAAGTTTTAGTTGAATCTGATAAAGCACGTATCGATGCTTCCATTGAAAAACTTGGTAAATTAGAATCCCAACTCATCAAATTAATGGAAGATGCTAAATTATTTGCTAGACTTAGTGAAGCATTCAAATCAGATGAATCCGTAACATTAAAAGATATTTCCAATGTAAGAGATAACACTCCCGAAAATACTTTATCAAATCTCAATGATTGTATAAACAAGAATGTTGCAGATCAATCACAATTATCATCTGATTTAGTTAACAAAGTTCAAATGCCATTATTAGAACTATTACTTGGCCGTACAAATCCACTTTTAAATCAACTTTAAATTTTTTTATTATAAAATTCTAAATTAAATCATTTTTTTATCTTTATATAAATTATATATATGTATCAAGATTTAGCACCTTTTGTAAACAATGATCAATTAGCATTAGATTTTTTACGTTACAATTATATTGGTCAAGATTTTAGTAGACCAATAAATAAGCCCGAAACAGCCGACACTATAAAAGGCGAAGCTGTATACCAATTAATGTTAAAAAATAATTATATTGGTAAAGAAAATTCCGAACCTGATTGTTTAGCATATGTTTTATGTGAATATACTATTGGTAATATTGGTTATTGGCACAATAAAATTAACAATAAACAAGTAAGTGATAAAGATACAGCTGGTAAAATTTATGATGAAGTATATAGAAGATGGAAAGATCTATCTCAATTAGCAAGAAAATTCTATTCAACTCATTTGTATTTAACAAAAAAAGAAAATGGTATAGAAAGCGTTATTAGAGATTTTGATAATATTGAATCAATAGAGAATTTAGTTGGTAGACAAAATATATTTTTACATTTAAGAAAAGCAGCCAATGGTCAAATATTATTTAGAGAATCATTACCTTATTTACCTATTGGTGCATATTTTAAAGATGATAATGGAAATATAACAAATATAACTCCAAATAATCAGGATTATTTAAAAAAAATATATGATAAATACAGATATAGGGAACGTAATAATCCTTTAAGATTAAATTATTCCCGTTTTATTTCAAATGTAATAGCACATGCTGGTGAAAATGTCGATTTATATAAAGTACAAATATCTTCAGAAATAGATAATTTAGATGATTTATATCCATCAGATCCACAAGCAAATGGTGTTAAATTTAGCAGAGATGAAACCGGTTGTTTAGTTAGAAATGGAACAAAATTAGACGATGCTAAATTATTAGAAGATTTAAAGGATGAGACTAATTGTTGGGGAACTGGTATTAAAAATAATGGAACAAATTGTGCTGATGTAAATAAATGTTTATTAGATGTTAAAACACATAATATTAGCAATTGCAAAGACGAATTACAAGATGAAGAATTATTTAATGTACCATCAGATGTTGTAAGAAATATCAATCCAAGAATAATGACTTTAATTGTTGAAAATTTAGGCGTGAGAATTAAACGTGATTCAAATGGATTTAGAACATGTGAAGATTTTTCATCATGGTTAAATAGAACACCAATTAGAGATATTGTAAGAAAAAATAAAAATCTCAAAAGATACATTCAAACTATTATTGAAACATTAAATTCAAATCCAGTTATTTTAAATAAACCATCTACAAAACGTGCAAATACTTATGGGTTATCAACATTTACTACACCAGATGCTCTTAAATCAAACGGGAATACAAGAAATTTAGGTGATTTATTATTATACACTAAACAATTTGGTATGACAAATTCAGGTGTACCTCAATATCCTTCCAATATGCGTTTCATTTTATCTGGTGGTGCTGAACCCGACAGTGATAATGCATCACAACTCAGAAAATTATTTAAAGTATTATTTGATGAATTAGATAAAGCAGGAGTTCCTCTTGTAGATAGAGATCAAAATAGAGTATTTGCTTCAATTGATCAAATGAGTAAATTAGAATTACAATTACCAAGATTATTAGAAGATTTACGCGTATATACCGATTTAATCACAATGTTAAATGATAAAGATAAAGATAAAACTGAATTTGAAGATTTTTCAGATATTAGAAATAATAAAGAAAAATTATCAGAATTAGTAAATAAAGTAAATAAACAAATACAAAAAAATATTACAAAACAAAATTTAATATATAATATTTTATATAATAAAGTCCAATTACCATTATTATCAAGATTAGTTATGTTCTAAATAACTAATTGAGAATAACACTTATTATCAAGATTTATTATTGATAATAACACTTATTATCAAGATTTATTGTTGATAATAACACTTATTATCAAGATTTATTATTGATAATAACACTTATTATCAAGATTTATTATTGATAATAACACTTATTATCAAGATTTATTGTTGAGAATAACACTTATTATCAAGATTTATTATTGATAATAACACTTATTATCAAGATTAGTTATGTTCTAAATAACTAATTGAGAATAACACTTATTATCAAGATTTAATTAATTTGTTTAATTTATTAATTAAATATATATCATTATAAATAATATATATTAATGACTGGTGGCACAATGCATTTAGCTGCTAGGGGTGTAGAAGATATTTTTTTATCTGAAGATCCCCAAATAACATATTTTAAATTGGTGTATAGAAGACATACAAATTTTTCAATAGAAGAAATTAGGCAAAACTTTATACAAAAAACTATAGATTTTAATACTAAAGTTACAGCATTAATAACAAAAAGCGGTGATTTAATAAATCAATCTTCGTTAGTAATAACTTTACCACAAATAGATCAAGTGGCTGATAATATAACAAAAGTTGCTTGGATAAAAAATATTGGTTATCGTATTATAAAATCAATAGATATAGAAATTAATGGTAGATTAATAAATCGTCATTATGGTGAATGGATGTATTTATGGAATGAATTATTTAATCCTCAATATGATCGAGCTGCAAAAATAATAGGAAATATTGACGAATTAACTACATTTACTAATGGCAAATCTTCTTATAAATTATATGTACCATTGCAAATGTGGTTCTGTAAAAACGCAGGTAATGCTTTACCATTAATAGCGTTATTATATTCGGATGTAAAGATCAATGTTGAATTTAATTCATTAGATTATTGTCTAAAAGTATCACCTTCGCATGTAATATATTGTGATGCTGATATTGTAAATTTTAATGAAAATGAAATTATTGTTCAAAATATAGATGGTATAATAGCAGCTGGTTATTTTTCTTCATATGATATATTGAATCGGCAATTATATTATTATAAAATAACAACAAATAATTTTTCAAGTATTCCTTATGGAACAATCAATACATCAAAATATCAAATAATTGGATCAACAACTAATTTTTCAGTAAATCCATATACACAACAAGCAACTTCAAAAATAATTACACCTCAATCCTATCCACAAAATCCAGTAACAACTAATCTACATTTGGGTGATACATATTTACTTGTAAATTTTATTTATCTCGATGATGATGAACGATTAAGATTTTCTCAATCTAAGAATGATTATTTAATTGATCAACTATTTTTTACCGAATATAATGAAGTAAATGGACCTATGGAAATGATAGAATTAAATGTTGACAATCCAGCTAAATTTACATTGTTTGTTTTACAATTGGCTTATCAATATAATGCAAAAAATTATGATAATTATACAGATTCATTTGATCCAAATTTATATAGTGCATCAAATTTAATAACGAATGCAACGATATTATTAAATGATAAAGAAAGAATAACATTTAGAGATTCAAAATATTTTGAAAATGTTCAACAATATCAATATGCTAGAAATACAGGTCCCGTAGGAGTGAATATGTATTCATATGCAATTGATATAAATTCTACACAACCATCTGGATCATGTAATATGTCAAAAATAGAAACAATTAGAGCAAAAATACTTGTAAATCCAATTTTATCAACAAATAATCTTGGTTATTTTCGTGCATATAATGAATGTCATAATATATTAAGAATATCAAATGGATTTGGAGCGCTATTATTTGAAAGATAAACTATTTGAAAGATAAACTATTTGAAAGATAAACTATTTAGTATTGATAAAAGCTGGTGCAGCAAATCCAGACATTATTCTTAAAATTTGATAAGAGAATGAAAAATATTCTATTTCAATTTCCAAATCATTATCCTTCATTACTTGAATAAATGTGGGATTCAATTCATGTTCAATTTCAATATCATCAATTTTTGTAAAATTAGCTGTACCACTGGGTTGTAACAATTTTGGTAATAGACTAAATGAATATAAAAATTCACCAGCATTTAATGAACCAAGATTACACTCATATGGAATTACAGCATTGAAATAACCATAATCACCTGATTGACGTTTATTACCATTAAAATAAAAGGATATTGTTTTTATAATCCGAAGTTGGTCAACTACTAATCTATACACAGTATATGGTGGATAGTTTGCAGTTTGATATGTATATGTAGGTTTAGTTATATTATAATAATCATTTATATTCCAATTTTGTGGATCATTATTAATCGCTTTAACACGCCATAAAATAAATTTTGTTGGATCCGAAAAGTATAATTTTTCTCTTATTTTTCCATTTATTAAATTTGAATATTTATATGTAAATTTTCTTCCATTGTTATAATGATCCGCTAAGAATTCTAATTTAGAAGCGGCAATTCTCATTCGTTCTTCCATTTCTAAATAAACATAATCGACTATCAATTTACATAAAATTTTTGGTTGTTTTTCAATAAATGCACCATCAGAAATTACAAGTAATTCTTGCAGAGGTCTCGTTTTAAAATTTATTGTTATATCCGAATAGAGAATATTTAACATTGGTAAAGAATTAGTAATTTCTCTTGTAAAATAAAAATCCAAGGGTAGTATAAATTGTACATTTGATTTGTTAGCATTATTAAATGTTGTTAAGGTTGTAATATTACCAATTAATTTATTATATCCACTCATTTTAGAGGAAGCTGTGAATAATTTTGTTTTTAATGATAATAAATAAGAATTATAGAAATCAAATGTATCACCATTTATTAATAATTGTAATTTTTCAAATAAATAATGTCCGGGTTCACTAACCCATGAATATTCGGCAGGAAGATTAGCAATCATTGATGTTATAATTTTATCACATACACTATTTTCGTATGTAATTCTAGTTTGGGAATATTCTAAAATTGGATAATAATATAGATTATTCTGATTTTCATATTCAATTTCAGCATTTTCTGGTATTGGTAAATTATTATTATAAATAATATTTGTAACAATATTATAATATTTAGTTTTATTGCCTTGTAAATATGATTGGATATAATTTATAAGTTCAGATAATGATTGTGTTGTATAATTTAATAGATACGCGCCATCTGATTTTGATATTAAAAAATCCTGAACAAATCTAAATACATCAGATTTTAATTGAAAATTATTATATAAATCATCAACATGAGCAGATTTAAAAATTTCTTCAGTAAAATTAATTAAATCAAAATAATCTTGAATATCTAATCCTTCTGCATGATGATACACATAACAATCATATAAATTAGGTGTAACAGAACGGATAAATGGATTAGCTGATTCATTCATTGCTGCTATTAGATCTTGTACACTCCAATTTACAAGTGGATTTAAATAATTTTGTGCATAAATACAATCACCATAAAATGCATATGTACTTGTTATTAATCCTTTAACTGTTGAAATTATACTTAATATAACAGGGTCTGTAGATGTTATTGCTGTATTATAATAATCAACAACATCAGAAACTGTATTATAACTAATATCAAATTGATATAAATTATTTATTTGTAATAATTCTTTATAACTTGAATATCTAATTAGATAATATTGAATTATCGCTAAATAAAGATTAGTATAATTTAACATACCAACAATATCAACACCACTACCATCTATTAAATGTTCAAAATCTGTTTTATTATATGCATTTTGAAAATCATTAAAATCATATCCAATAGTTTGAACTGGAATAGTTACATTATTTCCTGTCTGGTTATATACATATGAATCGATTGTTCCTGTACCACCAATTAATGTTAAATTATAAGATACATCAATTCGTGGATATAAATTACCAGATTGATCAAAACTTGAAACAGTCCCACCTGTAAAATAATTTGGAGTAAATGTAGAAATTTTTGATATTAATTCTTCATAAAATATATTTAATAAATCATTCATAGATAAACCAATATCAGTTTCATAATAACTGGGATTTAATGCAATATTATTATAAAATCCATTAATAAAATATGTTGATTTTGAATGAAGATAATTATAAACCGATGATTGTGCATACATATATCTGGTTGTTCTATTATCAGTCAATACAAATGAATTTACATTTGATCTAAAACTTGTATCATATTTATAATATTGTAACTGATATATATTATAAGTAGATGTATTTAAATTATTTGTATCAAATACCGAATCAAAATCAAAACGCATAAAACTATCAAGTACAAAGTTAATTATTTCAAAAGCATATACTTTTGCTGCGGATGAATCGGGTAAGGATTGAATTAGTGAAAAATATTGCTGTCTGAATGTTTCAATTACACCACGAATATTTGGTATAAAATAAATTTTACCATCAACAGTTAATTGAAAACTTTTCTCTGGTCTAATTAAAAAATAAATTGCAAAATTATTTGTACTTGTTATATATTTATTGGCAAATGCATTAATTAAATCATATTCTTGTACATTTTTATTTGTTGTATCTGATAAAATAACATTGGTTACAATTTTAGTATATAAATTTTTTTTGAATGTTGTTGAATTATTGGATAAATCTAACGTTGTTAAAGATAAGGGGGCTAATCCTGGATTAATTGCTTTTAAATTAGTATTGATTGCGTTTGGTATTTCATTTATTAAAAATAATGGTAAATAATTCATTATAACTACACTTTTTTGTGCATTTTGATTCAAAATAGATGTTAACACTGTATATAAATTTGGTCCAGCTGGATAAGGTATTGCTATTTGTTGGAGTAATGACTTTTGATTGTCGATTGTATATGGTGACCATAATGAATATACATTTAAATAATCTGAAATTAATGTATTTTGATATCCCGAATTAATTATAGTTGTTGAAGTTGATAGATATGATACTAAATCTTTTCTAAAAAAAATATCATTACCTACATATAAAATATTATCTAAAAAATTATCATTTATATTTAATGTATTAGGTAGTAAAATATTTAGAATTTGGAAATCACTTTGTACATTATTATAATCAATCGGAGTAATATTAACATAATTTGTAAATGTTTTATATAAACTCAATCTAAAATGTCTAAAATTATCAAAATATGCTTGTCTTAAAACTATCATTAATTGATAAAATATTTTAAAATTTACTTGTATATTTTGTTGTATTGAATTAATAATGAATGGTTTATTTTTTATTAATGTTGTATCATCAATTATTTCATTTGATGTTAGTGTTGATAAATATTTATAAAGTATAATATACGTATCATATGTATTATAATAATTATTTTGTAAATTAAGATTTTCATAATTTTGATTAGAATAATAAAAATTTAATATATATGTATAATAATCATCTATTTTTTTAGCAAGGAATGTTGTTGATGAAGATGGATTAATTTCATTTAATAAAACATATAAAGCAAATGTATCTCTCAAATTTTGGTTATTACTTACATCCAAAATATTATTAGATAAATCAACTATTGAATATAAATATTGATCATACATAACATCACGAATTAAAAATGGTGACACCAGATTTACTCCGGATATATCCACATCTAATTGATATGATTTTATTATATCAAATAATCTCGAGCTCAATATAGTATTTACACTAAGATTGGATTGTTTTGGTATTCGATTTCCAGATGAATCCAGTATGTAATTACCAGATGAATCTAATTCAAAAAATTTTAAAACTCTATTATTTGATCCATCTACATTATATGCTGAATCTACATGGTAAGTATAATCAGAATTTAAATAAAATATACCATAACCATAATCATATATAAATCTTATAAAATTATTAACGAATTGAATTGAATTTCCATTTGTATTTAAATAAGATGTTATTTCAAGTAGATTTGTTAATATGTCAGATGGATATATACCATTTATGTTACCTTGAATAATATTTGAATTTAAATATTCATATAATTCAACATATACCGATTGATTAAAAAAATTTGTTATTATATCTAATTGTGAATAAATAAGATTACGTGATATATCAAAACTTGTGTCATTATAAATTCTATTAATCAATCTTTGATTTACCGGTGGTAAATTTTTATATATTTTGTATGATTGTAAACCATAATTTACATCATTAATAAATCGTAAAAAAAAATTATTTTGTTGTACATAATTATAAACTTGATCATATATATTACCAGTTCCATTTTTACCATTATTATATAAAGTTGTTGAAATTATTTGTGTAGGCTGATATAAATTTTTCCAATAAATAAAATATTTTGCAAGCATTGAAACAACATTAGCATTTGTTGGATCTTGATATTTAACAATAAAATTACCAATTTCAAATACTAAGTTTAAATTTGATATACAATCACCTCTTTTTAATAATGTATAATTTGTCTCTAAATCTAATTTTTTTACTTCCTGTATAATTTCAGTTTGCGGTACTATTGTAAAATTTGTATGTCTACGATATACCATTTTAAATAAAGTTATCTGAGGATCACCAGTAAGATAAACTGTATCTAATCCTAGTGCTACTAATTGTAATATACTTCCACTTGGCATTTAAGAATATATATAAAGTATATTCTTAAATAAAAAATTAACTTTATTCTTAGGATACTGAAAATGCTAGACCAGCATAACCATTACTTATACGTAAAATATTGTAACATCTAGCATATATTTTAAAAATTAAATTTGTTGTATATTGAATATCTAAAATTGATCCTGGTGCAATTCGTGGATCAATATCTGACAAATTATAAATAAAGGCATCTGGATTTAATTGAAAAATAAATTCAAAATCTTTTAATCTTGATAAATTTAATGTTCCCGATGGTTGTAATTCCTCTGCATTTAAACAAAATCCTAAATTATATATACCAGTATTTGGTGTTCTTGTATGTATTTCATATGGTTGAATAACATTATAAAACCGATCTGTGCCTATATTAGGTAAAACTTTGTTTTCTCCATTTAATAATAATTGTGCATTTATTAAGGGTCCTTTAGTACCACTTACATCTATAGTATAATTTATAAAATCATTATTTAATTTACCAGTTGCATCATATCTATAAACTTCTTTTTGGAAAAAGAAAATTACTTCTTTACAAGGATGTCTAAAATCTAAATGAATCATATAATTTTGAGTATTAATAACATCAAAATAAGATTGTGTTGTTTCTATCAAATATTCATGGGCTGATTGAGCAAATTTTCTACGCTCTAAACCATCTAAATAAATATAGTCAACAAATAAAGATACATTTAAATTTAAAACTTTACTATCCCATATATCTTCTAATGTATAATTATAACCAGAAATATCTTCAATGGTTCCGCATTGATTTATTGATCTAAATTTAACTTTAATAATAAAATCATTATGTTGTGATGCAACTAATGGAAAAGCAGAACCTAAATTTCTAGAAAACCAAAATTGTAGTGGTAAATAAATTCTAAATGCGGGTTTTGTACTTCTATCATAGGTTGTTAATTCGGGAACCATTCCAATTAGTTTATTATAAGTTGGATATAACGTTTCATACAAAGATAGATTGGTCCAGCATTCTAAAAATTCACCTTCAGCTCTATCTATAAATTCACCACCAATATATACATCAATATATTCAATCATATTATGACCAAGATTTTTATTCCAAGAAAATTTTAAATTAGGATTTAATGAATCGGCTAATTCAATTTGATAATCATTATATTGTTGATAATAATAATCCTGTATTTCAACACTAGAATTAATACTTGTTTCAGCAATATTCATAATATTTGATATAACATTATTATCACTAGTGTCAACATAAAAATAATCTTGTAATTGTGAATAAATATCTGAAGTTTTTAAATAATATTTAATTAAAGTCGGTAGATCATTATTAAATAAAGAATTATAATTTGTTAAAGCTGTTTGTCCTTGTACATTAAATAAAACATTCAAATCATCACGTATATTAAATGTAGTCAAACCAATCGCATTTTTGTTACGTATTATGGATCTATAAGCAGCAGTATTATATTTCATAAACTCTGTCACATAGCCATAATATATTGGTGCGTTTGGATTTGTAAATACATATTCAGGTCTATTAAATTGAAATTCGGTAAAGGTAAAATTTGTTTGTGGTATATCTATTTTTAGATAAGTTTTACTTATCAAATCCCCATTCCTATCTACAATGAATGTCACTTCATTGTTAAAATTTATATTTGTATTTGCCTTAACTTCTACCGATTCTATTGCAAAGTTTGTATATCTTCTATAAGCTGTTTTAAAAAAAGTTATTTGAGGTGCACCAGTTAAATATAAATCATTACACCCATAACATATAATATTAAGTAAACCTCCAGGCATATATGGTATATATATTATGTTGTCATGAAAAAAATAAATAAAATACGTATCCATTGAAATGGATAAAAATAAAAAAATGTTAATTTCTATTTCAAGCTGAGCCTTAAATAAAATATATACATGTACACTTACACTTCTCTATCTAGCACTCCTGCTATCCTACTATCTAGCTATCCTGCTATCCTACTATCTAGCTCTCCTGCTCCCTTCTCTCTCGCTCTCCCGCTATCCTACTATCTAGCACTCCTGCTATCCTACTATCTAGCTATCCTGCTATCCTACTATCTAGCTATCCTGCTATCCTACTATCTAGCTCTCCTGCTCCCTTCTCTCTCGCTCTCCCGCTCCCTTCTCTCTCGCTCTCCCGCTCCCTTCTCTCTCGCTCTCCCGCTCCCTTCTCTCTCGCTCTCCTGCTCCCTTCTCTCTCACTCCCCCGCTTCCCGCTCTCCGCTTACTGCTGTCCCATCGCCAGCAGTCGAGAGCGACCAACAGGCGTGCCATTGCTCTTGCCCCTGGTAGTCTTCACCGACACACGAGGCTTGCGCGAGACCTCTTGGAACTCTCCCTCGTCCTCAGTCTTCTCCACATCGTCCTCAGCCGCCGCCCCAGCCTCAGCCGCCGCCCCAGCCTCAGCCGCCGCCCCAGCCTCAGACTGCCTGTCGTCCTCCTCACTGGCAGCACCCATGAGGTCAGTCACGAGCTCATCCTCCTTCCTTCGCTCCTCCACACGAGCAGCCGCCTTCTCCTTCTTTAGCTTCTCCGCCTTTTCCTCCTCCGCACGAGCTGTAGCATCCTCCTTGCGCTTAGCCCACGCGTTCACCTTGGGACCCGGACCCTGCTTCACGCTGGTGTCATTGAAGCCCTGCTGCTTCTTCACACCCTTCACCGTCTCCTCCTTCACAACCTTTCCCTTGTGCTCGGATGCCGGCGATCCACGCTGCTGAGCCAGAGTCTTCGGTCCCTGCATCTCCCGGAACTTCTGCCCGATCTCCTTCGATCGCGCAATGGCGTCCTTGAAGATGGCAGAGAACTCCTCCATGTTGTCACTCCACTTGTACACACACTCGTAGACCTCCTTGAGCTGCGTCACATACGCAAGAAACTGCTCAGAGGTATGCGTTGTGTAGCGCGCGCGAGTAAACTCCCGACCGTTGCGCACAATCGTCTCCTCTCCAGCGAACTTGCGGTACGTTGCACGCTCAGGAGTCAACTCCCGTGCCGAGTACTGCCCGGACGCACGAAAGCAGAGCTCACCGAGGACCATCCGCAGCGCCTTGATGTATGTGAACAGCTTCCCATCGTCCAGGGGTGTGTCCAGCTCATCAAAAGAGCAGTCGAAGTGAAAGTTGAAAGGCTTCTCCTTGGTACGATACTGCAGCTTCCGCAGACAATTGCCCACTGTAGTCTCTCCAAACTCCCGATTGGACGCAAACTCACACAGACAATGTGCCTTCTGGATGATCTTGAAGAACCCAAGTCCCTCCAGACCCTGCAGAATCGTACCATGGAAAGCCTTTTGACCCTCCATCTTTGCGTCAGACGACTGTGTACTGTTGTACATAATCATCATCTCGACGCACATAGCCTGAAGCAGTTGCTCCAAGGCCCCATCCCCTAGCAAACACTCACCGCTGTTGCCAGCAATGAAAGCGCGAGCCTGGGACTCGATAAACTTGATAGTCTGAGACATCATGTTCATTGTAAAAAGTGATCTTTTTATTGATACTTTTAGGGATTTTAGAGATTTTAATTTTTCAATTTTTTTAATAAAAATATTAAAATATAAAAAAGATAATACCTTCTAGTCGTTTAAAGGATAGACAGTTAAAGGATAGTCAATTATATTGCCTTATGGACCACATTATTAATATATGGATTACCGGATAGGTTTTGTTTGGTAAAGGTATCAATATTAGGGTTTTCCATTGTTTTAATAGGGGATCCAGAAAAGGACATAATAAAAGGTAATTTTTCATTAATAGCAATAGTCGATGGTATTAAATCCCTATCTATTTGTAACTTTTCACACATTCTTAACATTGTGAAGTCATATGTAGGGCCTTTATCATAATTTGATAAAGTAGGTGTACGACCAGTCATTTCTACCTGTTCTCTTCCTACATTAATATGAGCATTTATATAATCATCACGTCTTCTAGGTGGTAAATATGTTGAATCACCATTAGCGCCACCAGCAGATCTATCTAATTTTGAATACATTTCACGTCGAGTTGGATCTGGTGTAAATAATTCATAGTTAATAGCATAACCTTTATCACCTAATTGATTTTTAGCACCACCGGCAGATCTATCCAACGCCGAATGAATCTCACGTCTAGTTGGATCAGGTGTAGCTAGATCATAATTTATTGTATAATTTCTCCCACCCTCAACTTGATTAGCACCAGCATTAGCCCTATCCAACGCCGAATGAATCTCACGTCTAGTTGGATCAGGTGTAGCTAAATCATAATTTATTGTATAATTTCTCCCACCCTCAACTTGATTAGCACCAGCATTAGCCCTATCCAACGCCGAATGAATCTCACGTCTAGTTGGATCAGGTGTAGCTAAATCATAATTTATAGTATAAGTCCTACCACCTTCAACTTGATTAGCACCGGCATTAGCCCTATCCAATGCTGAATGAATCGCACGTCTAGTTGGATCAGGTGTAGCCAAATCATAATTTATAGTATAAGTCCTACCGCCATCGACTTGATTAGCGCCAGCATTAGCTCTATCCAATGCTGAATGAATCTCGCGTCTAGTTGGATCAGGTGTAGCTAAATTATAATTGATAGTATAAGTCCTACCACCATCGACTTGATTAGCACCAGCATTAGCTCTATCTAAATCTGAATGGATCTCACGTCGAGTTGGATCGGGTGTAGCCATTATCTTATCATGAGCATAACTTTTACCAAGTGATGGTTGTAATGCTGCACCATCTCTATCATATCTATCATGGATATTTCTACGTGTTGGTTCAGGTACATCATTAGGATTATATGTATGACTTTTTCCAAAAGCTGCTTGAATAGCAACACCATCTCGATCATAACGATTATGAATTTGTCTTAATGTTGTATCTGGAGTATCATTTGGATCATATGCAATAGTTCTGCCAATTGTAGAACCACCAGCAGGACCGACATAAGCTAAATTTTGTTCTCTTTGTGTAGGATCTGGAATATATTTAAGTGCATCTTCTCTTTCGCTCATACCTTCGACTAATATCATATTTCTGGGTTCAGCTTGTAAATAATTTTGTTTTAGTGAACCTTCAAATTTTTCTCTTAAATTACTTGGAGTTACTTGTGATATCTCATTTTGCGCAGGACCAGATAATGTACGATCAATTAAACCACGATTAGTAGTTGCTAAATCTGCTTTAATATATTCACCATAAATGGCTGGTGCAATAGCATAACCATAATTTTTAACTAAACGATCTGTACCCCATTCTTTAGTTCTTTCAGGTCTGTTCTTTTTATGTGCTCCAATTACTGGACCTCTACCACCTCCACCGCCACATCTTATACCAGATGTAACAACAGGTGTTGTATATGATATTTGTTGTTTATCAGAAGTTCTTTGTTCATCAATTGTTTTATATTGTGGTCTGTAATCATTACCAATTGGATTGTGTTCTTCATAACCAAGATTAAGACCAGGAATTTGTCTTTTTTGTTGAAATGGTAATTCATTACGTTTTTCTCTACCTGGAATATAATGTGAAATTAAATAATCGGTTGGTAAAGGTATACCGTAAATATTGGTTGCATTCATAATAGGATCAAATAATGGTTTATGTTCGGTTTTTTGTTTAAATACAATATTATCAGTACCAGAAAAATTTTCCATCTTTCTTTGTGATAATTCAGCTGATTTATATTCTCTATTGGGATTAGTACCATATGTTTTACCTCTAAATTGTGGAACCATATTTATATGCCAGAAATCATTTGTTACACCATAGCCCATATTATTATCAGTACCATGACCTTCGCCAAAATTAGAATAACCACCAGCCAAAGCTAAATTTCTTTCAGTTTGTACACGTTCTGAAACATTTGAATTATTATCTACAGCATTTGAACTTACAGGTTTAGAACCTCCACCAAATTGTAAAGCCCCATATTGATTTAAAAAACTATCATTTGTATTATTTTTATTAACTATTTCTCGTTCTTTTACTCCATTATCAATCATAGAGTCTGCTCTAGAAATTAATAATGTTGGATCACCCATAACAGATACCTCAGATTCAGATCCAAGTGAAATTTCATCTGAAAATTGTGAATCATCGTCATTATGATTTCCGAAATGTTCAACAATGGCCTTATTTGAACCAGGTCTTTTTAAATTAGGGTTTATAACGCCAGTTTTTCTAGGATTACGACTAGCTTTTATTTTTGTTTGAGCACGTTTTTGCAATGAATCAAGATTTTTCTTGAGTTGATATGAATTATAGACATCTTTTACACCAGATGATAATTTATGTTTTGAATTCGGAGACTTATTATCTTTTAATGTTACAATATCTTTTAGAATGGAAAAACTATTAACTAACTCCATAATAATATAGTTATATATAATTATCCTTTAACCGGTTTAGAAAAATACAAAAAAGATGAAGGAGTGTTAAATGGTTTATACGCCTATAAAAAATATAAAATTAAATTAAGGTTGGATATTTGGGATAGAATAAATATAGTTATCCTTTGCTTCAAGAACAGTATTCTTAGCAAAGTCATAAAAGATGTTAGCTTGAGGATCTCTAACAAGATTATAAAATCTATCAATTGGTGCTTCTTTATAATTATAAGCAGGATGAGATAAATGTGAATATCTTGGGAATTGATCATCATTGCATACACGTTTATCTAATAATTTAAAATCAGATGGTCTAACTTTATTTACTTTACCATCTTTGCATTTAGATGTTTTGACTGCACGATTAGAGAGTACTGATTCAACATCGACTAATCTTTGTGCCATAGCTGGACCATCATCTACAACAGTTGATACACCATAACCATTATTACCAGATCTTGGACCATTTACATATAAACATGAATCGCAACGGTAATTATAAAAAGGTTGTAATCTATATGTACCTGGAGAAATACTTTCAGATAATCTATCTGGATAAGCACAATTATCATAAGATAATCTTGTGGAATTGCCAATATTCATTATTATAATTATAGTATATAAAAAAAATATCAAAATAATTTAAATTTTATTTTGCATATTTATCAACATATTCACGCGCATGTGTTTCAAATGTAGAGTGTGAACGTTTAAATTCATCAGCAATATCTGCCATCAGTGGATCATCCGGATTTGGATCAGAAAGTAAAGTTGATAGACTCAACATAACACTTGTTAAATCTAATGCGGCAGACCATTTATCTTTTAAAATATCAATACAAATTACACCAGATGAAGAAATATTTGGATGATACATTTTTGTTTGAAATATAACGATAGGTGGTTTAAATGGATAGTCATCTAATAAATTTATTTTAAGTTTAAATTTACCATTCTCATATGGAGTAGAAGCTGGTCCTTTTAATGTGACGTAATGCGGACCCAAAATATTAATATCACATATATTAACATCTGCAATAGTTTCACTCATGATTTTTAAACTGTCATTTAATTTTTTAAGATCATCTAAAACACGTTTGTTAGATTTTTTAAGAAGACTCATTATTAATAGTTAATTTATATTAATAATGATTAATAAAACATAAATTTAATTATTCAATTTTTATTTATTTGTATATTCATTTGCATGGAGTAATACTATCGGGATTAATTAAACCATTTGATGACATTCTGGGAATATTATTAAAAACAATAGGACATACATCTCTATTAAGGATTACAGGAACAGTAGGATCATATGTACTTGTGCATGCAGATGATTTTTTGCATGATGGATTATATTTAAGTGAAGGGCACTTAGTTGCTGGTCTTGTGATATTTAATAAATCAGATTCAACATCAACAACTTCTTTATAATATGGTCTCCATGCAACATCTAATTTACATTTACCACCATTTTCAAATTTGCCATCATACATCATGTATGCAAAAGGAGAAACACTCTCAGCTAAAGTTTTAGCATAGGCGCAGTTATCATATCTTAATCTATTTGAACTACCTTGTTGAGTCATTATATATTATATATATATAATATTTTTATTTTATATAAAATTTAATAATCTCCATTAGATTTAAAACTTTTTCTATTAGCCATTCTAGTTAATTGTGGTCGATCAAAACAAATATGATCAGGATTTTGAATATCGTCATCTATATAAGAAAAATAATGTTCAGCTGGATTTTCAAAACCTAATGATTTAGCTTTACTAGTTGGTATACCATATTTAATATAATTTTCAACATTAACATTTTTCATAGCCCCATTATTTTCAGTATACGAATCATCATTTAGATAATCTGATATTGGACAAGATGATTGATTTTTATTTGGTAATTCTAATTTTAAATAATTACAATCTGGTGAATAGTCATCAGTTTTATCTACCATTTGTTGATATTTTTTTGTTTTGGATAAAATATTATCAAGAGATGATTCATGTTTTATATATGAATTGTATTGATTGTCATAAACAACTTGATTTAATTGTATTTTAGGTGTTACATGATTATTCCATGGTTCTTTATTACCAGTTGGATTCTCCTTATTTAATGCATATGGATTTGAATATTTTTGAAATTTAGAATTTATTCCAATTTTATTTTCTACCTTTGGATTATTTTGTATATTGGCTTGAGCGATGTCTGAATCAGATGGACATTTATAATCGGTTATAAAATCTGTATAATTTCTACTTAGATTTGATATATTATCACGAGCAACATTTGCATTTGCATCCAAATCATATTTTTTTTTTTAATCTTTGAAAACGATAATCAGACATTGTATCTTCCAATTTAGATTTTTGTTTTTCTTTAGGTAATTCTACATAATCACACATTAAATTATCAGTTAAAGTTTTACTATTAATCGATCCTGTTTTAATATAATCATTTATTACTTTTATATCATATTTAGTAATTTGATAATTTCTCTCAAGAAAATCATCTTCTATATTATTTTTTTTATTAAATTTTTTTCTTATATAATATTCAGCTAATCTTGGTTCTAAACGTTGAAATTGTGTAAAATCCATTTTTAATATATATTTTATTAAGATTTAAAATAAAGACAATATTCATAATATCATATAATATGTCAACATTTGATGAAAAATTACAAGAAATAAAAGAAAGTATTGAAAATACACAATTTACACCTGAAACTTTGGCATGGACTTTGATTACAGATGACGAATGTTCACAAATTAACCAAGGACAAATAATATTTTTTGATGATAATAAAAATTTATCATTAGATGAACAGGTTGAGGAAAAATTTCAAATTCTATTGACAATATATTTTGAAATGTTATTTGGATGGTATAAGTTATTACATTTAATGTCACTTGAAACTAATCAAGATAATTTAAATGAAGAATTTAAACCAGATTTAAATAATATTACATTGGAAGACCTATCAATAGAATTTATTGATAAGATAAAAATATTAGGATTTATTTTATATGTAAAAGAATTATCCGATGATGAACATTTTAATCAAGAATATACAAATTGTTATTGTAGAGTTTTATTAAGAGATTCATCTTTAGATGAAAATTATTTTTATCTAAAGAGATATCAATTAGATCCTGAAAAACGATACACATTTATTAGAAATGGTAAATTTAAATTAAATGAAAATATAAAAAAATATTCAGCTGTAATTAAATTACCTAAGAAATCATTTAAAATTTATTTTGATAGAGTTATCTAACTTTTTAAAGGTAATTAGGATATTGCATTGGAGATTGCATTGTATATTGGACACATTTTGATGGTGTTTGTTTAATTGCATTTTTAGCTGCAAATTTAACTATATAATAAAATACTAATATTTGTACTACACAAATACCAATACATAACAAAGAACCTAAAATCGAACTACCAGCACCCATTGATTCTGAATCAAAATGTTCTTTATAATAGTGTGTGTACAAATAATAAGATAAAATTATAGCTACAACTATTGTAATAAATGTTATAGCTGGATTTTTCTTTGCGAATTCAACAATTCTATGCATCATTTATATATATAGATAAAGATATATTTATTTAGAAAAATGATTTTATTAAACCGATAATTGCACCCAAAATAGCTAAAATTATTATTATACAACAAGCAATAGATGACCAATAAGATATTTGACCAGCTGCAGCAAAAGGTTTGAATATTATACCAATAACGGGTATATTACTTATATCACCTGAAAAATTCTCTTTATTGTAATACCATTCACCAATTATTATTAGAATTAATAAAATTATAATAATTTTTCCCACATTTTGTTTAATTATATTTATCATTTATATATAATTATAATTATAATTAAATTTAGAAAATTCCAAAATTTAATATTATATTTTTTATATTTCTAAAATAAAATATGAAAGTCTTTTCAACTATAAATTCTCTATCTGATTTATTTACATTTGACTCATCATTTATTGTTTTAAATTTTGGTTCTAATTTTATCTCTAAATTTACTAATATTTCATCTAACTTGAGTTGATCTGAAAATAATTCAGGTATATTTAAATCTAAAAATATTGTTTTTAAATCTTGTGCTTTTAATATATTTTTTAATTTCATTTTAGTTTGGATTGAAAATAATGGAAACATGATTTTTTTAAAGTATATTGGTTTTAAATTTGCAATACCATTTAATATATCTTTTCTATCAAACATAGATTGATTTGAATTTAATTGAATAATACCAAAAAATTCATTTAATCCATCTAAAGCTATTTCTAATATGCAAAAATTGTCTTTTTCAATAAAACCAAATCGTTGATTATATGCTTCAATATATTGAATATTACTTAAACCAAGATATTGTGATTTGAATGAGCCGTTTTTAATATTATAATTATTAATTAATAAACATGGATTAATGTATCCGAAAATTATACCTAATGATGATAGATTTTCTATATTTACTTTAGTAATAGTTTTTTTCATATGATGTGATGTAAATTGTGCAATAATTGAATTAGTTCTATCAACTTCATTTGAAATGGCATTAAGATTTATTTTTCTCATAGTAAGAAATTTTGAAAGTGAAGAATAGAAATCTTCATTAAAACTCAATTGGTTATCGAATAAAAAACATGATCCAAATTTAACATTTGTATTTTTTATTTCTAATTTAATTTTATTTAAACCTAAAATTAATTGATTACTCTTTGGAAAATTAAAATAATTTTTTAATTCAATTTCAGTATTTCCAGAAGCTGATGCATATAAACCTGCAAATAATGTATACATATCAAATGTACTAATAATAAATGGGGAGTTAATTATTCCAATAAGATTTTTTAACAAATTAATTGAAAACTCATTTAAATTAATTAAAACTTGTTTATCATCAGATAATTGTGATAAAAATCTTGTTGGTTCATCAATACTGGGAAAACTTGCATATCCTGATTGTAAAGAATCATTTGCTGATAATTTTGAAATACCATTTGTTTTTCTTAGAATAAATGATGGATGTTCACTCTGTTGTGATTCGCGAGGATCTTTTCGTAAGTCATATTCTGGTCTAAATGGCATTCCCCTTTCTGGTGGGTGTATTCCCCTTTCTGGTGGGTGTATTCCACTTTCTGATGATTGCATTGATTCAATATATTTATTTGGTTTATAAACATCATCATCATCATCATTTTCAGGTGGTTTATCAAATAAATCTGTTTTTCTATTCCTTGATTGAATCATAAAATCATTTCTTTCCATATGTATTCTCTTATTAAAATTTGTCAAATCACGTTGAATCTGAATATCCATTAAATCACGATTTGTCATTCTTGAATTCATATTATTCTTTATTTCTTCTTTATCTACATCTATTCTTGGATCTTTATCTCTAAAATTAATTTCACTAAAGTGTGCCATTTTTTTACTTTATACATTATATTTTTAAACTTTATTTATTAATTTAACACAAATTGACATTTTTTCTTGTCATTCAAAATAAAAGTTGATTTATAAATTTATTATTTGATAATTAATTAATATTAATAAATAATAAATATGAACATACAGATTACAAATCAATATATTATTATGAATACATCTAATGCAAAATTTTCAGGTACATTAGCAATGTTTGATTTAGATCAAACACTAATTAAACCAAAAATAAATAAAACTGCTATAAGACCTTATACAGAATTTGTATATTTATCTCCAAATGTTATTAATAAATTAATCGAATTTAATAATAATGGATATCAATTGGTAATCATTTCAAATCAAAAAGTTCTTAAAAAAGATAGTGAAAGACAAGATTGGATTAAAAAAATTAATAAAATTTATTCAGATCTAACTGAAAACGTTAAATGTGAATTGATTGTATTTGCTTCATTATTAGATGATAAATATAGAAAACCAAGAAGTGGTGTGTTAGAATTTATTCAACCAAATAATTTAAGTTTTTATTGTGGAGATGCATTAGCTAGACCGTCTGATTTTTCTGAGTGTGATATTAAATTTGCAATAAATATTGGTGTAAAATGTTATTCTCCTGAATATATCTGGAATGGTGTAGCAATTGATAACGATACTATTTATATCAATTATCCAATTCTAAAAAATTTACTCTATTACAAAGCATTTCAATATCCTTTAACCGGTCTACAAACGGATAATAATAAAGAAATGATATTGATGGTTGGATTACAAGCATCAGGTAAATCTCTACTTGCAAAATGGATTAAAAAACAAAATGCAAATAAACCATACGAAATTGTTTCTCTTGACATTGAAAAAACTATCCAAAAATGTATTAAAAAAACAGAAAATCTATGTATGGGTTGGTATAATATTATTTTGGATAATACTAATCCAACTCAAGAAGCAAGAAAAAGATTTATTGATATTGCTAAAAAATATAATTATATAGTAAAAGTAATAGAAATTCAATATTCATTCGAACACTCGATGCATAATAATTATTATAGATCAATTAAACATAATCTACCTTTGGTTCCTAATGTAGCATTATATAAATATATAAAATATTATGAAGTACCTAATAAAGATGAAGGAATTGATGAAATAATAAAATTACCACCAATCAGACCAACTTTAAATTTAGATTATAATGAATATTTATTTTAAATTTAACTGGATAGTTTATTTGTAATTATTACGATATCTTAAATCTTCATATATATTTTTTTCACATGACATAGTATCTTCATGGCATGTTGCAGGATGACCATAACACCATCGGGCAAATTTATCTTGATCATTTGGTATGGAACCACCAGGAACTGTGTAAAATACTCGTTCAGCATTTCTTACATCAAATAAATCATCTAAATCTCTAAAGAAATTTGTATTGAAAGTTTGTCTGATTTCATTTTTAATTTCATCATCATCAACATTAGATGGTTTTGGATCGGATTCATTATTATAATCAGTTAAGATTGGATTCATAAAAGGATTATCAGGTGTTGGTTTTCTTGCAGTATCGTTTGTATATTTTTGTATTTCTTTATAAGTTTTTTTTAATCTTGGTAATTGATTATTTTTATGAGAATAAAATGGTCCTACGTGCATATCTCCATTAGAATCAAAATATCCGGCTTCAATCGAAATATTATCATCCTCATTTATACTATTATTAGAAATATCATTATAAATATCATTTACTGGTGAGTCAATATTTTCATGTGAGTAATAACCATAATAAAGTATAATCATTAAGAAAATTAATCCAATAATTATTGTGTTTGTTGTAGAATTATTTAATTTAAAAAGATATAATATTATAAATAAATATATTAACATTAATGTTAGAGAATTTATCTGACTAATTTTAGATGCATTTCTATCTGGTATGAATTTTAAATATCCATTATCTTTTATAAAAACAAATGGATTTTCTATCCATAATGTTTCATCTTTATTCATTATAATTTATAATTAGAATATTTATTTGATTTAATAAATTTACTATTTATTTTCTTTTTTAATCTTTGCTTCTTCTTTTTTTCTTTGTTTTATATCTTCTAATAATTCTAGATTATATTTTTTAGCTTTATTTTTTAAATTAATCATTTTTTCAATCATTTTTTGTTGATAATTCCATGCTTCCTGATCTAATTCATGTTTATTGTCATTGTTATTAGTATTGGTATTGGTATCTTCTTTAGTTTCATTCGAATTTCCATTCAAATTACCATTTTTTTCGTTAAGAAAAGTTTCCAAATATTTTTTATAGATATTATTTTCTCCTACTTGAAATGATTCAGTAATTGTTTCTTCTGTGGCTGCATTAACTTTGATATAAATTTGTTCATTTATAATGTGATATATCCAAGGATATTGTGTTGCATCTGATGATAATAATGATATTTTGCCCATATCTTTTTTATCTACTTTAAAAAATATAAATAACATATTAGGATAAACTTTTGCTTTTGATTTTAGAAATTTTTTAATTAATTTATGTTCACTCTCCTTAGCTGTTACTAAAGAAAATCCTAATATAATAAATTTATTAGGATTTGATTTTAAGATTTTTACGATATCTGCAACTGAAGTTACTTCCCAAATATTGTTCATTATAATATATTAAATTTAATATATTATAATTTTTAAATCGCATTGAAGAAAAAATAATTTTACTTTTTATCAGCCATTTGTTTTGCCATATTTAGTGCTGAACTAAATTGTTTTAGAAATTGATCACCAATTGGATTACCTTGATCATCTTTAATGTCTTTTAATTTATCTGAATTATTTTGCATTAGATCACCCATTTTCATTGCAGTTTTTGCCATTTTATCTTGTGGGATCATTGTTCCAATTTTTCCTGAAATTCTTTGTGCAATATCAAAAATTGACTCAATACCATTTGATTTAACATCATCTACAACTGTTTTAACCATAGTCGTACATACATCTTTAATATCAGAATCATTACCGAGTAATTCACCAAGAGCATCAACCGTATCCTTCATATCCGTGTCGGAGAAATTCTTAATCTCATCAGATAATTTTTCAACATTCATTAATTTATCTACACCTAATGATGATAAGAGTCCAGTCGATGCCTCAGTACCTGGAATATTAATATCTTTAGACATTAGAGATTCTAGATCTACACCAGAATTATCTGTACCTAATCCCATAAACACATTTCTAAATAAAAGAGATGAACAATTTGTTAGAAGATCATTCTGACATGTATCAATTGCGTCAAGAATTTCTTTTTTATGTCTGGCTTCAGATGTATTAGCATACACCATTTTTACAGATGATACAAAAAGTATATAAATATAACCCCAAACTTGAGTTTTTTGTTCATCATCAAAAGATTCATATACAAGATTTATATTTACACCAGGAATGATAGTAGTAATTTTACCTTCCTTATTTCTAACTACAAATAATTGTGGATTTTTTTCTAATACTAATTTTAAATTATCCTTCAGTACATAGAATGATTTTTTAATAATAGCAATTTGATTTACATTTGAATCAATATCACCACCACTTTTATATTCATTATGAATCGATTCGCATGTTGTTCTCAGTTTTTTATGTGCTTCAAGTTTTCCCTCTTGAATTTTATTATCTAATTCCATCTTATCTGATTGATCTTTTAACATTTTACAGAATGACATAATTGCATGCACAAATTGTGCTTGATATACAAATAGATTCTTTTTATTTTCAACTGAAGTTGGAATAATTTCATTTGTATTTTCCATTTTTTAATAATTAAATTAGTATTAAAAAATGTTTAAATGTGTTTAATAAATTTTGATGAATTAAATTTATACAAAACTTTTACAAACATTATTTTTTTTTAAATCATTAATTCTGCCTAAAATTTCTACATATTTATCAACACGATCAATAAAACTTTTAAATGTTTGTTTAATAATTTTTTTATTTTGTTCATCCATTCTAGACCAAATTTCTTTTGTTTCAAAAATCTTTGATTCAGCTAATTCTGGTCTATCAGTTCTTGGTGAATATGTTTGTTGCATAAAAAATGAATCATTCATATCCAAAATTTTTTCTCTATATCCATCTTGTGAATAAATATGTTTAATAAATAAAGCAATTGGTTCATATGGTTTTTTTTCAATATATATTAATATTGAATTTAAAAAAATACCAAAATAACTTTCTGGATATTTTCTAGCCAAATGATTAACCATTATACGTGAAATATTATTGAAAGAATCTTTGATATCATCTTTTGCTTTTAGTAATTCTTCTAATGTTGACATTTATAAAATAATAAATTTATACTGGATTTATCTTTAATATCTTTTTTAATATTTTTTTATGTAGTGATTTTAAATTTATATCACGATTATTTTTATATGTGTCTATACATATCAAACCAAATTTAATCCATTCACTTTCAATTGGATTCACACAACATTGTAATCTTTCTATATATTTACGTTCGTATAATTCAATTAGAGTAATTTCATTTTGAATATCATTAATTGGTATTCCTAATATTTTTTTGTTGGTTTTAATATATGCACTTTGTGCATTAAGACCTATTAATTCTAATTCTTTTGAAATTGGTAAAGTATTATATATTTTACAAAAATTAATAATTAATTCTGGTTTTAAATTGGCTGCTTCTATTTTATTTACATTTACATCATTTAACATATCTTTTACTTTTATATAATCGTCAACGTCAATATCATTATCAATATTATTATCATCACATGTTAAAGGATGTGTAATATTGTTTAAAAATTCTGTATTTTCTATACTTTGAATTGCTCCCATTTTATATATTTGGATCGAGAATTTTATTTATTAAAGTTTGCTTAAGTTGAGATTCAACAACTGAATTTATATTTTTTGTATCATCTTTATATTTAGATTCAAAATCTTTTAATCTAGTATTCATTTCTCTTTCATTAATTTTTGTTCGTTCATTATTAAATGTAACAATTTTAAAATCACCATCTTTACCATATGGCATAAAAGATTTCGGTTGAGCTATTTCTTGTAATGCATCTGATGTATACGAAAAATTATCTGATACACCCTGAGTTTCTAATGGAAAAAATGATATTACATTATGATTTTGTTCTTTAGCTACTTGATGATTTGCTTGTAATATTTTACGTCGATTCATTTCGGCCATTTTTGCCATATTCTGTTCTCTAAATCTGATTAAATTTTCTAACCATTCAAAAGCTTTCTTTCCTTCATATCTCGAACTATTTCTACCGGCTTGATCCCTAATCATAACCATTGGTGTAAATTGTATTTGTATTTTAATTATATCATCATTTGACATTTGATCAACTGATACTAATTGAAACATTGGTCTTAATCCTCTATGTTCAATAATTCTAATAAATTTTGCACTTGATTCACATTTTGAACTATAAAATAAATAATTAGACATTAGTGATAATATAATATATACATAAACTAAAAAAATAATATTAACACAAAAAGATATATTGAAAAACCAAAAAAATTGATTATAACATATTATAATTATTTAAATAATTATTAATATAATTTATATTATTATTAATGTTAACAAAGAATAAAAGTTCAAATTTTGATATCAATATAAAATTAAAATCATTCATACCAAGAAAAGATTTTAAATCAAGTTCAATGTGTGTAGAATTTTCTGGTAAAGATGTAAGTCCAAAATTAATTAATACATTGGGTAGAGTAGCATCAAATGGCGTACCGTCATATGCATTTCATCCTCAATTAATTCAGATTGAAGAAAATACATGTCCTGCGTATGACAATCAATATTTGCAATTAAGATTATCTAATTTACCATTATATGACATGCCATTAGATTTATTTTATTTGAATGATAAATTCTGGAAAGGTTATAGCTATGCAGATTCTGGAAGAGAAAAACATCCGAAAGAACAAGAAATTAAGGCATATGTTAATTTTCATAATAATTCAAATGAAATTAAATTTGTAACAACGAATGATTTAAAATTATATATTGATGGAGATCTAAAAAATATATACAATAAAGATTATCCACTTTTATTAATAAAATTAAGACCAAATGATACATTTAAATGTAATATGACAGCAACACTTGGAAATGGTGAGGCACATACAATTTTTAAAGCTTCAATTAATTCTTTCTCAACATATGAGGAAAAAGATGGAATATTCAGATGTGAATTAAATCTACAATCAAATGGACAGGATACAGAACATTCTATCCTTATTAAAAGTGTAAAACATGTTATAAAACGATTAGAAGATGTTAAAGAACAATTGGAAAATCGCATTAAAAATTATGAATTAAAAAATGATAAACTTCTATCTTTATTAATGGATGGTGAAGATCATACTATTGGTGAGATTTTAAATTATGAATTTCAAAATAATGAACAATTATTTTCAGCTGTTTCAAAACCAAATCATCTTGTTAAAAGTATAACATTTAAAATTGAATCAGCTGATCCAAAAAATATATTATCTGATATTTTTACAACAATAGATAATCTTATTTCAAAATATAGATTTATCTTAAATTTATGTGAAAAATTAAAAGTTTAAAATATTTATTTATCTAGATAACAAATAAGAAATTGTTTTTGTATTGATACAATCTTCAATAAATATATTAATATTTTCATCTGCAATATTTTCTTTTATTTCTTTTATCAAATTATTTCGATTTAAATATATTTCTTCTAATATGTCCAATGATAACCTTTTAATAAATTTATATACTGAATCTACATTTACTGATTTTTTATCAATATAATCATCATCATCGTCATCTTTTTTTCTAAAATTGAATTCTTCATTACGTGTATTAATAAATAATTTATGTAAATTAAATAAAATTTTTTTATTAGTTGCATTTAATTGATTATATATTTCAGGATGTGCTTTTTCCCTAGTTAAATGATATAAATTTAAGTATTCTTTAGCCAGAGTTTTAAATGATTGATTAATACGTTTAATAATATCAGATGGATATAATGATAAATAATTAATTGCAAAATTTAAATTATCTGATTTATATAAATCTAAATATACACGATTAACATTAATTGTATGATCAGTTGTTAATGTATTTAATATTAAATTATTTATTTTATCATATAATTTATTTGGATAAATATAATTCATTCCTTTATATTTAATAATAAAACCTGCATTAATTAATTTTTTTGCCTTTTCTTGTAATTTTATTGAATTTGCCATTTCAAATTCTAATTCATCAAAACATGAAAAAAATTTTTCATTAGAATTTACATCTAGATATATCTTATTTTGTAGTATAAAATCGTCATTATATGATAATATATGTTTATGATGTTGTGATATTAATATTAATTCTTCGTCATGAGATTTTGGTATATTTGTATCAATTGATTTAATATATTGATCTTCATTTAATTTCTTTATGTAATATTTCATAAAATAATAAATCTCATCTTGATATGTAAATAAATATATATATGAACCTACATGGTTATAATATATTTTACATGATGTCCAATTATCTGATAATTCATTAATAATTCTTTCTTTATTATCATTTGTTATTAAAATGTTCTTATATGTGTATTTTATAACATTATAATTTGTATCCAATATAATGAAATCTATATTATGAATAACATAATCAATAATTGGATTATAATGATGAAGATTATTTGAAATCTTTGTTGTATAAATTAGAATAAAATTATAATATCTTTTAATTTGTAAATTATTAATTGAATCATTTGTTTTTAATAAATTTATAAAATCAATCAAAATAGAATCAACAATCATATCTTTTATATATAATTTCACGTATTATTTATTAAAATATTTAACGAATAAAGTTAAAGATAAATATTTTCTGATATAATAATATATTTTATTTAATTATGTATCTAAATAAAATTGATTTATTGTTAGACAAAATACTAGATGATTTTTATGCAAACTTACTTGAAAATGTAACTTTTAAAAAATTATTAAAAGAATCAAATTTTGTTAAATATCAAAAAGAAATAACAGATTTTTTTAAAATATATATTGAAACAATCAATCTTAGTGAGATTGATGATTTATTAAAAAATTCTCAAATTAAAATTAAGATCCAGGAAACAATTAAAAGATATTTATTTATCTATATTTTTCTTTACATTGGATTTTCATATACTGATAATGATTCTATATTTATGAATAATATAGTTGAATTTACGAAAAATTCTATACAATATAATTTAAAAATCGACAACTTCTTTAATTCTGAAAATAATGCATTAGTTGTAAAACTATTTCAATTTATTAAACAATTAATTAATTACATTGAAGCTAATACGCCACAAAAAAGAGATAATCTTAAAGCAAGACAAGATTATCGGGATGTTATAGAATTTCATAAAACATTTGGTGATGATTTTTTTAATCAAATTTATGTTGATGAAAAAGATTTGAATTTAAAGGCACATAATATTGTTAAAACTTTATTAATAGCTGAATTATATCGTCAAGAAAAAAAAGATTTATATAAAATGATTGAAATATTAGATTCATCATCTGGTGATTTTATATTTATTGATATAATTTTACCAGCTAGAAATGTAATTGATTTTAGATCAATTGAATTATTATTATCAAAAAATGATCTAGCTAAAGGCTATGCTTATACATTATGGGATTATCTTACTGAATATAATTTAACATTGCTTGGAGAAGAAATATCACTAGATGAAAAAATTTCTTCACTTTTTGAATCAGGACTGCTTGTTCCTATAGTCGATGATTTTCTATTATATCATAAGGATTCAGAGAAATATGATAAAAATGAAGAAAAAATAAAATCTAAAGAATCAACTAAAATTAAATATATTATTGATAAAGTAGATACAGTTGTAAATAGTAATCCGGAAGATAAAGATTTTACCAAAAAACATTATTATATTCCATTAAGTTATAAAAAAGCAGTATTAATAAATAATTTTGAGAATATTAAAATTATTCAAAAATTTATAAACCAAGGTACAATTTCAACTGAAAATTCTGAATTTTTAAAAGAATTAGAAGATTATACTATGTATCCCTATATTAATTTTAAAAATAGTGTAAATAGTTTTACTCTAGGTGTAAATAAAACAATTGATTGTGTAAGAGCTGTATCTCTTGGCAATGAAGGATATTTTAAACAAAAATTAAATTCACGTTTACAAATAAGAATAGGCAGTGAGAATCAACACTTAAATGTAATTGGTGTTATGATTCCAACAAATCTTACATCATTATATTGTATAAAAAATAAAGAAATACAAAATATAAGAGAATTAGGTGATAATGATAATGGATATAAATTAAGTGAAGAATTTATAAATCAGACAATAATTACAGATAAATTATTTGATAAATCTGTATATTGGTTATTTAATATGGAAAAAGATAATGTTGAATTGAAAACTTATGAACAAACAGCTAAATTATCAACTACTGATAACATAAAGTTAATGTTAGGAAAATTATATGATAATATTGTTGGATTTATATATGATCAAATTATTGAAAAATGTAAAATTATTTATAAATCAACATCATTCATTGGATTACAATCAATATTTAAATTTATTGAATCATATGAATCAAATAAAATAAAAATAACTAAAATTAAATCATTACGTGAATCTATATCAGATGAATTATTTAAAAATATAATTACTTCACAAGAAATAAAATATGATGAATATGATGATAAAGTATATGGTTTAACTGGTGAAATAATTAAATTACCAGAATATGATAACAACGATAAAAGTAATGTTAATAAAATAGATATATCAACACAATTTATAAAAGAAATAGGAATTACAATTGAAAAAGAAAAAGTAGAAGGAATATGCCAACATAATGTAACTTGGGAACGTATATCAGAATTAAAAACATCAGATACAAAATTATTCCTTGATGAATTATATCAATATATTCAAACATATGTACAAGAAAATGCAGATCATGATTATGTTTGCAAGAGTTGTGGGTTTTATTTAAATATTAAAAAATATGTACAAGATGGTAAATATGATGACGCTACACAAAAATTTATAGTATATAGTACACCACTTGATACACCTTTAGAAGATATGCCTGAATATGAAAAATTTAGAGGTACAATTAGAAGTATTGATAAATATATTGAAAAGATTGCTTTAATTACTAATATAAGTTATTTTTTAGGTAATTCAGTTACAACAAGATCTAGACGTAAGAATGTAATAAAAGATGCGATTGATATTATTTTATTAAATAATAAAATGTTAAAGAAAAATTATAAAGAACGAAATGAATCCGTATCAAAATTATATGGAATTGTAACTTCAAACTTATTCGTATTTGAATTAGAATCGAGTATATTTATATTTTCAAGTAAAGATAAAGATTATCTAAAACCTATTAAACAAAATAACGTTATCGCATATTTAATATTTTTAATTTTGTTAGAATTAAATGAATCACAAATATCAATGTTAAACTCTGATAAAAAAGGTTATTGTAATTTCTTTATATTTGAAAAAATCTATCAATCATTATATGAAGGATTAAAATTTAGAAAAAATAATAAAGGTGATGTTGTTCCAGTTAAAAATTATTTAATATTTTGTTATGTGTTATATTTAATTGCATGTTTTGTATCAAAATATAGTTTATGGTATTATGATTTTAAAGATGCAGCAAATGATAAAGCAAAACGTAATAAATTATTACCAGTAATACAAAAGATTATTATAAACACAGTTATAGATATAATTAATAGTGTATTAGAAAATGCTGAGGATAATAAAGTAAGAATATATGAAGTATTAATATCTAAATTTTATAATAAATTAAATACAACATTTTCAAATCAAGATTTATATCAAAAATTTAAAGCTGAATCAAAAACATCATTATTTGGTGAATCTAAAACATTTATCTTAACAAAACCAGAGGCTATTAAATTATCAGGTAAATTTGAATATCCTAAAAATTATGAAGCTCCAATTTTTTGGCGAAAACGCATATATCCTAAAAATTATATTAATCATTATATAGCAGATAAACCTGAAGCCGAACATATATCAAATATTACAAATTGTGAGTCAGGAAGTTTTCATGACTGGTATTTTGTTAAACCCACATTTAAATGTAATATATGTAAAATTGAAACCAAGGGTTTAGTTGAAAATTTAGTTGAAACTGAACGGATACAAAAACAATATTATCATAATTTATTAAAAGAGTTATCTATAAAATTTTGTTTTACTGATGGTTTAGTACATGAATTTATTCTAGATGAAAAACTAAATAAAAATATATGTTCAAAATGTAAAAAAGAACCAACTTCAACATATGATGATACAGAATTAAAAGAACTTGAAATTAATTTAAATAAAAATCAAAATAATAAAGGTAAAAAATTCATAGATGATATTAAAAATAATAATGCAGAATTAGAAAAAAAGATGGATTATCAAAAAAAACTTTATGAAAAAATTCAAAAACAATATATGACAATAAATGATAAGAATAACTCCTATGTATACATTGATAAACTAATTAATCTAATTGAGAAATCAATTGGTGAAGAATTAATTAAATCTCATCAATATTTAAGAGATAACACTTACATTTTTACATATGATTATCTAGGTGCAAAATATGATAAACCAGTTATTATATTAGATAAAGATAATAAGATAAGTTTTAAGGAAAATCATCCTCAATTTGGTGTGGATGTTATTTCATATCAATCATATAAGAATGGTAAAATTGAGGTATATTATGATGCAACAACACATATTATGTTGGGTTATAGAGAAGAATCTAAACAAATTATATTTAATAAAAATCCTAAGATAATGATGAAAATAAATTATTCATTATATAATAAGATAAAACAATTAGGTGTACCATCAGAACATATTGATGTTAAACAAATATTAATTGAATTACAACGAGAATATTTAGTTGATATTGATGTAAAAGAAGAATTAAAAAAAAATTCTGAATTAAATTCAATAATATTAAATGAAATAATGCAAAATAGATATACAAATTTAAAAAATTCTATTTACAAATTTCAAAAAATCATGACAAGAATCATTAATGAGTATGTACCTAAAAAAGATAAAGATAAAGATAATAAATTTGCTGATTTTAATGAAGAAACATATTTCACAGATAAACTTCTCTCAATCGTTGAGAAGTATAATAAAAAAATGGATAAAATTGAATTGTCTGATGAAAATGGAAACAATATTATTTTTAAACATTGGAAGGGTGTTACAGATATATTAATACCAGAATCTGTTAATAATGTAGAGTTAACATTACCAACAATAAACATAGATTTTTTAAATAAATTTAATAAAAATGGAGTATTAATACATTATTATATGATTGATAATTTTATAAAACTTATTGAATATAATAATAATAACCATTCCATATGTAGATTAATTGTTGATTATATTAATTTTGTATTTGATAATTATAATCAAGATAGATTTAATTTCGATATAGATTTTAAACAATTCTATTACTTTATACATTCAGCAACTTATATTGACGAATTAAAAGATGTGCAGGGTGCAACTGAAGGTGTATATGAAGAATTACAAGATGAAGAAAGAGAATTAACTGAAGAAGAAAAAGACGCATTGGAGGATGCACAAGAAGCAGATGATGCACTAGATGTTGAAGGAGATGAAATAGATTATCAAACAATATATGATAAGAATAATGATCGGGAACCAGACTCATCTAATAATCAATATTATTACAATATGAATTATGAAAATATGTCCTATAAAGATTATACATCTATAATTAGTATTTATGATATTTATTCATAATCATTATGCTATTCTTTACCGAGTTTAAAAAACAATTGAGTGTTTAATGGATATTAATTTATTTTTTTATTTTATTAATTTATTTTATTAATTTATACTATAAATGTTACTATTAGTTGTAGTTATTATTATAATTCTAATCATATTTTATTATTGGACTACAAGAGAAAATTTAGATACAACTGAATCAGATAAGTATTATTCATATATTGATGATATATTAGATAATGATTATGTAACTGATTTAGAAAAATCCGATGTTAATGATATATCTGTTACTAAAACTCGCAATATAAATTCTGATAATATTGGTATTTATACAAATAATAGAAAAAAATCTAAAACAGAAATAAAACCATATTTTATTGATAAGCAATTCCATGAAGATTATAGAGATACACAAACTGCATTTGATCATTTATTAGAATATGATAAACCAAAATTTAATAAAGCATGTCTACCTGTTGAATATTCACTTGCTAAGAGATCAGAAGTTAAACCATTATTAAAAGCATTTTTAAAAATGTTAAATGATGAAATAATAAATAATGTAAGTGATTATGTTGCAATAGATAATGGTTTTAAAAATATTATGCCAAATCCAACAGTTAAATCTGGTTGGGAAAAACAATTAGAAAATCTTGGTGTTCCTGGCGATTTATTTAGAAATGCTAAAAAAGCTAAAGTTAAAGTAGTTAAAGTTGATAAAGTAGAAAAAGTAGAATCAGACTCACAGATAAAATATACTATATATATGATTTTACAGAAGATGAATGTATCAGATCAAATGGTTATTAAAGCATCATTTGTTATGGAAAAATCAGATATTAATGAAGATAGAGATTTCTTTAAACAAAAAGGGGCTGAAGAGATTAATCTTAATGTATCATTGGATGAGGTATTTGTTATTGGATATATGTCTAACTTCTCATTTGGAGTTAACAATGAACGAAATAACTTTTATACATTTGAAGGTAATGAAAAATCAAATATGATTGATCAAAAAGAAATATTTAAACAATTAAAAGAAAAATATAATCAACGTGCGATTGAATCAAATGGTCTAACAATTGATGTATCACCCACACAGATAAATCAAATAGCCGAAAATAGATTAAAAGCTCATACTGGTTTAGGATATTATGATGGTATTAGTGGTTCAGCTTTTTATTGATTTATTTATGTATTATAAATAAATAAAGTATCAAATAGAGTAGATGTGAAATAATTTAAATAGAACAATTGAGCATTTGAGATTTTAATAAGATTTAATTATATTCAACTATTTTATATTGAAATAATGGGTTTATTAAATCCACATAATTCTTTGTTTAATTCTATAATTGTATATATAATATTAATTTCATTAATAATTTATAAAAAACCCCATTTTATTTATGATAAAAAAATAAAAAAATTTAAACAATTTGGTATGCAACATGGTAGATCAATATTATCATTACCACTTTTATCTATATTAATCGCAGTAATAACTTATGTTGTATTCTTCTATATAGAACAAAATGCGAGAATTGTTCAATCATATAATAAAATTATAATGAATAAATGAATTAATGAATAAATAAATTAATCCTGCTTATAAACTTCCTTTAGAAGTCGCGCAGATGGATCTTTTTGTCCACCCCATTTTGGTAACCAGAAACAAGGTAAAACTTGAGCAAATTTATGAACATAGATTGAATTGAATTTTAATCTATAATGTAACGATTCCTTTGTATATGGTGTTAAATATGTAAATTTTTCTCTTCCCAATTTTAAATCTTCTTCCGAATATAAATTATCAATTTCATCTTGAATAATTTGATACCATGATCTTTTAAGTGATGATACACCATCAGAAAATGCTTCCTTTGGCCTCCATACTACTTCATGTGGTAGCATATCCTCGAATGCTTTTCTCAGTAAATATTTTTCAACTCCATTACGTGCGACGCGAAGAGCGGGATCGATTGACATATACATTTTAATAAAACGTGAATCACCAAAGGGTGTGCGTGCTTCAAGACCCATACCGGCTACACAACGATCAACGCGTTGAGCATCAAAGTAAATGATTTCATCAGTTAATTCATTAATTCTTTCTCTAAAATCTTCTAATGTTGGAGCAAGTTTTGTCTCATTATATCCACCGCATACCTCGTCAGAATAATCGCCAACAATGACAACCTTACAATCAGTATTTGATGCAATTTCTTCAGCCGATATAAGTTGTGGAGTCGATGCACGATTTGTTGTAATATCATATGATTCAATCTTGGCAGTTACTCTATGTTTACAACAATCAAGAAAATCTTCTTCTGTTTTTAAAATCATAGTGTGATCTGTTTCCAAATGAGTTGCTACCATTTGTGCATACTTTTGATCAGTTCCATCATTCATACCAATACAAAGTGTTTGAATTTTCTTTCCTTTTTTTTTGGCAAATTCTGCACCAAGTGCACAACAAATACTTGAATCTAAACCACCACTCAACATAAAAATAATTGGTCGATCTGATGCAAATCTATCTCTTACACAATGTGTAAGAGTATTTCTAATTCTAGCAATTGCTTCTTGTTCATTATAAATTTGAATAGGAATATCACGTAAATCATAATGTTTATAATATGTATGTTCAATTGATTTTTGGTTAAAACCAATTGTATAAGTATTTAATGTATTGCCTTTAACTTGTTGTACCAATTGATGATGCGATGATACAGGAATTCCACATAATTGTGATGATAAACATAATTCTGTAATTTTTGTATTATCTGAATGATGTTCATACACATGTGAATAATATAGAGGTCGAACTCCACCAACATCTCTACAATTATGTATTTGTACCTTATTGTCACTAATATGTATAATAATAATAGCAAATTCTCCAGATACTCCAACTAGATTATCAGAAAGTTCTTCCCACATTCCATCTAAACCAAACATTCTATAAAGATGTATCAATACTTCGCAATCAGATTTTGATTTTAATTTTGATTTAAGATTATATTTTTCAATTAATTTTTCATAACCATAAATCTCTCCATTGCATAATAGATATATTTCGTCTACCTTTTTTCCATTTTTATTTATTAGCAAACCCTGATTAGTGTATGTAAATGATTCAACCGAATGTGGATCAGCTGGATATGGATTGTCGTGGTCAATAGTTAAATAGAATGGTTGATCACCAGCCGGTGACAAATCCATAATAGCTAAACGATGAAAAACAAGAAAAAAATCAAATTCACCCCAAGAAATTTTTTTTACAATAGTTCTATCAGGGCCACGTGCTTTTAAATTTTTTGAATTAGCACATGTCGTAATGTAATCTTCATCGTATTTTCCCTTAAGGGCTGAATAAAACCAGATTCCACACATTTTAAATGTAATAATTGAATATTATTATATGTTTAGATGATATTTGAATCAATTTTTATTTAATAAATAAATAAATAAAAATAAATTAATTTTTAATGATATCCATAATCATAATAATTAGCAAATCAAATTGAATAATTTCTCTACGACCAATAATCATATTATATTCTACATCTGAACATAATTGAACAATTTTTACTTTCTTTTCATCAGATAATATTGGTAATAGTAATATTCTATTTACAATATTTTTAATAATATCAGTTCCAGTATAATTTGTAATTGACATATTAAAATATATATCTCTTATTTCATCAAAATTATCAACACTGCATGTTAGAATCATCTTTATTAATTTATCAATAATTATTTCACTGTCTAATTTAATCTCAAATAAATTTAAAATTTTAATAAAATTCATCATGAATATATGTAAATCTAAAACCAAATCATTATTTTTAAATTTTTTATCATCATTTTTAAATTTAATTTTTTTGAATTCATTTTTATTAAATTTTTTAATAAATTTTGTACAAGTTGAAAAGTATTTATCATAATCGGGTGTTGATACTAGATTTGATATTTTAACTTTAGCTATATCATAAAATTTAGTCCCCCATTCATTAATAAATCTATTCAAGTTTTTAAACTGAAATAAAACATTTATATTTGCATTTTTAATTTCTGTTAAAAATTTATTTGTAAATATATTAACTAAATAAGTATTAAAATTTAATGTTTGACCTATTTTTTTATATGTGTATATCAGATCTTCTAATTTTTTAACATACAAATTAAAAGTTCTAAATAACTGAATATACCATAATATATCTTTGATATTTTCTATCTTATTTATAACATACGTTAATTGATCAAGTGATAATTTTATATTTTCTTTTCCAGCAATATGCAATGTATATTTTATCAATTCATGTTTTTCAGGATATTGTAATTTAATACATTTGCAACGACTAAGTAATGGTTTAATAATTTTTGTTACAGAATTAGTTATTAGTATGAATCTACAAGTATCACTATATTTCTCAATTGTACGTCTAAGTGAGAATTGTACCGATGATAACATTTTATGTGTATTATGTATAACAATAATTTTAAAATTATGTTTATTTTTAAAAATATTATAATATGATCTTTGGGCATATTGATTAATTACATCCTGAACTAAATGTCGATCATTATTAGTTCCTTTTGGATGTATTTCAATATGAAATGGTGATTCTGTAAAATATTCTTCATTTGCATTATTTCCTGAACCAAAAATTATATATTTAACTTGTTTTGTATTATAAACTTGGTCGCCAAATAACATTCCTAAAAATATTTTAACCATTGTTTTTTTTCCAAATTGTCCATGAAAGATTAAATGTGGAATTGATTCGTCGTCACTCATTTTTTTAAGAAAATTATATATGTCATGATGGAAATATAAATCTCTATATGAATTTGGTATATATTTGTCTATTAAAAACATTGAAATACTTATTATTAAATAAATTATTTAATCTTTAATTATTATTTTCATTTTTTTAATTTTTAATATTCAATATAATATTCAATATTCAATATATATATATAAATCATCAATGACTAATTTAATAGGATTACACATTGATTCGACACCCACAACGCTAATTGATCAAATAATTAAATATAAAAATCGTTGTGGAGTTATTCAATTATTTGTATCTTTAGCAAAGAGAAATAAAGAAATATATGATAAAATTAAAGAATTAATTATTAAACATAATTTAAAAGTTTCCGTACATATTTCATATACAATAAATTTATGTAAAGATTCTACCAAATATACATGGTGGATTCATCAAATGGCGGAAGAGATAAAATTAGCACATTATATAGGTGCATTTGTTGTGGTTGTACATTTAGGTAAACAATTAGATTTACCAATTGAAGTTGCCCTTAATAATATGTATATAAATTTAATAAAAGTTGCCATATTAGTTGAGAAAATTCCTATTAAAATATTATTGGAAACATCAACTGGTCAAGGATCTGAAACACTATTTAAACTAGATGAGTTTGCTTTATTTTTTAAAAAAATTAAAGCAAATCCAATTCTAAAAAACAAAATAGGTATATGTTTAGATACATGTCATATATTCAATGCTGGTTATGATATTTCTGATAAGAAAAAAATAAAAATATATTTAGATGAATTTGAAAAATTAATTGGTGTAAATGAAATAAAGCTTATTCATTTGAATGATAGTAAAAATAAACTTGATGCTAGATTAGATCGTCATGAAAATTTAGATTATGGATGGATTGGCAAAGATGCATTATTAGAGATTGCAAAATTTTTTACTAAATTAGGTGTATCAATTGTTTTAGAAACACCGGATGAACATATTGAAGAAGATTTAGAATTATTATCAAATATTTAATTGATAATTAAATTAAGGAAGTATTTTATAATAAACATCATGTTTTTCATATCTCCTTAGATGAAAATCTAACATAAAGCCATATTTATCATAAAATCTTTCTAACTTTCTATCAGATGTATTATATATTAACATTACACCATCACAACGTTGTGTAATTGCATAATTAATAATAAGGGACATTAATTTGCAACCTAATTTTTTCTGTCTCATAGAGGGTATAACGTAGATATATGATATAAATGTAACTTTTCGTGTATCTTTTAATACCATTAGTTCGGCTAATAAATAAGCAATTATTTTTCCTGAATCTATTATTAAAAATAATACAACATCATTTGATGATAATGTTTTTTTTATTTCAGTTTTAGTATGATTTAATTTTGGATCGTCAGCTAGATCAATAAAATTATTATAAATAACATTAACTAATAAATCTTTATTTTGATTTTTTAACTCTTTTTGTGTTAATTGTTGAATCATTTATATATTAATATATAATTATTTTTATTTTATTTTTGAAATTTTTTTATTTGTATAATTTTTTATTTGTATAATTTTTTATTTGTAAATTTATATTAGATGATAAAACTTTTAAGTATAATTATTCTAACAATCATTATACATTATCTTCATTCAAAAACAAAATCAATTGAAAATTATGATGTCAAAGTAAATGAAACTACAAATATTGGCAAATGTGGAAATATATGTTCATCTATTTATGGATGTGCTGGGTTTGCAGTTTCATCTGATGGAACACAATGTTGGTTATCAAAGTTACCATTAACATCACCACCAATACCTTCATTATATATGAGTAATTTTGATTCATCAAATATTCATTGTAATAAATTAAGACCTATTGCATCTGATTTTGGTATATCTGATGATAATTATGTTGAAAATAAAGTTTACGATTGTTATACTGGTGAAAAAGCAGATGATTTAGGTCGTAAATATTTTAATTTTAATGTGAAACCAGAAGATTTATCTGATTCATCATTTTATTTTTTAAAATCAGATCCATATAAATTAAATACTATTAATTGGGATAAAGATACACAAATAAAAGTTGATTCAGATTTTAATGTTCAAGTTGATCCTAAAAAAATATCTTATACACAAGATGCAGATAATGAATATTTAGGTAAATATTTAAACTCATCTGTATGTCAAAGTAATGTTAGTTTAGATCAATGTCTAAAGAATTGTACAGATAATTCAAATTGTGTAGGTGTAGAATATTTAACATCTTATAATGGAAAAACAAATATATGTTGTCCAAAATCATTTATAAAAGATCTTAAACCAAGAAGAGAAAAATATAAACTTGGCTCTTATTATACTAAAAAAATAAATTATGCCAATCAAAATAATAAGGATATAGTTTATGTTTAATAATTAAAAAAGTTTTAGTGTCCTTTAACCGGTCTAGAAAATGATAAAAAAATAAAGGAGTGTTAAATGGGATTTGTGTTAAAACACTAATAAACTTTGAATCAATTATTTATTTATTTGATTTTCCACTTTTAATTTTTTTTGGTACTTTTTTTTTCTTTTCAAAAGCATTTTCACGTTCTTTTTCTTCTTCCCATTCTTTCAACCATTTATCATATGCTTCTAAAAATTCATCTAATTCAGATAACCATATTTCATTAATTGTTAAATTTTTATATTCTTCTAATACACGTCGAGTATCTTCTAATTCTTTCTTTAGCTCTTCAATTTTCTCAAAAGTTAAACACCATAAAGGTAAATCAGTTAAATATTGATATGATACATCTGGATTATCAATTGATTTAGCAAGTTTAGGAAATTTTAATTCAACTAATTTTGCAATAATTGTTTCTTTCTTTTGTCTTTCAATTTGAATTTGCTTTGATAGAATTCCTTCGATAAATTTCACTTTGTATTTAATAATATTCATATCATTTTCTAGCACTTTGGTATGATAATCTTTACGTTTTGTATAAATTTCAATACGATGATTATAAAATTCTTCAATAATATCATATACTGATTCATATTTTAATAATTTTCCTGCAGAATTAAATAGAGTCATATTTGTTAGAGATATCGATGTATTTAATTTAAGATATTTTTCTAAGTCATCATTTTTAAGAAGCTTTTGTAATTCTGTTGGTTTAAATTTAATAATAATATCAACTTTATTTGGATAGGGTTTTTGTTCAAAATCTACAATTAATTTTTTATCACTTTTTTCTTTCTTGTCAGCTAATTCAATTGAAATAAGATATTCACGATATTTTTCAAATGACATAAATACAGGTAATTCTGTAATCTTCACAGTTTCATCATCTATAATTTCATATTTTCCTTTCATCAAATATTTATTATCTCCGTCTTTAATAATATCACCAGTATAACCTTGATATTTAGGATGAATTTCTTTATACATTCGATCTTCAATAAAAGTTTTAAGGGCTGAAATAATATCTTTTGGATCAAAACATGGAATATATGTTGAATATCCAGTAGCAATACCATCAGTTCCATTAATTAGAATTGTTGGAAAGATTGGTTCATAATTTACAGGTTCAACCTTTCTACCTTCTTCAATACAATATTCGAGAATTGGTAAATCTTCTTCTCTAAAAATTTTATATGATAATTTATTTGTATTTGTAAAGATATAACGAGGACTAGCTGCATCTTTACCCAATTGACGTCTTGTACCAAATTCACCGCTGGGTAATAGAAAGTTAATGTTATTTGAGCCCGGATAATTTTGAGCCATGTTAATAATTGCACCCATAAGAGATGCTTCACCACGATGATATTCTGTTTCATTAGAAACATAGCCAGCAAATTGTGAAACTTTAATTTCTTTAGAATTCTTACCTCTCTTAAATGATGCATATAGAATTTTCCTTTGTGATGGTTTTAATCCATCAATTAATGATGGAATAGATCGAATACCATCTGCAATTGAAAAATGAATCATATCTTTATTAAAAAATTCATCATAAGTAATGTTACCATTATTTTCCAATACAATATTTGGATTATAACCAGATAACCATTTTTTACGATCATTAGCTCGTTTTTTATCAAATACAAGAGTAATAATTTCATTAACTTTTTTTAATTTTTCTTTTTCTTGTTTAGTATATTTACATCTTTTAACTTTCTTTTTCTCTTTGGTAGCAGAAGCAGATCTATCATCTTCACTATCATCAACAGTTTCATAACTTGATTCAGAAGATTCGTTTTGTTTATCATCATTATTTGTTTCTACATCACCACAAACAAAATTTAGTTGTTTCTCATGAAAATCTAAAAATGTTCTTTTAGCCTCATATGATGTTGATGTACCTAAACCTTTATAATATTTGGCATCATCCCATTTATTAACATTATCACCAAGTTTTTCACGCCATGTATTATACTCGGATGATGTATAAAAGATCATTGGTTCAAGATGTTTATGATCAGATTTTTTATGGGTAATAATTAGAGGAGTTCTTAGACATTGGATAAAGTCATCACGTAAAATTAACGTGGGCCACATAAAATGTATCATATTAATTAAAAGTCCTTTAATATGGGAACCATCAACATCTTGATCGGTTAGAATTAAAATACCGCCATATCTTAATTCTTTAACATCTTTATATTCTTTACCTTGTTTTAATCCTAAGATTTTTTTAATATTAATAAATTCTTCATTATCCACAATTTGTTTAACAGTTGCTTCTCTTACATTTAATGGCTTACCTTTTAATGGAAAAACACCATAATATTCATTACCAATTATACTCAATCCATGCAAAGCAAATGTTTTAGCCGAATCACCTTCAGTTACAATTAATCTACATTTGGATGATTCAGCGGAACCAGCTTTAGTAGCATCATCTAATTTTGCAATATCGCGTAATTTTGTAACTTTTTTCCCATCAGTTTTAATTAATTCTTTATTCTCACGGAATTCTACCAATGAGATAATTTCATCAATAATTCCACATTTAGAAAATTTTGTAATAAAATCTTTGGGAAATTCACATCGAGATCCGAAATCACTAACTTTTGTGGTGAGTTTTTCTTTAACCTGAGAATTGAATCCAGGATTCTCAATACATGCATCTAGAAATAACGTGATATTAGATTTAATTTGATCTGGTTTAACTTTAATTCCTTTCTTTTTCTTTTGGATAATCTCCATAATCTCATCTGATACCATATCCATAATGTATTTAACATGAGTTCCACCCTCATAGGTTAGAATACCATTCACAAACGAAATCTGATTAAATCCTGCAAGTGAATCAAAAATTAAACCAATTCTCCAACGATCATTAATTTCAACAAATTGAAGTGATTCAGGTTTTGTTTCATAATATAAATTGATATAGTCAACAAATGAATTAATTGGCAGTTGTTCACCATTTAATGATACCCGAATTTTCTTAGGCGTGCACCCTGCTAAATCATATACACGCTTTTTGAATAGGCTTGCCATATCTGGTGATAAACCTTTTTGTTTAAATTTGGCATAATCTGGTTTAAATGTAATACATGTAAAAGATTTATCCGTAGATCGTTTAATCTCGGGTTCTCCTCTTTTATACATATTATCACGAAAAATTTGTTTATAATGTTTCTTTTCATTTGAATCAATTGTTTCAATAATAAATTCTTCTGAAAAAATATTAACAAGTTTAGCACCATAACCATTAGTACCACCAACAATACGTTTTTCATCATCATCATAATTAGATGAAGTACGTAGTTGACCAAGAATCATCTCAGGGATATATACTTTTTCCTCTTTATGAATTTGTACCTCAATACCTGGACCATCGTTCCAAACTGAAATTACACCAGTCTTATCATCAATTACCACACGTATTTCAGTACATGTTTTTGGATTTCTGATAATATGATCGCGTGCATTTACGATAATTTCATCAAAAATTTTATATAATCCTGGAATATATGCAATATCTTTCTTCTTAAAAAGTTTTGCATCATCATTATAAATCCACATTTGTGTATTAACTGTATCAGTCCCACCGATATACATACCAGGTTTTTTAAGAACATGCTCGTGGTCAGTTAATTTCTTATATTTCTCTTCAATTGATAAAGAATTTTTAGATTTAGATTTAGACATGATTTTATAATAAAAGAATCATTCCTTTAAATATAAAATCTATATTTATCAATTTTTTATTTTATCAATTAAAGTTTAAATTTTATATATATATATATACATATTATCATGTCTACAAAAGATACACCTATGAATTATAAATCAAAATTTATTCTACCTTATAAATCATCAAATGTGATTAATAATGAATTAGTAAATGAAACACAAGAAATAATTGATTTTAAAAAATCAGAATTTAAAAATTCATCAATTATTGGTAACCCAACAGTAGCTTTTAATCCAATTTATGAACCGAATAGTCTGATTGAATATGCAGTTGATAGAGCAAGTGAAGAAAATAAAACAAAAAATCAAAATGAAAAGGGAAATGGAGATAAACCATATGACCCATATATTAATTATTTAATAGAGCATGGATTAGTAAATGATTCATCAGAATTAAGATATTATGTTGAATATATAAATATTGATTCAAGAAATAGAATAAAATCACCATCAAATGTTGTTGATACTATATATAATTTAGATTTACATTCATTAAGTATTCAATCAAATAATCTAATAATAACAATGCCAAATGTTACTAATTTTTTTGTTGGTCAAAAAGTTGTTATATCTGGTTTATTACCTTTAACTCAGATTTATAGATATAATCAAAATAATCTAATAACATTTGTTCAAAATTCACAATATGTTAAATTTTCGATTAATGGAAATATCACATATCCTCAATCTATATATAGTAAAATAGATACAGGTAAATTATATGTATCAATAAGTGGAATTACTGGTAATTCATTGTCATCATATATTGGTAATATACCAATTAATTTAATTAATAAAACACAACAATTATACTTTACTTCTGATTATGATGTGTATGGTGTTGAAAATTGTTTTTATATAAAGCTTCCTATTCCATCAGATGGAACTCAAGCTACATCTACATTTAATCTAACATTAGAATTTCAACATTATAATTTAATTCCAATCTTTGAAATTAATGCTGATTATCCAATTAATAATTCACATACAAATGGATTTCAAGTTATTAAATCAATAGTTGGCAATAATTTATATTTTCAAGTATATCCCCCGATTGAATCAACTTATTATCAAAATATTTATTATAATAATTTTGGTAATAAATTTATGTATCTGAAAACGATACGTACTGTTAATAATGGTTATCCCAATTCAAATTCATATACTATACAATTACCAAAAACATATACCAATATTGTACAAGTAAAAATATCATCATCAATATTTCCAAATATATTAAAATCATTTAAAGCAGCACCATCAGTTAATCAGAATAATCTATTATATTTTCAAGATATTGATAATGGTGATAATATTCAAGTTATAACTTTAGATGAAGGAAATTATACACCACAACAATTTATAGATGCAATGGAATTAAAATTTAGTCAATTATCAAGATCAACTGATAGTGCTAATTCATCATATTTACCAAATTATTATGTTAAAATTAATATCAAACAAGATCAAGATTACATTGAATTCAATAATTATCGTAAAGCTATTCTATCTAAACCTATAATTTCAATTACACCGCCAATCCAACAAGCAGATACAAGTATTGGTGTCGGATCATATACAATAACTATAAATCATCAAAATCATAATATAACAACTATAGGAACACAAATTATTCTGGAAAATTTTATTGATCATCTTGGCATTTCAGCATCTGATTTAAATGGAATACAGACTATAACAGAAATTATTGATATAAATCGTTATTCTTTTCAGCTTAACAACATAAATCTAAATCCAATTAAATCAATTACAAATGGTGGGTTTAATGCTAGTATTTTGAAACCAAATTTATTTAGATTTTTTTTTAATAGAGAATATTCAATGGGTGCCCAGATTGGTTTTAGAAATGTGGGTGATCCTGATTCAATAACATCATATTTAACAACAATAACAAATAAATTACCTTATGAAAATGAGATTGGGTTTGATGCATTAAAAAATTTAAAAATATTTACAAATACATCTCTAACATTTACATCCGATTATTATATAAACATGACTTCACCGCAACTATCAGTGATTAAAAATACAGCTGCACCATATGATTTATTCGCCAAGATATTCTTTTCAAATAATAATAGTGAAGTTATGATAAATTCTGTGATAACACCACCTGTTTATTATTATAATCCAATACATTTTCTAAATGAATTGTCGTTTAATTTTTATAATTCTGCAGGTAATTTATTTGATTTTGATAATATTGATCATTCATTTATATTAGAATTAACAATGATTGATAATATACCAGAAAATACTGGACTCAATTCCAATATGTCAAATGCTAAATAATAAAGAAAAGGAAAATAAATGAGGGAAATAATTTAGTTAGTTTCTTTTTGTGCTTTTTGTTGAACCATAACAAAAATTTGCAGAGAATTACTAAAATTTTCTAAAATATTAAAAATACCATCTGAAATAGTTTTTATTTTTTTCATATTAATCTCAGTATAAAGAGCAAAATATGGTATAATCTTATCATTCAATGTTTTGATAATATCAGAATCATTTGTTAATGGAATAATTCCATTTAACTGAAGTAATTTTATAATAAAATCAAAATGTACTTTGATATCAACCTTATCTGTTTCAAGATTAAATGTAGTAATAAATATTTTTTGAAGTAATTGTTTTGAAATATATTCTTCTAAATTTGTGTTAGTATCTTGCGATGTTTTTAATGTTGATTTAATTTTTTCATCAATAAATTCAGAATATTTATCAATTGTTAATGTATTTTGTGGAGTTACTTTTGTTAATTCATTTCTTAATAATTGTTGAATAATATTTAATAAATTTACAGATATAGTATGACGCATTATATAAAATATTATTTCATAAATTCTATCTAAGGCATAATTTCCTTCATAAAGTTTTTGATCTAATTCATTTAAATCTTTATTAAAATTACATATTAAATTCAAATACTTAATAATCACTTCTAAGTTTGGTAGATTTAAATCTGATGTTTTTCTAAAGTATTCATTAATTAAAAATATCATGTCCATTTCTGCTATAGTTCCATTATTCTCATTAAAAATTGTTAACCAAAAATTATTTACTGATTTAATATCACCGGCAAATATATTCACATCTAATGATGTGTACATTTTAATAAAATTTTTATCTTTGGATAAACCTTTAAAATTAATTTTTTGTATAATATCTTTTGATTTTTCTATTACAACTTCATTAGTTTCACCCAATTCTTCACGAATAGCTGATATTCTACTAAGACCTAATATATCGGATTGTAATCTTGTTAATTCTTGTTTTATTATTTCTTTTCTTATTGGTGGTGTTTGTTTATCAACCAATTCCTCATTTAATTCCTTAATTCTTTGTTCAATATCTTTATATTTCATTTCATCTTGGGATTTATTTTGATCTGTTTGTTTAACAAGTTGTGATTGCATATTTTGATTGTCTGTAATTAATGTTGGTCTTTCTTTTGCTAAATATCTATATGTAATAAATCTCATTAATGGGAATGGTAATTTTGAAAATTTAAATATTGATTTCAATTGTTTTTGTTCATCTAATTTTAATGAATATACAAAATCAAATAATAAATGATTGAATAATATGTTAAATAATTTATAAAATAATTCATGATATCTCATCATATCCGAAACTTGTGTTTTTTTATAAACTATATCGTGTGTATCCTTAATTAAATTATCAATAAAATCGGAACCAATTAATGTTGCATAATATTTTACTTGTTTTAAAGCCAGATCAATTGGTCTTACACCATAAGTATTTCGTGAAATATTACTAGCAACAGTAGATTGATCAACTAATAATTTAACAATTACAGGATCATTCATTTCAATTGCTATATCAATTAATGTCAACCCAGTGTTATCACGAATAGAAACAGATGATCTTGCAGTTAATAATAATTTTATTAATGAATCGTCAATAGAATAGCATTTAGTTGTATTTGTATCAAAAACATTAATTGGTTTCTTGGTACGGATAGGTTTGGATTTACTTTCTTTAAAAACAGATTCATTATAAGTAAATCTATATGCATCTGGCTTAAGCTTGATCAATGCTATTAAATCTTCTTCATTTAATAGTTTTTCTACACCAGTATGAATTAATTGGATCTTATTATCATCAGTTTTTTTTTCATCTTCAAATTTTGCTAATTCATCCATAATTAGTCGAAGTTCTTGATTTCTATTTTCTCTGAATCCAAAACGTGTAATGCCATTAACAATGAAGTTCTGAATATTATCACGTAAAATTTTATCAACTAATGTTGTAATAAATGTTAGGAATAAATAATAATTTCCGTCTTCAATTGACAAAGTTTTCTTAATATCTAAATATATTTTTAATAATAAATCTTGTAAATTTTGATCATTTGGGATTATTGTTCCTTTTAATTTATTGATAAGTAAATTATATAAAGAAGCAATCATTGATCTTACAATAAAATTTCTTATAATAGTCAAATGTTTATCTAATACGGGACTTATTGAATTTATAGGAGCTAAATATTTATCTACTTTTATTTTTATTTTTTCACCAATCTTTGCTTCTAAATTTGTTACATTAGCATTTAAAACTTTACCAGCAATTCCCTCTGTACCATATAATAATTTTGGTAATTGTCCTCCTAATTTTTTTTTATTAATAGAATTTGATGGAACTAAAAATCCAATTTGTGGTAATTTATCTATTGTTGGTGAAAAGTATGATGTAACTTTTGCTATTATTCTTGTAGGATTATTAATAGAATAATATGAAAAATAATTGTATTGATCTAATTGAGGACAACATTTTTCAATTAAATTTATCTTATTTCGAATATTATCATTAGTTTGTATTTCTAATAATTCATTTAAAGTTTGGAATATTTTCTTAAATGATTGTATTTTTCTATCAAATATGTTTTCTATGTTGGTATCATTATTTAATAAATCATCGAATTTACCAAAACTATTATTAAAATTAATAATAAATTTATAACTATTGACTAAATTAATAAAGTTTATAATGTTATTAATTCCATCTTGTAATTTTGCTATATTTTTATAATAATCTGACATTACATCAATATTATCAAGAATTTTATCCCAATCGTGAAATGATTTTTCAACATCTTCGTAAAATGTTGAATAAAGTATACTATTACTTTTGTTTTTACCAGATGTATTACTTGAAGGAATATAAATCGATTTAGCTTCATTTTTCATTAATTTAATTTCATTTTCTAAAACTAATTTTATCTCATCTGTTGTTTGTTTAAATTTTGTTAATTCGTCATTAAGTAATGGTATAAAATTTACTATTTCTAATATATCAAAATTAATTTTAATAATTTTTGATAATAATTCACTTAGATTAATATCATTAATAGATTTTATTACATTTGAGCTAATTTGATTAATTAAATCTTTTATGGCATCAAGTTTTGAAAATACTATATTTAAAATTATTTTTAATTTTCTCGAATAATTTTTTCCATTATTAAATCGAATAAATTTTGCTTGATTATAAGTTAATATTGCTTTGTATTCAGTTTGAAATGCGGATAATGCATTTTTATAACTTTCATGTTTATTTATATCAATAGGATTTATAGGATTAGACAAAATTTCTAGAGGATTTATTGGTACTATTGTGTTGTCATCCAGTTTAATTTTATCATTTATTAAATCATACTGATTATTAACTGTTAATTCTCTTGATATAAAATTTACATCTCCTCTATATTCACATAATCTTTCGAAATCCTGTAATGTTTTATGACCAGTTGTTAATGTAACTGGTGGAGCTACAGGGGTAACTGCTGGCACACTTGGTGGTAATTTTGAAAATGTAGCTGATAATTCAGGATTTGCATTTATTTTTGAAGCAATTTGTGGATATGGTTTAATATCAGGATTTATATTAAATACTTCTCTTAAAACTGTTGCAACAAATATATAACTTCTTGGAGTAATTGTATTATCTTTATCTGCTAAATATACTAATACAAATGGTTTTTTATCAATAATATTTTTAACAAAATCTGTTAAATTTGGATTTTCGGCTAGCAATTGATTATTAATCCCATCAATTGCTAGCAATAATTTTGCATACAAATTAAGATCACTTTCTTTAACTGCTTCGGCTAATAATTTTATTACTCCAAAATAATTTTGTACTGCTAATCCAGTAACAAAATCATTTTCATTAATAATATCTGGTTTTGTTATAATTAAATTATTAATAAATCCAGTTAACATATTGAGCGTCATTGTAGTTGTTCTTAATTGAAATAAAACCTGTTCTAAAACTTTTATATTATCTGTTAATTCTTTTATAAATTTTTTATCTTTTATATAAGCATCACTGTCATATTCAATTATCGCTTTTATTAATTCGGCTATTTTTGTATTTGTAGTTATATTTGCAGTTGTAGTAGAATTTGTAATCAATGCTAATAATTGTTTTGGGTTTGATTTATAAGCCTCTACTGTTTGAGTTCTAGATAAATTATACATTGGTGTTGAATTAAGTATTTCAATAAATAATGTATTAAAAATTTTTATTGTTGAATCATCTCTTATTATTTGAATTAAAGCATCAATCAGACTGGGAATTAATTCTAATTTTGTCTTTAAATTAACCTGTTGGGAGTTAGTAAGTGTAGGATATTTTTGTATCATTGTTTGAACAAAATTTGTTAACATTGAAATTGATATTCTAACATCAATTAATTCTAATGCTAAATCAATATTTAAAGATATTTGAGTAGCTAAACGCGAATTATCATATAATATACTTCTTGGTACATTAATTGCCTCAATTATCAATTTGGCTATTACGTCAACAGGTGCCATACTGATAATTGAAGCAGGTGTTGTTGAAGTATCTTGAATTGCAAACTCTTCAATATCTTTTCGTATCTGTTGATCAGATAATTGTAATGCTAAATTTAGATTCTTAGATAATTCTTTAATTAATTGTTGATTTTGATTAATATTAGATATTGTTGCCAAAACTTGTGTAATCGGTACAAGTAAATTAGGTGTAGTAGTAGTAGATTTGGCAAGAAATGCAGATAAAGTAATATTATTTTCTAATTTTTTTGATTGTATTAATTGTTTAATAAAATCTTCATTTAAAAGCAATGGAGTATAAAATTGTTGTAGAATTGTTGGATTAAGATTAAATGTTACATCAGATAATTCTATCACATATCTAAATTTATTAATAAGTGTTTGTGTTAATTGTGCATTAGGGCGGAAAGTTTGGATTTTAAATACAGTTGACAATAATGTTATGATATTGAAAATATTTGTTGGATTAGCTTCAAGTATTTCTATTATTTTTAATAATATATCTTGTTTTATTGCTAGAAAATTACCTAAGGAATCATTTAATGTAATATGATTATATTTGGTAATTACTTCTATAAATAATTGTGCTAATAAATCGACATCAGTAAGATTTCCAACTAAAATACCATTAAGAGTATTAAATGTTCCAGGAGGAACAGCGGGAAATCTTATTGCTAAATTACCGGTTAAGGGAATATTATCATTTAGAATTATTGTCATATGTTGTTGTAACTCTCTATCGGGATTAAAATTTCGTGGTGCAGGTGGTGGAGGTGGTTGTGCATTTATTATTTGTTGTATAAGTGGATCAGGTGTAAATGTAGATTTTAATGTGGCAATAATTGTTGGATTTTGTATAATTCTATTAATTGAAGTTTTCAAAGGTTCAGGTATTAATGTATAGTTACTCTTAATAGTATCATTATTATCATAATATAAATAAAGTTGTATAAATATATTTGATAATGTATTTAATTGTTGTGGTGTTAATGTAGTCATCCGTGTGCGCATAAATGTAGTCATCCGTGTGCGCATATAAGATGAATATAATAATAAAAAGTTATTAAATAGTTTTATATTATCTTTAAAAATATTAATTAATCGTGGATCGATTGCTAATCGATTACCTACTCTTAAAATTTCTTCATTTATTTTATGAATTAATTTATTTAATAATATATTATTCTTTTGATATGATTTTATTAAATTGTTATTAAAAATAAATTGATGATTTGCTCCTAATATTGCTCGAATAGCTATACTTATTTCATCAGGTGGATTTGTTAAAATATTAATAACATGCGGGCATTCTACTAATGCATTTATATAATTTACATTTTCTATTATATACTGATTTGTGCGTAGATGTTCAATTACCACTTCGTCTAATAATTTTGAATTGGCATTAATATTATTAAATACATTTAATAATAGTGATGTTTTCGTGAAAAAATATTCAGTGAGATATATTAAAATTTCTGGTCGATTTATAAAAGCCTGATATATATTAGTATTAATTCCATTTGGATTTAAAGGTGCGATTGTTAATAAATTATTACTTTTAAAAATATTAAATAATGATACAGCAACATTATTAAAATTATCATCTGTATTTCTTATATAATATTCAACAATTTGATATGTGTTAAATGCAGAGATAAAATTTTTGTTATCTACTAAAGTAGGTATTTGCTTGATTATCTTGCTTAATAGAATTCCTAAAGGTAAAGGTCCAATTGGTCCAGCTAAAACAGCATTAATTTGTATAGGAGTTAAATTTTTTTCATCAATATATTTAGCAATAATTTCTGGTAAAATATTTAAAATCTGTTGTTCATAATTAAAATTTGGTATTTGAGAACGTATATGTGTAATTAATCTAACAACATCTTGTGGATTGGCACCGCCATATAATTTAATTTTATTTTCATTTGATTTAATTTTATTTGATATTTTGGTGCCACCGGTTAATACATTTGGTGTTGAATTAATAATTTCATAACAGATTGCATAATAATTTAGATCAGAAATTGCATCTTCAATTCCTTTTACACAACCATCTCTTAATTCCTTAAAATTATTTACAACTTGAGTAAAATCATCTTCTAATTTTTTTAATACTGATTTTTTTTCTTTATCATAATCTAATTTAATTGATTCTAATAATTGCGAAGGTTCAACATCTTTTAAAAATTTATTTTTTGGATTTGTATCTGGACCCCATGTATTTGCATCAACATTGGCCATTGAAATTGGTTTCAGTAATCCAACTAATTTTTTCTTGGTAATATTAGCAATGATTGAATTTCTTGTTTCAAATATTTTATCGAATATTAAACGATTACGTTTTTCTTCATCTTTTTCAGATGTTATAATATCTGCTATTTTTTTGTTATCTTCTGTTAACATAGAATTTATATCATCATAAAATATTGAATCAAGATTCTTTGTTGTATTATAAATATGTAATAATAAGTTTTTAATTTCCTTATTTGTGTTCATATATTTTACTATTTCAACAGCTAATTCATCTTGAGATGATATTTTTAATGTTTTCTTTGTTTCGATTAATTTAACTGATTTTTTCGGGCAATCTACATCTTGTCCACTAATCGCATAATAAATGGGTGTACGTTTAGTGGCATCTAATGCATTAACATCATGGGATGCTGCTAGTAATATTTTAACAATCTCAGTTAATTGTTTTTGAGCAGCAATATGTAAAGGTGTTTTTTGTTGAGAATCATATGAAAATTTTAACATATTTCGACTAGCTAAGAATTTAAATATCTCTAACTTTTCAAGAGGAGTTATATTGTCATTTAATAAAATCACATGAAGAATAGATTGTCCATCAACATTAACTAAATCATTTACAGACAAACCATTTGATAAAATGTAATCTTTTATATTAGTCAAATTACCCTCTTGACAGATTAAAAATAATTTTGCTATTATAGTTGGATCAATTTTACTTTGATTAATTATAGTTCTAGGTACAAATTGTGGTCTAGGAGGTGGTTGTCTTGGGTTATCAAAACGACTCATATAATATAATATATAAACATAAAACAAAAAAATAAAAAACATATAAAATTTAGTTAAATTTTTTCAAAGTTAGTTACTAATAAATTATTGTGCACAAGCTCTACTATCTTCATAAGATGGGCATTGAGCGGCGTTATAATTTTTTCTAACTCTAACATCATTATATCTCTTAAGCTCAGCACTAAAAGTGCCAGGTGGTGGAGAAGTTGTAGCATTAAAAATGCATTGATTGGGATGGCAACCATAATTAATCTTGTTGAATTGCCATTCAGCATCTAATATTTTTGATGCATTTTGTTGTAAAAAGTCTTTGTAATCATAATCATTGGTAACATTATTTAATCTTTTAATGTATTGATCACGACGTTGACTAACTCTATAATCAGTCATAGCTGAATAATCCATCACTGCAGGACATTCTTTAAAAAAGTTATCTCTAGCTGATAATGCCATATTTAATATAATTAAGTTTAGATTTTATTTATTTATTAAATATTGTTTGATGGAATTATATAATTCTTCTTTTTTATATATTTTTCTTTGTCCATTATCAATATACGAAATTGGTAAAGACATCGATTTTGCGATATCTTCTAGATCACTTTTTGTATAAGATGATAATGGTTTTAATTCATCCAAATCATTAATTATAACTGAATTTTCATTATTTAATGTTATTTTTTTACCCTTCTTTGCCACACTTGATCCAATTGTAATATTTTCTATTTTTATAGAACTTTCATTGGATTTAATAGATGATTTGGATTTAATTGATGAATGGGATTTAAGTTCGATTGAACTATTATTTGAATTTGTTGATGTAGTTGATTTAGATTTTTTTGAATTATTTGAATTATTTGAATTATTTGAATCATTTGATTTTAAATCCATCGATATGATATCATTATTGTTATTGTTAAATTTTATATCTTCTTGTAAATCTATAAGTTGTTCTTCCCCCATAAGTTGTTCTTCCCCCATAAGTTGTTCTTCCCCCATAAGTTGTTCTTCCTCAACTATTTCTTG
>Ga0164295_10000129_pt1 | contig 61380 bp, 61 predicted proteins | sample GEODES006metaG_FD_111798 | JGI IMG/M metagenome (GOLD analysis project Ga0164295, IMG submission 111798) | Oligotrophic lake water microbial communities from Sparkling Lake, Wisconsin, USA - GEODES006 metaG | ecosystem: Environmental > Aquatic > Freshwater > Lake | place: USA: Sparkling Lake...
GGAATGTAGCAATTAGTGATACAAATATGATAGCTGGAGATGTCTATGGAATTCATGGTGTATATACGAATACAGGTTCGGGGTGGTCTCCAGTTATTGGAATTCCAAAAGATGGAAGTTGGAGAGTAGCAATTAGTGATACAAATATGATAGCTGGAGATTCTTCTGACCCGGTACCTTGTCTTCTTTCAAATTCTGCAGTCCTAATGGAAGACAAAACAACAAAATTGATAAAAGAGTTGAAAAAAGGTGACATCATTTTTCCATCCCAAAAGATTTTAAACGTGGGTTACAAACAGGTAGATTTGTCCAATATACCAAGAGAAAATCTTCCATATCGCATTCCAAAAGATTTCTTTGCAATTGGACTTCCAAGTGAAGATACTTATATTTCGGGTTATCACCGAATTATCCGTGAAGTGCATCCGAATTCATTACTAGGAGTTCAAACGTTTAAATTAGTCCCTGCCGAATACCGTATTGATGATGAGGATGTGGTTAAAAGACTTACGAGCGAAGATAAAGTAAGATATTATCACATTCATACTGACTTTCCTTACTTTTTTGTAAACAACCTTCCTGTTGAAACGATAGATAAAAATAATTTTGAAAATAAAGATATTATAAACAATTAGCCTTTTTAATTGAGAGTGAACAACTAGAATTTTAAGCTCTGTATAGTTTGACCCAACTAAGAGTATTTATAAATCCTTGGGAGTTACATGGTTCCCAAGAAGTTAAAACAACTTGAGCTTATTTTTGTAAAAGGTAAAGTGGATATTGTATCAAAATTCGCAAATCTTATCTTATGTGGAGTTTGGACTTCATAGCACATTAACCTTGAGGATGCTTTTCGACTCTTTAATAAACTGGCGAACTCTAAAAAAAATTTTATTGCTATAAGCTAATAAAAATACACTCGCATTAAATAAATGGAAGTAGAAGATTTCTTTCCGAAATATCCAAATATAAATGATTCTGTTGGTTTGCCACCATACATGAATCCATATAAAGGAGTATCTTTTGAGCAGGCAATCTATAACAAAAAAGAGTTTACCTCGCTTAAAGTCACAAAAGAGGACGAGAAAGAAAATGAGAGTGACTCCCTTTTCAAACACCAAAAAGTAATATCGAGGTTTTTATCATCCTACACCCCATATGACGCCCTTTTACTGTTTCACGAAATGGGTACTGGCAAAACATGTGCGGCTTTTGGTGCAATAGAACATTTGAGGAAGACAGATAAGCGGTATGATGGGGCTATTATTGTAACAACCAACCCAAGTATTCTTAATAGCCTAATTGAACAGTTGGCAAAAGTGTGTACAAAGAATATGTACTTGCCAACATATATAGATGATATAACAAAAGTTGACCCGAAAAAATTAATAGCTGAAATCAAAGCAACTATAAAGAAGACAACAGATTCGTTTTACGAGTTTAATACGTTGGAAACCTTTACAAGTATATTAGAAAAAAAGACAAGAGATGAGATGATTGTTCGCGATTACTCTAATAAAATAATAATCATCGACGAGGTTCATAATGTAAAATTATACGGCCAAGGCAATAACAAACAGTCAAATACGTATAAACAAATTTCCCGTTTGTTACACCTTCCTAAAAATTGTAAAAAAATAGTAATGTCTGGAACTCCTATGACAGATAAAGCAAGTGAGATTGCTGATATTATGAATCTCGTTTTGCCAACCGAAAAGAAATTTCCAGTTTTAGAAGATTTCGAGAGGGAGTATCTTGTAAGTGATGAAAATAATATCAAAAGATTAAGACTAGATAAGGTGAAAGATTTTAAAAATAAAATTAGAGGTTATGTTTCGTATCTTAAAGCTTCTTTGTCAAATATTCAAACAGAATATGTGGGCAGAGTTGTTCGGCCCCCATTGACTCATTTTCGCGTTGTTGAAAACCCCATGTCTCAACATCAAAAACAAGCATATCAGACTGCATTTGCTGCATATGAAAAACAACAAGGTGGGGAAGTAGAGGCTGAGAAAAAGAAACATGATGTTTATAGAAGTGTTGAGCAAGCATCTCTTTTTGTTTTTCCAGATTCTACTTTTGGAAAGGATGGTTATGAAAAATATGTAAAAGAAAAGCTAGATTTTCGAAACCAAATTGCAAGCCTTTTTGAAGGTAAAACAGTAGAAGAAAAACTACATCTCTTAGAAAGGTACTCTTCTACTTATGCAAAAACGATTCGATTTATTTTAGAAAATCCAAGGCATAATACGCTTGTGTTTAATTCTGCAGTTCATGGCTCTGGTGTTATTCTGTTTACAAAACTTTTAGAATTATTTAATTTTAGAAGTTCTTTTGGCATTGAAAATACAGTTGCAAAAAGATATGCATTAATTACAGCTGACCTAAAAGATAATCTTACACCAATTAAGAATTTGTTTAATGACCCAAAGAACAAGAACGGTGAATTTCTTCAAGTAATAATTTTTTCTGCGACTATAGCCGAAGGTGTTTCATTTTCAAATGTTCAAGAAATTCACATCCAAACACCGCATTGGAACTATTCGCAAACGTCGCAGGTTATTGCAAGAGGTCTACGTTTAAGATCTCATCAAGCTCTTATCCAGGCGGGACAAAAGCCAATAGTAAAAATTTACCAACATTGTGCCATAGCAGATGAACGAGAACTAAATAAGTCTATTGATATGTATAAATACTCCAAAAGTGAATCGAAAGACATTTCTGCCAAGAACATTGAACATTATATTAAGGAAGCTGCAGTCGATTGCCAAATCTTTTATGAGAGAAATGTTATACCTGCAGGTGAATCGACAAACGGAACAAGAGTTTGCGATTATATGCCATGCGAGTACCAGTGTGAAGGTATAACTAATATAAATAATTTTGATATGGTAGATGTGTCAACTTATCAGTTGTATTATATAAGTGAAAAAATAAACCCAATAATTGTCCGGATAATGCAAATATTTCGTCGAAAGTTTAGCATGTCTCTTGCAAATTTACACCGCGATGAAGTATTATCGCAATATACCCAATTTGAGTTGCTATTTGCCATAAGACAAATTATTGCCGAAAACGTAATTATAAAGAATGCATATGGATTTGACTCTTATTTGCGAGAAAATAAAAATATTTTTTTCTTAAGTTCTGATTTAAGTACTGGTTCAGATTTTCTTTGTGCTTCTTACACTCGTTATCCAATCGGAATAAGAAAAGCGTCTTTAAAAGACGCTATTGATAATGAAATTATAAGGAAGATATTAATTCCGCAATTACGGGATTGTCAAACAGTAGAGGATGTTGGTAGAGTAATACCACTATTCACATCAGCTGCAAAAAAGAAGTTAATTGAGCAAGTTCTTTTTGACCCAGAAAATAAAGATTTTCAATTGTCTTTAGCATACTTTACTCAAAAAGGCATCATTTTGTCTGAATCATCGTATACTTTAGGAGACAAAACATATACGTGGATACCGGACCAAAATGTTTGGGAAGAAATAGAAGCCGAAAAACGTTTTGAATTGCCAAAGAAAGATTTAGCAGGGTTTGCAGGTTTGGAAGATCCAGACAAACCAGGTTTGGAGTCTTTTAAGATACAAAATGTTGGCAAAACAAAAAAGGCACAAGCCGAAGGACAAGTAAAACGACAACATCCAGGAAGAGCTTGTAAGAATTTTGATGATCCTCCAAGAAGTCATCTACTCATATTAATTGGTGCAAAGATATCACCAGATATGGAAAAAGTTTTAAAAAGTTTGGAAACATTTCTTGAGAAAAATGCTGAGTATGCACAATTTCATACTTTAAAAGAAAAACTTCTTGCTTACCTAAAATCAAATTTCAACAAAGAGTTGGTAAAATATTATTCTAAGGAAGATGATATTAGTGTTATTAGAAAAGCCGTAGTTTTTCTTGGATTAAAACCAACATCAAGACAATGTCAATTACTATATGATACTTTTAAGGAAGAAGATTGTTTATATGCAGATCCAGATGCTGGAAAGGGTTATCGCAAGTCGAAAAAAGCTTTAATGCAAGGCGCTGCAGCCGCTCAAGATTAAAATAATTTCTGATATATTATCATTCAAAAATAATATCTCATTTATTACAACTTTTCACACTCCATATTTAAACGCTCCACAAGGCGAGAAATATCACACGGATAATTCTCTCCCTTTTTGACCAAAGATTCACTTGGATCAAAACCATCTTCGTTGTAGTTAAACTGATAAATGTTTCCTTCCAAGTTTCTCACTGTTTGGTCATACTTGACTGAAATATCCTCCATCACCTTGACAATACGGCGTTGAATATATCCAGACTTGCTTGTACCCATTGCTGTATCTGTAATACCTTCACGTCCAGACATTGCATGAAAGTAAAATTCCTGAGGATTCAACCCGTGAATAAAAGAATGGCGAATGAAGCCTCGAGACTCATACTCCATTTCTTTTGTCATATTTTCCAGTGGATAGTGAGGTAATGTTCGTCGTCCTCTGTTTAGGTGTTTTGGTACTCGCTTTCCAGACAAATTTTGTTGTCCAAGCAAACCAGTGATTTGGGCAATGTTAAAGAAATCTCCTTTTGAGCCCGAATTTACGGTTGCAAGAAAATTGTTGCCCGAATCCAACGCATTCTTTGCAATGCGAAGGCCGATATCACGGGCCTTACTTAAAGCACCATTAACACGAGCTTCCTTAATGCCTTCATGGTAGGTTGTTTCCTCAACACCCTTTGCTTCGAGAAAACACTTCTCAATGACCGAGTTAATCTCTTCTGTTTTGCTTGCAAGGCAATCTTTGATTCCAACAGAAAAGCCTGAAAATGTAAGCCATGCGTTTGTGATAAATTGTACATTATCGATAAAAGTCGAGGTTATTTCTTTGCCATATTCCTTGTACAAGAGTTGAATGATTGAGTTACTGCTGCCTCCGACATCGCTTTTGTTGATTGTTCCTTCGTAAAGAACTCCGCGATAAATCTTTACAATTGGTTCTGTGGCGTCGGCGTCGTTTTTGTTTTCATAATTGAAATCGATAGGGAGAGTCAAGCTAAACAATCCTTTGCCAGTATAAGCTTGAATTTTCTTACCCTTGGCTTTCAAAACTTTTCTGATGTGTTGAATACGGTCAAGAATAAACTTTGGCGAAACGCTTTCCCCGTTGGTAAAAATTGTTTTTAAAGCAATGTTAAAAAAATGATGCTTTTGCATTTTTACACTGTTAGAGCTTGTCATTCGAAAGACTGCAAGAAGAGAGTCTTGTACAATCTGTATGTTTGGTTTTGAACTCTGTGCAGTCATAAGATTGTGTTGTGTTGCTGACAATTGTTGAAGTTCAATTCTCGCCTCCAACGTTTGGGGAACATGAATGTTCATCTCATCACCATCAAAGTCGGCGTTAAATGACTTTGTACATGCAAGATTAAATCGAAAGGTTTTGCAATCTTTGATGACAACTTGTTTTGCCATCATCGAACCGCGATGGAGTGTTGGCTGCCGATTAATAAGGACGTAATCACCATCCAACAATTGCCTTTCAACCACATCACCACATTCAATCTCAAAATCTTTCCTTGTTGGAAATTGAACTGGAATTTCAGTGCCGTTTCGGGAAATAATATCACCCTCTTTGAGTATCATTTGTGTTTGGCCAACATAATGATAACGTTCACTACCTCGAATAATAATATCATTGTGAAGCAATTCAGTACCACGGCTAAACAATGCATATGCCAAATTGATGCGATTGATTTTTCCCTTGCGAATCACCGCGTTTGCTTTTCCGCCCATAATAAGACTGTATAACCAATTCTTGTTGATGTTGCTCACAATCTCTGGGACTGTTAGATTTGCAGCAATCTCCCTAGGAATAGCCACTTGACCCATTCTCAATGTTGGTTCCGGGCCAATGACAGTACGAGCAGTCTGTTCGCATCGTTTTCCCATATTGTTTGTTCGAATCTGACCTTCTTTTCCAGAAATGCGTTCTTTGATTCCTTTGAAAACTTTGCCATTTTGCGTATGCTTTGCTTTCTTTTGAGAGTTATCAAATAGAGTGAAGATTCGAAACTTGAGTGTTTGCACATTCTTGATGCGCTTTGACTCGTCGTTGTTTTCCTCAGTATTGGTCAAACGCAGATTTGCCTTAATAATCTCAATATACTGATTTGTGAGGTCGTCGTCTGATACATTTCCGTCAGAAGAGACAACGACAGGCCGAGCGCAAGGAGGTAGTACAAGAAGTCTGGTAATGATGAGATTAAGAGGTTTAACGAGATTTGGATTGAATCCAAGAAGGTCGACTTGTTCATCTGTTACATTTTCAAAAATCTTGTAAATATCGTTTGTTGTGAGGGGAATTTCTACAAGTTCCTTTTCTTTCCGCACTGGCTTTGTTCCATTGTCTGGTAGTAATTCGCTGTCCTTTTTGTAAATCGCTTTAAACGAAGCGTCGGCGATTGACAAAACAATTTTTGGTTGAATGGTTTTACATTCCGGGCACACGTCGACCTTTTTTACACACTCAATAATTTTGTTGAATCGAGTGTTGCGTTTGTAACGTGTAAATCCTTCGAGCTGAATCTTTTCTTTTGAGATCATAAGACTGTAGCATTTGAAACAAAAGCACTTCAAATAGGACAGAACAACCTTTAGATACTTTGGGTGAATCACATGTTCGTTTAGGTCAATATGACCAAAATGACCCGGACACATCTTAAAATCAAGATTGCAAGTGACACAGTTTTTGTCAAAACTGTCAGATGATGCGCCCATCCTTTCATCATAAACTGAACCGGTCCCCGAAAGTTTCGGGTTGTTTATTTCCGCAACTGATAGTTTTACTATTTCGTCGGCTGAAAAAATGCCAAAGTTGACATATTCAATTTCTTCTACGTGGTCCATGTTCATTTAAAAAAATGAGCAGTAATTGATTGAAAAATCAATTTCTAAAAATGCATAACAAATAAATGAGTTTTTATTATGACAAGTCAACAATGAAAAGTTTGGAAGAAGATTTTCTCTCCCTTTGTGAGGAGAAATTATTGAAATATTATAAGAGTAAATTGCATTATTTTTCAAATAGCAATGAAGATGAAAATACTTTTTATTCGCAACATTTTATCCAGATGTTAAAAACTGGAAAATGTAAAAATGAAGTTTTTACAAACGTTGATGGAGATTCTAAAGATTCAATCATAATGCCAAACACTTTTCAACTAGAGGGTCGCAATGATGCCTTGGTATACGGTATGCTACTTCCTTCGCAATTTCAGCCATGGTTTCGGTTTATGGACCCAATGGTTGAAATTGAGATGGATGGAACCTTAAAACAAAACTACAAGTCCATATCTCAAGGAGACCGTCTTTACATTTGGGTTAGTTTAAATAAAAAGGGAGAAGGTGAACATCTATCGGCTGTTGTTGTAACAAGAGATAATAAACACTTAGCTTTTGGGATGGGGTTTGATTTCACAGAACTCAAAAATCCAGTGATCTATGAGTCATACTTTTCTATGAGACCTATAATGGAGGCAATATCAATGGGTTCAAGTGAAAATGTATATGAAGCAAGAGTTTTCAGCACGGATCAAATTATAGAAAATCAGCTTCTTAGACAACTTACAAAACCAGATTTTCGGGGTTTAAAGTTAATTGCAGCCGCCGAATTGTCAAGAGATTATGTAAAGTACATTAATGAAGAATTTGATAAAATTACATTTGATAATGTGGCTTTTCAAGTTATTCCTCGCGTTGTACCGACAAATATCTTTAATCATCTTATGGTTGACGAACTAAAAGAGGAATTCAAAAGCAATATTGAAAAAGATTTGAAATCAATTACACCAAAAATCAAAAGCAAAACGACATCTGAATTTATTACATCTTTTTCCGTTTTCAGTACAAAAACAAACTACTTTCTTAATAATCTCGTTTTATTGGAGAATGGGTATATTACACTTTTATATCCTACATATACAATTAATATACCGTCAAGTGCTCACATATACTGTAAATATTCCGGTGTCAAAACTGGTAGAGCTTCCAACTGTACAAGCTTTTTACAAAAGATTTTTGGTGATTTATTAAATTGCGGTTGGTTTGACAGTGTATTTCTAAATACTGACATGATTGTGTCAAATCCAGCCTGGTGTCGTCAAAATTATGATGTCGCCCGTGTTCCAGATTGCTCAAAAACTATAAAACGCGAAAAGCTGACCATGCAAGAATTACAAGAAAAAACGAAAAGAAAAATTAACACCGACGAAAGTCATGAGAAGGAAATAAAATTAAGTTTTAATGATGAAACCTTATATACTTATTTGAACACGCTTTCTCCAAAACAACTGGCCAAGTTAATTTTGTCAAGCGAAAAGCATAAAAGACGATTCCGGAAGTTTTTAAACTGATGTCATTATTAAACAATAAGCATAAATGTCCCTGAAAATAAATATTGATTCTTTGACTGATGAACAAAGAGAAAAAATTGCAAACGACTTGACTGTTTCTCCAGAGCCTGTAAAAAAGGGGGCAAAAAGTTTTTACACTCCAAAAGCGCAGGCTGTAGAACTATTTGACTTGGATGAAGACAGCGTCATAGTTCCATTCTCATATGGGGTTAAAAACTTGGGAATCAAAAAACCAAAAACCGAATTATATGATAAAATTAGAGCATGTTCATTTTCGGGACACTTGCGAGATACTCAAAAAACTATCAAGGATGAAGCTATACAAAATTTGAACACGTATGGAGCTGCAATCATCTCATGCTATCCTGGTTTTGGAAAGACAATTACAAGTATTTATATCAGTTCAAAAATTGGACTGAAAACAATGATTATTGTCAATCGAGTTGTTCTCATGAATCAATGGAAGGAAGCAATAAACAACTTTCTCCCCGATGCAAAGGTGCAATTTCTATCGCCGAAAAAGAAGTGGGAAAATGATGCAGATTTTTTTATAATCAACGCAATCAACGTGTCCAAATTTGGTTCTCACTCGTTTCAAAAAGTCGGAACGATCATTGTAGACGAAGCCCATTTAATTATGTCTGGTGTTCTTTCACAATCATTGCGATTTCTTTTTCCAAAATATCTTATTGGACTATCAGCAACGCCTTACCGGACTGATGGTTTTAATGTTCTCCTTGATTTGTACTTTACAGAAGTCAAAATTATTCGAAAGCTTTTTCATCCACATATTGTATACAAAATTGAAACTGGATTTACTCCAGAAGTTGAATATGATAGAAATGGAACTGTCAATTGGGGAAAAATTATTGAATCGCAAAGTGTAAATAAAGAACGAAATAATTTTATTATTAGTTTGGTACAAAAACATTACGAACGTAATATCTTGATTTTAACAAAGCGGATTGAACAGGCAAATTACTTGTACGAAAAGTTGAAGGCTGCTGGAGAAAAAGTCGATACTTTTATCGAGAGTCAAACAGAATTTGACAAAGACAGTCGGGTCCTAATTGGAACAACAAGCAAAGTTGGAGTTGGCTTTGATCACGACAAACTTGACGCGCTGATTTTGGCTTCGGATTTGGAAGAATATTTTATTCAGTATCTTGGCCGCGTTTTTCGCCGACAAGATATAACACCGGTCATTTTCGATTTAGTTGATAATAATTCGATTTTGAAAAGACATTTTTTGACTCGTAAATCAACATATCTCGAAGCCGGAGGAAAAATAGAAAAGTATGTTATCTAAGAACGCCGAGGGGATTTACGAGAGGGACTTGCGTGGGGATTTACGAGACTTACGAGGGGACTTGCGTGGAGATTTACGAGGGGACTTACGCGGGGACTTGCGTGGAGATTTACGAGATTTACGAGGGGATTTGCGAGGAGACTTGCTAAGTTTGTCACTTGCCATGTTTGCAATTATTTTTTGTATTTGTTCGGCTTTCTTTTGCAAAGCCTTTTTTTGAACAGGACTTAATTTTTTTAATATTGCTATTGTAGACATTTATTAAATAATAATAATAATTTATTTTTGAAGAGTTTATGGTGGACGCATTGTATAATTATTCACAATTACATTCGGAAACAAGTATAAATTTTGATCTTTTAAAATTTATATATAATTTGTATTTAAAATTATTTAAGACGCAGGTACAGTTACCTTTGAAGCTGCACAACCACGAGATGCGGTTAGCTTACCTACAGGATCTTTACCATAGGCAGAAGAAATAGTGTAATAATTTCCAGGATAGTTTTGCTGGCTGGGATTGAGATAGCCATTATTAAAAGCCGCCATGGCTGTTTGGTAAGGAGGGCTATAAGGGTTAAGTACCTCCATTCCAACACCAGGGCTGGAAGTCATGTTAGCCAAAGTAGCATACGCCAACTTGAACTGAAAATTGTTAGGGGTCAGAGCAGCACCACTAGGATCAATTTTTCCTTGAGTAAGAGTAGTCATTTTATGTAAAGAAGATAAAAAATTAAAATGATTTTTTCGGATAAAAGAGATAAAAACTTTAAAACAAAACATGGAAGAAAGCAAAGTTCGTCAACTATTGAAAAATTATTTCGACAATTACGGTGTTGCACACATTCAAATTGACTCTTACAATGAGTTTATCTCAAAAGGCATACAGCGAGCAATTGATGAAAAGAGCGACATTGTAGTTGAGCCAAAAACAAACACCCGTGTTAATTTCCATTTTGGAAATGTGTTTGTCTCAAACCCGATTGTAATAGACGAAGACAGAAGCATTCGTCCACTGCTTCCAAAAGAAGCTCGAGATCGCGAACTGTGCTATCAATCGACTGTATACATTGATATCACTGAGCAGCTGTTTGAAAATGAAAATTTAGTCAAACAAAAGTTGCATCAACGTATTCCTCTTCTCCAAATTCCAACTATGATTGGTTCTTGCATTTGCAATTTGAAAGAAATGACAAAGAAAGAAAAGATTAGCGCAGGCGAATGTCGATATGACCCGGAAGGATACTTTATCATCAAAGGCAAAGAACACGACCGAATCAAACGTGTAATCGAACGAGTGATTGTTTCGCAACAAAGACCCAATTACAACTTTGTCCAAGTCATCGAGCAAAACATTACTAACAACACAAAGTACAAATACATTTCTGAAATTCGTTCGGTTGCAGAAGAATCTGGTTATTCTGTTGTGGTGCAAACAATGATGCCTTTGGACGAGAAAACTGTTTTTGTTTCTCTCCCCAATATTAAGGAGCATATTGAGGCGGGCATTGTATTCAAGGCTCTTGGTGTACAAGCAGAAGATATTCCAAATCTGATAAATATGAAGTATGACAAGGGGCACCGATATGTCAAAAGCATTGTGAAAGCAACGTATCTTGTGGATACACGAGAAGATGCATTGACATACATTTCCAAATACCCCATGTATCCTATTCCAAAAGACAAGCAAGAAGCGTATGCACGTCAAGTTGTTGAGCGGGAGCTTTTTCCGCATCTTGGAATTTTATCAAATACACGCGACAAGGCTGAATTCCTTGGTTTTATGATCAACAAGCTTATTTGTGTTTGCATTGGTATCCGAAAAGATGACGACAGAGACAACGTTGCAAACAAGCGCATCGAAACAACTGGAATACTACTTTTTGATCTTTTTCGGTCGGTATATGACGGATTTGTCAAAAATGCAACACTTCAGCTTCAAAAGAAACTGGATATTGTTTCTATTATTTCTCACTACACCACTATGACAAAAGCAATCAAGACATGCTTTTCAACAGGAAATTGGAGCACAAAGAAAACAACCCACATGAAAGTGGGTGTGTCGCAGGTGCTAAATCGAATGACATATGCGGCAACTTTGTCTCATCTTCGTCACATTGTTATTCCAATTGGAAAGGAAGGAAAAAATGCGAAGATTCGCCAAATCAATACATCACAGTTTGGCTTTATTTGTCCGGCAGAAACTCCTGAAGGAGCAACCTGTGGCATTGTGACAAACTTTTCACTCTTAACAAAAGTAAGCAAACGAACTTCGACACTATTAACAAAAGAGTCTATAGTTTCTTGCCCATCTTTTTCAGCCAAAAAATGTGATGTTTGTGTTCTTATAAACGGAACACCAATTGGGTTTACAAACGAACCTGAGCAACTACTATTGGAAATTCTGGCAAAGAAAAACAATGGGTTAATTGACTCTGAAGTTTCTGTTGTTTTCGACGAAGACGATGAAGAAGTTGTCATTTACTGTGACGAAGGCCGTCTTCTTCGTCCTGTCTTTGTTGTTAAGGATGGAAAAGCTTACGACGGAGATATTCTCGACTGGGACAACCTTGTACAAATCGGTGTAATTCGCTATGTTGACCCAAACGAAATCGAGCATTCCACTATTGCTATGAATAAGGAAACACTTGAAAGGAACGAATACCATTACGACTTCCTTGAGATTCATCCCAGCATGATTCTTGGTGTTTGTGCATCTATTATTCCTTTTCCGGATCATTCCCAGTCACCTCGTAATTGTTATCAATGCATTTGGAAAGAAGAACGTATTATGATGGCGGATAATACGCTCAAGAAAATCAAGAATGTACAAATTGGAGATTACGTTCGAAGTGTCAATCCTGTTACCTTGGAAATTTCTAATGTCAAAGTCATCAATTGTTTTACAAAAACTACAGACAAAGATATGATGAAATTGTCGACTATTGACGGACGACAGTTGGTGTGCACTTTTGACCACCCTATTTTGGCGGTAAAAGATAGATGCACTACTCCTGAATGGGTGAAAGCAGCCAATTTGAAAATTGGTGACAAGATTGGCATTTATACGCCTAATGGATTAGGTGAATGTATTTTTATGCCAATGTCTTCAATTGTTTCGCATGAGAATGTTCAGATATCGGACATCACCGTTGATTCTGAGAATCACAGCTTTGTCATTGATAGTGGCATTATTGTGCATAATTCAAGTATGGCGAAACAAGCTCTCGGAGTTCCTCTTGAGACATATGATTTTCGAGCTGACACAATGATGTATGTTATGGATTATCCTCAACGCCCTCTTGTTTCAACTGATGCTGCAGAGTTTCTTAATTTCAACGAAATGCCTTCTGGATGCAATCCCATTGTTGCAATCATGACAAAAGAAGGATTTAACCAAGAAGACTCTGTTATTCTTAACAAGAGTTCTATAGAACGTGGGATGTTTCGTGTTACGGGATTTTTTACAATCTCTGACGAAGAAGTGCGAAAAGATACCGCAAACTTTCAAGTCATTGAGATTCCGAGCATGGACATTCGTAATAAGAAAAACAATTATGCCTTTCTTCACAATTCCGGACCATTGACCGGCATTATCAAAGAGGGTTCCCATGTGAAAAAAGATGATGTTTTGATAAGCAAAGTTTCTATCCGAATCAAGAAGTCGGGTGAAGAGGAAAAAAAGGACATTTCTCTTACAGTCAAATCGGGTGAAGAAGGAATCATTCACAAAGTTCGCATTAACTCTACTCCAAAAGGAGGGAAGATTATCAAAATTGTCATTCGAGTTATCAAGACACCCGAAGTCGGAGACAAGTTTGCTTCCCGAGCTGCACAAAAAGGAACATGTGGCATGATTTTTTCTCAAGAGGATATGCCTTTTACTGAGGATGGTATCACGCCTGATATCATTATAAATCCGCACTGTATTCCATCTCGCATGACCATTAATCAACTTATGGAATGTGTTCTCGGCAAATCTTGTGCATTGCAAGGCAAATTTGGAAACGCAACACCCTTTTCATCTCATTCGGTTAATGTAGCAGAAAAACTTTGCAATGACCTTGATTCTCTTGGTTATGAGAGACACGGGTTAGAAAGAATGTTTAACCCATACACAGGAGAGGAAATTGATGCAAAGATCTTCATTGGCCCGACATATTATCAGAGGTTGAAGCACATGGTTAGTGACAAAATGCACTCTCGAGCACGAGGACATGTGACAATGTTGACTAGGCAACCTGTGGAAGGACGTTCAAGGGACGGCGGTTTGCGTTTTGGAGAGATGGAACGTGATGCAATAATCGTACATGGTACAAGTCGTTTTTTGAAAGAGCGTTTATTTGATATGAGTGATCCATATAATGTCATTGTTTGTACAAAGTGTGGTATGATATGCGCGTCTCAAACAGAGTGTAAGGGTTGTGCTGACGACAAGGTTAGCATGATCAATATTCCTTATGCAGCAAAGCTGCTTTTTCAAGAGCTCATGGCGATGGGTATCAAGACCGAGTTGATTCCAAAGCAATATTAAAACAATGGTTTCTAATATAAATGGAGACCATTGTTCATTTGATAAATGAAACTTACAAAGGTTGGACTTTTGAGGGAATAGAAAAGGTAAAGGGTGCGTATAGAGGAATTGCACATGAAAAACATTGTGGCGATTTTTTGTTACTTCATTTTAGTAAAGAAAATAAAAAAGAAAATTTTTTACTTTGTGAAGGAGAAGAAGATTTTATTAATATTTATCCATTTGAACAAACAAAAAAACTTCTTTTAGAAACAACATATTCTTCAGACTGTTCAGAAGAAAATTCAGATAGTTTTAACGATTTTTGTCTCCAATATCTTAACAATAGTAGTAGTGACGAAGAAAAAAGCATTTCTTCATCAAAAAGTGAAAGTGTCTATTCGTCATCTGATAATGAAGACAATGATTAAAGATATTATTTAATAGACTGAATAATATCTCGTATTTATACGTAAAAAAACTTTGCACCATAAGCTGGATAATACGAATTTAATGCTTGGGGCACATTACAATTCACCGAACCATAATCCCATGCACTTCCATTTAGAATAAGAGCATATGCAAGTGTATTGTTAGAAGTGCACATAGTACCAAAAGGGCCAATAAGCGCTTTGTTCCCAAGAAAGTTGATCGTTAACCTTTCGGGATTAGGGTCAGACGTATTTGCATTGCCAATCTCTTCATTCGTAGAATTGGCTTTTTTATTATAAGTGAAAATTCTAGCACCGTTTATATCATTGGTAAGCACGCCGTTATCAGATACATATTTATTGTTGAATGCAGACATAATAACAAAGTTTTGACCATCCACAGGTAATTGGCCTGCGGGTACCATTTGAGGATTTGCTAAGGATGCACCCTGAATTGAGTTTGCGTTTGCGGTGTTTGCGTTTGCGGTGTTTACGTTTTGGTTTGAGTTTGCGTTTGAGGTTGAGGTTGCGTTTGAGGTTGAGGTTGAGGTTGCGTTTATGTTTGAGTTTGCGTTTTGGTTTGCGGTGTTTGCGTTTTGGTTTGCAGTGTTTACGTTTTGGTTTGCAGTGTTTACGTTTTGGTTTGCAGTGTTTACGTTTTGGTTTGCAGTGTTTACGTTCGCTTTTTGGTTTACAGGCGGAGCACCGGAAGTTTTCGACGACTTAGTAGATGAAGAGCTTGTAGACGCCGTTGATTTCTTTGACATGGATAAATAAATTATACCACAAACTATAATTATAAATAAAACTATACCTACACCAAATATAATTTTTTCTTTTTTAGACAAAGCCATTTATTCTAAAAAAAGAAAAATTTTATCATTGCGTTTATGCAGGAATGCCAATGCTTTTTCGTAAAGTCGTTTGTGTAGCAGTTTTTCTCTCAAAGTCATACGTTTTAAATCAACGTCCTTTGCCATGATCGAATGAGCCGCAAACTCTAATTCATTCATAGGCATTTCTCAAAACATAACTAAACTCTAAAAATGTTTAAAAAAATCATTTTTCAAAACAAAATTTTCATATCACATGGTGATATGAAAACTGTGTACCTAGCGGGAATCGAACCCGCGACCACTGCCTCATAAGAGCAACGCTCTGCCGACTGAGCTATAGGTACATATCTATGTAACATTTCTTTAAGCAGAATTTCAGGTTTGTATTTAACGATACTCATTAATACCTTTGCGAAGAAGCTGAATTTGAAGTGCGTCCTTATCTGAGTATTTACGCAAAGTTTCAGGATAGCAAGGATAGGTTACAGAAGGAGCTGTTTGAAAGCAATGATTGGGATAAAGATCTAATTCGGGTCTAACTACAGGGTCGTTATAACATTTATTATTTACAGGTTTCCATCCGGCTTCTCGTTCAAATGCAATAGGATAATCGACTTTTGAATTATTACGATAGAATCGAGTATAAGGAAACACATCCATATCAGTCAAAACGGAAGGTCCGGATGAATAATATGGAATATAATTTTTTTTATTTTGAATTAAACTTTGAACAAAATTATGATTCGCTTCATTTATGTTTTTTGATGTAAGCATCATTTATTAAAAGAAAAATATTTAATGATTGAACATCTCCTTAAAATATGACCACTCTCCTTGAAGATTTACTAGAAAATAATCTTTCATTGGAAACAAATGGCTTAGTGACAGTTGAAAATATGTGTTCGTTACTTCTTGATTTTTCAAACGATGAAGACCTTCGTTTTCGAGCCATAAAATTATTTTATGAAACCAAAGGATATGAAGTTGTGGAAATTTTGAAAAAACTTGTATCTATTTTTTGTCTTGGCCCAACAAAAATTTTGGAAAAGTTTTTGGTCCGCATATGCAAATCGAATGACATTCCTTTTTCATTACGTTTAGAAACCTGTAAAGACATTTGCTTATACAAAGATGATTCCGATGACCTTTTTAATCTTTTAGATTCTCTTATGACTCATATGCAAGACGACATTACGTTTGTAAAGAGATATGAAGCAATAACCACGTTGATGAGAAATACTAATTTTTCGGACAAAAGCAAGGCGCACATGTTTGCATTCTTAGATAATGAAAACATGTCATCGGAATATCGGTACAAATCTATTCTTTCACTCAAAACCCAATTTAATCTCAGAAAAACGTGGTTGACAAAAGAAGAACGGGAGGAACTTGATAAAATTCTTTTTATTTATCAAAAAGAGTTTTTGCGGCATTTTTCAAATAATAACAAAAATGAAACTTATTATCGTATCCTTTCTCTCCAACTTCTTCTTGTTGAATTTTCAAAAGAGGATGACACTATTTGTGATATATTGCTATCTATAGGTTTCGACACTGCTCAGATTTATAACATCAGAGCAGATGCAACTGATGTTGTTCTTCGTTATGGTTCAGAGAGTGCTAAAGAAAAGGCGAAACATCTCATTACAGAATTGGGGCGAAATGGAAAGGATGATAATATCAATATTTATCAGAACGCACAAAATGCGCACAACTTGGTTATAGAAGAATCGGCAATTGCAACACTAAATAGATTATCTGCCATTCCACTCATAAAGAAAGATGATGGGAAAGCGATAGATTTTGATTACGTATACAGTCGTATGAAAAATCTAGTAGATGATAATGGTCAAATTGCTCTCAATCGTATCAAATTGGATAATGCCCTTTATGGCAACCGCGATCTTTCCCTAAAATCGGCACTTGTTCTCATTTATTCTTTTATTGAAAAAAACGAATACAAAAACTTGCTTTTGTCTCGTCTTTGCGAAGAACTTGGTGAATCTGCAGGCATTTGTTCGACAGGGATAATGGAACGAATGACAAACACATTTTCAGGTATAATAGATGACCTTGGTATTCGAATTTCTTTTGAAGACCAAATTCTCAGTCAAATTTCTGGTAGATTAAACCAAAAAATTATGAATCTTATCTCTGAACCTTGTTTACATGTACAAGATAAAAAATATTGTACATGTTTAAAAAAAGTATGTCAAAAGGCACAATTCTTAATTTCGGGAAATCAAAGTGCAGACGAAGACGTTACCACTCTTAAGAATTGCGATGCGTGTGCTATATGCACACAGAAAGATTATCTTTCAGAGATTTTAAAGACTCGTTTTTTGAAGAGAGAAGATGTAAAATGTATACATCTATGTAGTAAGGAAGAAAATTGTAATAGTAGCGTGATTGACAAGTTACTAGAGGAAATGACAATCCCTGTACGGTATCATAGCAAAAGACAAACGTTTCTTCTTTTCTTCCGGAAGAATTTTCCCTTTATTTATGATGATTTATATAAGGATTATGAAAACGAAGTTGATTACACAACTTTTGATTTGTTTATGAGAAAAGCAGTTATCTCTTATGTTGGAGAAGAATAAATTAAAAAATTTCCTTTAATTGTCCTTCGAGATGTTTATTATTATCAGAATACCATTTGAGTATGTGATATTTACTCAAATGACTTATTAAGATAAAAGGAAGATATACTTTTTTGTGTCTCAAAACCATGTAAAAATGCAATTTGCGTAACATGCACAACTCTCTTGAAACTATATTTGAGGAAGGAAATGCAACTATGGCTTTCTTTATTTTATCATTCATTAATTTTGAGTATTGAGACATATCAAAAGCCAATTCTTTGTTTTCTATATTGGGTGTAATTTTGTCTTCTGTTATGTCATTTTTACTTTCAAAGTCGCTTTGATCCCATGTATATTCAGTAAAATATTCGTTTAATAAAAGTTGAATATGCTTTACAATACGCATATTATGAGGCGGAATAAAAAACTCTTGATTGTTTGATAAAATGACTCGGATAGGGAATATTGAATCTAATTTTTCATTGCGGCTTGCAATGTAACGTATAAACAAGTCATTTCGAAAAATGGACCAAATTGGTATATTGAGCGCGGTGTACACGCCAGGGCAGTCTGTAAAACAGTTTGTTGTAAGACCAAAACGACCAAGCAGAACTTGAACTTTGGCAGAGTCAGGATGAAAGCTGTCAGCTTTACAATCATTAAGAGAAAGAGGTGGACACGAGCGTGTTCCATTTTCTGTTTTTTGTACCAAGTCTGGTTGATACTGGGACTCTTTGATAACTTGATCCAAAAAAGTATCCAAGTCATCGAAATACGCATCGTCGCATTCGCGTTTTGTAAAAGCCATAGAAAATTTAATCTCTGGAACATACTCACCCACTAATTCTCGAAGGTAGTCACCCGCATTCATTGACAAGTTATAATGTGGCAAATCGGCTTCTTCGGGATAAATCATAAGAATTTCAGGAATAGAGTGGTGAACAGGATAATAATCACCAATTATACATAAAAGAAGCATAATTTTGTCTTTTGTTCCTTTGCAAATTTTAAGTATGTTAAACACAAGTTGATATGTCATTACAGATGATCCCGAAGGGCCTGCTATTACTTCTTTGCCATACTTTTTCATTACATTTTCAAAGATACCGTCTTTGACAGGTTGGTAGTGTGAATTTCCTTTTAAAATTTGAACTTTTTGATCTTTTGTACACAAACCGATATCGCTTTCCAGAAGTTTGTCAGAGCAAGCATTAATATATTGCGGTGTTGTGTCAGACTTTATCCACGCACGAACATAATCTGAGTCATAATTTAAGTTGTGACGAACGAGATTTTGTTTAGACGATGTTGTATATGTTATGAGCCATGGAATAAACCAATCACCTTTGCTTTTGGAGATGAGTTCCTGTAGATCATCAAAATTAAAATCGGGCGGCACTGCAAAGTAAATACGAAACTTTTCAACAATAAGATTTTGCAAATCTAAATCAAAAGCTACAATTTTTGTTATAAATTTTGTATCATATGTAAACTTGTAAATTGCCCCCATAATTTGCAGAAACTTTATGTGATTCAATTGTAGTATCTTAAGAAACTGAACATAATTCTTAGCATCCAAAAGATGGGTAGATATTGGAATACCACTTTTATTTAAAATAATAACATTTCCAGATACGAAAATGTCAGATTTTATATAATCATCTATATTAGTTATGCCTGCTTTTTTTGCTTTTGAAATTATCAGCCAAAGCATTTTTGAGGCAAACTTGTAAACGATAAAGTTGTTCCTTATAATTTTACTCAAAACCCCATCATTCATTTATTAATATTATCTTTATCTTATAATAAAATGTCAAAACCCTTAAAAAAAGGCGGAAAAAAATCCCCAATGAAACAATCGCAATGTAAGAAAGGGGGAAAAAAGTCACCATCGAAAAAAGAAAAAAAATCACTAGAACATGAGAGCGGAAAAAGTCTTTTTGAATATTATCAAAAAATGAAGGCAAATCAACATAGTGTAAAGTTTAGGTTTGGTGACCAATTTGCCGAACAAGCTTTACAAAGCCAAAAATCTAACATTTTAGCTTATCCAGAGAAAATTAAACAGGCAATTCGTGAATATACCTTTACTTCTAGTATAAACAAAGAGATTTATAACGCTTCTGTTTCCGGAGATTTATTTGCGGCAAACTTGTCCTCTAAAAGCAAAAATTTGATACTATATCTTGATACGGCTATACGCAATTCGTCAGAATACAAGGACGATTTCACATTTAGACCTTATGATATCAAGGTTTATAAGGGGATTAAAATTATGGGTAATCCTGACATAATCGATTATACAGTGTTTACCAATTTTAAGCAACCTGAAAAGCAGACTGGCGACTCTGAATTTTTCGAAGCTGGATATATGTCAACATCAACAAACATTGATAATGCACTTAGATTTTCTGGCGACAATTGTTGTTTATTAGAAATCATAGTACCTAAAGACGCTCCTGCCATGAGAATTCCTGAAGAACTTGCATCTCACGGAGAAGAAGACGAAGTTTTACTACCAAGAAACGGCAAGTTTGTTAAGAGTAAACCAAATTCATTTATTAATTACTATACAACAGATACCCGTGATGAATATATGAGATTGATAAAGAAAACTAATCCCGCACTTGAAGGCATGACATGGGACGATGTTATTGTAAAACAAATGATTGTAAAGCACTATACTTTTGTACCTGATTTTACTCTAAACCTTAACGTTACTGCGGGTGTTGCTATTCCAAATATTTCATTAGGAGAAACAGGCGATTCTTTATTTACAAGTAATGCTCAATTCCAAGAGCTTGCACTTGCGTAATTATAATATAGCACAACATTTTTTCTTCTTCAATTCTTTTGGTTCAGGTTTGTTAAAGTGTACATAATAATTTTTTAACATTTCATTTGGGAAACAAGCGACATCCACTTTGCAGTAGTCTATTAAAAAGTCCAGTTGTTCCAAACTCATTTTTGACAAATCATACGACGACCCGATACACGAACTGAGGCGAAAATTTGATATGCCTTTGTCGAAAATCATTTTTGCACACTTCAATTTTCCATTTTTGAAACACATTTCAAAAATGGGTTCTTCATGTGTATCAACATCAAAACTTTCGATTATTGCCTTTAGCAATGTGTCGCAATCTTTCGATATAATGTTTTTTATTATCTCATTGATTTCTTCCTGAACATCGCCCATTTTATTTACATACATTTTTTTGTCTCAAAAAATCAAATTATATAACAGCACTTTATTATATAATTGCTTCGCGTTCTGACTCCAAAAAATCCATGTACGGGTCAAGACACAATGTAAACTCTATTATTCTAAAACACCAGATAACTGCACCTGTTATAGAAAAATATAAAAGCAACTTTGTTCTTCCCTCCTCAGAATAATAAACAAAAAACGAGTATGCAAGGATGCCTATGAATATTAAACCCAAAATGTAATGACAAATGTTTTGTGTTTTTGGATGAATTTTGTCCTTAAAAGATGCAACAGAAAAAAATACTATAATTAATCCGACAGAGCCCTGCAATTTGAAAATTAAATTTTCATCCTTGATTATAAACGAAAGAATAAATACTGTTGCAAAAAAAAGAAAACAGAGTGCTTCAAAACGGTATTTAATTTTGAGATACATTTGTTTTACATAAAGTGATAACTATTTTGAAAAAAATCAATACAAATATTGAAGGATATCAGTCCTATGTTCTTCTAAACAGGCAACACTCTTGTACTCCCGATGCGCACAATTGGTCTGCACAAACTTGATACGCCCTTCCTCAAACATACTCTTGATACCAATATTGTTACGCTTAAAAGTTTCAGAAACAGTAAACGGAACAATAACGTCACTATTCTCGTTGTAAAACTCGTATTTTCCCGACTCAATAGGACGAATAACCTCATCGACAGGAGACCAGACCATAACAAAGTTTTCAACCTTGTTGTATAAAGTCAGATCAGACTCGATCTCACCGTTCAAAATAGGAAGAAATGTGCAATTCTTCAAATATAGAGGCATATTGTAAGGGTCTTTCCAATAATTAGTATATGACATATGCTTCTGGTTTTCAACTGAGTAAACAGAGTCATCGGAATAGTAATAAACACCCATATGAGGAGTTCCAAACGTCATCAGAGTCTTTACGCGTCGATTATTGCTATTTTCGACAAACGCCCGAGAAAGCAACCCTCCTTGAGAAAATCCGATGATATGAAACTCTTGACTGAGTGTACTAAAAGAATTGATAGAGTGAGTGAGCGCGTCTACTTGCCACTTCATATTCTTTGAAAAAGAGTCAAACCTGCCATTGCCAATTTCAATTGAATAAATCTCCCGGTCGAGATTTTGTGAGAACCACATTTTTGCGTCGACTAGCTCATTAATGTCAGAGAGGATTCCGTGTACCAAAACGACGGGTGTTTTTTGTTCGGCATTTACGCCTGACAGGTGAAACAAAATGATGTAAAGTATAAGCCACATCGTATAGTTTTTTCTTTATCTTTTGTAAAAAAATCACATTGAAATTTAATGAATACCCAAAAATATAAAATGAAGTGTATTTTGATACTTGGAATGCCACGATCGGGAACGAGTTTAGTTTCACAAATAGTTGAAAAAATGGGGTTAGATTTTGGTTTAAATGCTGAAACTTCTATTGACACAATGTATCGAAACACAACTCATACATCGTTTTATCAAAATAAAAAATTGCATCTTCATCTATTAAGCAGTTTTATTACGGATTTTTCACAACGTCGTATTTCGGAATTTAATGAAGAATTATTGAATGTTCAAGTAGTAAAGGAACCTTATCTGGTTGGAATCTTAGATTCTATACGACACTTGATAGATAAAATAATTCTAGTTGTAAGAAACCCAAACGATGTGTTAACTTCTGTTAATAAATTTTACAAAGATAATTCAAGTGATGAAAAACTGACATTGAAAAGTTGGACACAATATTACACGACATTTGTCCACTCTGTTGGCAATATCCCTTATGAAGTTGTTAATTATGATTTATTATTAAAATGCCCTGAGAAAATACTAAAAAATATATCTAGCTTTTTGGGAATGGAAAATAAAGATGTAAACATAAAGTTTAATGAAAAAAAACCGTCTACATTACTCAACTTAGATGCAAGTATGATGTTTCTTTATAAAAATTTGACCGAAAAAATGAGTATAGATATGTTAAAAAAGGAGTTGAAGTGCGTAAAAGACGAGAATAACGCAGTCTGTTTTTGTGGTTCTGGTCGTAAATATAAAAAATGTTGCCGATTATACAATCCGTAAATATAATATTTATTAATAAATGGCTACATCTTGTGATAGCATGATTACGGTAGAAAATTTAGAAATACCAACGCATATTCCACCAGTTAAAATAATTGAACTAAGGGATAGAACAATTGTCGTCTTACATTTTTTAAAAGCTGAAGAGAAACCCTTGAAAAGTACAAACGCGTATTGCAACTTGGGAACACAATTTAAGTTTACCCTGATTTATCGGCCTGTTTCTTTTCGTCATCCTTTTAATTTTACAACCGATGATAAGGGTAAATTATTGGGAGAAAACGATATGGTTATTATGTTTTGTAATCCGTTTGTACAAGACGGTAAATTTGAAGATGTAGATCTAAGAACAAACCTATTGTTATTCTTTATTGAAAACATTGAACATCTTACACGTGCTCCTTGCGTATTATTTTACACAGTAAAAATGAAATTAAAACAGAGTGAAACTTTTTTTGAGTCTGACTTGAAACATTTTCTCCGAGATTATCCAGCTGTGTTTTCTCTAAAGTATTCTAAAATTGCATCAAAAGTTCGAATATTAAACGTGAATTATACCGATGTTGTTTTGCCTACAAGTATGTATACAACGTTGTATCAAGGCAATTATGTGTTAATCAAAAGTAAATTAACAGATAAACAAAAATCAAGTGATATTTTAGAATGTCAATGGTGGTTTTCAGATGAAATATTAAAAGCCTTTGGCTGCGGTAAAGGTCGGCTACGACAGTTTGCGGGTACATGTTTTTTAAATTCCGTTGTTAATGGGTTAATTTTATCTGATAGCGCACGCGCCTTATGCATTAATGAAATGAACACACAAGCTAGTGCAGATGACGCTTTAAAAACTATCATTAAAAAACCAATAACTGAAATTGCGTGTCCGGATTTTAAAGGCGGTAGAAAGGAATTTTTTTATAATATTTTGTATAATATCGTTTGCGAAGATAAACAATTAACATTGCCTCCTGCTTTAGATGTGTTTGTCGATGTTTCTGCAAAACTTTTTTGCAGTAACCCATCAATCACAAACCAGAGAGAAAAAGGGTACGGTTCCGGAGGAGAAACAATTTCTGCGATGATTAATTTAGTACATGACATTAATATAGATGGTTTTATTATGTTAAACATCGCAAAATGCTCGGTTTTAAAAAAATTATATCATAAATTTGCGGTAGTTGATCAAAAAGACACATACCTAGAATTAAGTAGAAAACTATTTGATGATGTTTACCATACACAAGTTGACGACACAACAAGAACAAAATTTTCTGATAAGCAATGTTGTTTGTATTTGCCTCAATTTCCAATGGTTTCATCAACTAAATTATACGGCGTTCCATTAATAATAACTTATTATGAGAGCACATTTCTACTTTGTTTTGGAATAATCTCATTTTCATTTACTGATAAAATGAAAAAAACTTATTCTGGTCATGCCCTTTTGGGTTTGATTTGTAACGACATGTTTTTACTCTACGATTCTGAATCAAATCAATTCATCGATTTTGACTGGACTAATATGGGAACCATTGACAACCAAAGAAGTATAATCAAAATTTTATCAGATATGTATGAAGGCATTGAATTAATTAATTCTGTCAAGGTTGATATGGCGTTCTATATCAATAAGAGTGCAAAAATTCCTGTACCGCTGTGTCAAGTTTGATGACGAGATAAATAATACCGTTTAAATTTATCACCACCATCCTGCATTAAAAAAGTCGCACATAAATTTTCTCTCAAAGGGAACCCACAATCTTCGAGCGTTTTTGTCATTTCCCAATTTTCATTTTCGACAAAGGCCTGAAAAAATAATTGCCTTATTATACAGTCAAGCTTAAAATTTGGGTAACGTTGACGGAGAAAATAAAAAACATCTATTCTGTTTGCCATTACGGCTGTTTCAAAAAATTGAGAATTTTCCTCTTCTATTACTCTTGAAAGAATATTTGTGTTTGTACCGCCTCTGATAAAAGCACAAATTTCACAAACGTTTAATTTTGGGTTTTCTTTCTCTAAAAAAGAGAAAACTTTTTCTTCATTATTTTTAAGACACAACATAAAAAAGTCGAAAAAAGGATCACTCATTTATCATATTTACCATGTCTTTACAATGTTTTCAGGGCCAGCAGCGTGACGAAGAGTGAGCTTTTTCTTTGTTTTCCAATCAAAACCAACTGCCTTTTCAGACATAAAATAGACATCTCCGTCACCCAACACACGTGTAAACATATCTCCAACAGGAAGTGTGTCTCGAAACCATTGAAAATGAATCGGAAAATCCGCTCCGAGTCGAATGGCAACAACAATTTTTCTCTCCGTGTCTCCATGAAAACCAATGTATGTTTTCTTAATATTATAATAATAGTTTGCTTCACATTGCAAACCGTCCAATTTTCTTCCACCAATCAACCCAAGTATGGTTCTCACATTGCGAAGTTTTGGCAGTTTATCAAAAGAAACAACAGTGCCTTTGCCTTGATCGTATTGCGCTTCTTGGTCAAAATCTGAAAAGCACAAATTATGTCTTGCTTTTTTGTTAACAACCCGTCCATACATAAAGGCTTTTGAGTCACGGGTGAGAGACATTTGTTCTTTTTGCAATGCATCTTTGTCAGTCAACGCTCCACAACCGTCTTTAACCACAAGGAGAAAGGCCGGCTCGGCCTTTTCTTTTATATCGTCGGGTAAACTGTGAATCAAATTTATCATATCACATTGTTTGCCTTGTGATATGAACCATTGTTGAATTTCTTCCAATTCTAAAAGAGAAAGGCCTTCAGAACCTTCTTTTCCAATCTTTTGCATTCCTCTATGATTTTCGGCACAATCGCCAAAAGTAAGAGTAATGGTTTCCATTTTGTTTATATTAAACAACATTTTGATCTAAACCATCAATTCTAAATTGAAAAGAAAGCTAAATTTTTTTGGAAAAGAAATTTAGCAATGACTTGTTATTTACCTGAAAATTATTTTTCTTCGGAAGACGAAAATGAATCAAACTTCGATTGGTATACAATATTGAAAGAAAAAGGCGCGGAAGGTTTGCTTCAAGAGCTTAAAAGTGACTATGACAACTTTGAGTTTCTTCAACCTTATTCAGAAACATATGCATTTATGCACGAGATGGCCCTCAATGCATATTTACCTCTGCTTCAATTTGTTATTGATAATGCAAACGAGTCTGTCAAAAAATATTTGGAAATTTGTGTTCCTTTTGCGGCGGAACTTGGAAATGTGCAGCTTTTACAATTTTTAAGACAAAACAACATACGCATTTGTTACACCGCGATTTTTAACGCATCGACAATGGGAAATGTTGAAATTGTCAAGGACATTTTTGAAAACGAGTTGAAAGGCGCAATAATAATGGAAATGGACGAGAATATACTTGTGCGAAATTCTATTTCAAGCAAGTCTCTCCATCTTGTACATTTTTTACTTAGCAAAGGCATATTTCGACTTGACGTTCTCAATAGATTGTCTGACACAGCGTTGCTCCTTGGCCGCCAACCCAATCTAGAAATTGTAAAAATTGCGGTTCAAGTCGGGTTTCGAAATGAACATACAATTTTGTTGGCGGCCATTTCGTCTAACCATATTCAAATTGTGAAATACATCGTATCAACATTTGAGTTGGATTTGAATTCAGAATTTGGATCAGAAGCGCTTAGCAAAGCGTGCATGAATGTAAACGATATTTGGAGAATTGTATATTATCTCATAACAAAAGGCTGTAATCCAAAAAAACTTAGCGATCGAGTCATCCGTCAGTGTGACTGGTGTTTTAAGTATGACACTCTTTATATCTTGTACTCTCAGGGTGTGGTGAAAATTTCAACTTTGTCACGGATGGCACAGGCATATATAGAGAAACGAAAATGTGTTGAAAATGAGGCAGCAAGAAAAATTTATTTTTGGTGGATTCCTATTTGTTATGATCTAAAACGAGAATGTGGTCAAAGAATGATGAACAAGATTTTGAATCGTATAGAGCAACATGAAGCACATTTTTATGGGAATTAATTTTAAATTGATGTTATGCTTTGAAAAAACAATTAAAGAAATGAATGACATCTTAGACTTTATGACTGCTATGTTTGAGAAAAAAGGAGAAACGTATTCGACAAACGAACTTTTACTTGAAGCGGTTCAAAATTATTCTCCAGAAGTCGTGGAGTATTTGATCTTTCAAGGAGGAGATATCAACTACATGCAAGGGGAATGTTTACGCATTGCGATAAAAACAAAAAATTATTCAGTGGTAGAATGCATTCTAAAGAATCCCGAATTTACGGTTGATTCTTCTATCGTAAATATTGTTATACAAACAGCCGTCGACGTCAACATTTTTCGGTGGTTCGTAATGCAGAAGAAGCATATCAATGAACAATATTTACGCGAAATCGTCAAGCATAGCATTACCTTTTTTGTAATTCAAAGAGACATTACAACGCTTCAATTATTTGTTGATAATCTTGGCCCTCTAAACTATATTGGACATGACGCTGTCATCAACGCAATTAATTACGACTTTATTGAAATTCTTACATTTTTATACCACAATGGCGCCGATGTTTTTTTCGATAATCATTTTCCTCTTGTGCTTGCTTGTACAAAAGGAAAATTGGAAATTGTAAAGTTTCTTTACTCGAACGGATCGGATATTTACGCACAAAATAACAAACCGTTTATAGTTTCTTTATCGTCCGGTAATCTCCAACTTGTAAAGTTTTTGCTTCAACAAGGCGTAAATGCGACAATCAACAGGGAGCAAGCAATCAAAATTGCAGAGTCACAGTTTGACCTTCATTTGATTGAGATTCTTATTGATAATGGTTGTAGTGGGAGGAATGTGACTTGGGAATCAGCGAAAAAGTTTATAAACAAAAAGAATATTAATCCATGGTGGTATTCATTTCAATCAACAAAAGATTTTGGAACAAGGGTATTGAAAAATACTTGGGAAAATATATATATGTCTTTTTCCTGATTATTTTGTTAAAAACCAAATAATCTAATAACACTCAATTACACATTAATCATACGATAAATGTTAATAGCAGGCTCATCCATAAGAAGTTGTCGCACACGAGCACTTGTGGTCTTGATATTGGTGTTGCAGTAGTTGTTGTGAACCTTCATGAGAAAAAAGAACTGGGCTTGGGGGAGAAAAGTCAACTGCTTATTAATAAACCTACTGATGTAGGCATTATGAATTGTCTTTACAAGAGAGCTTATTTTTTCATTTACGTGTGCAAAGTGATGATTAAATTCGGGGTAAAGTTGAACAAACGTATTGAGACGATCTGGTTCATTAAAAAGCTCCAAATAACGAAGTTGAAGATTTGCCTGGTTACCTCGCAGTTCGTGCAAAAACGAATACATTTTGGACGATATCTTGAAAAATCCATTTGGACTCATTAGTAGAACACCTTGTGCCTGAAGAGGATGAATACCGGCCACAAATGTCGTCAACTCTTCTACACTTCCAAACTTAAGCTGATTAGGAATCGGCAAACCAATGTAATCATCAATTGTAAATTTTTGCTCAATAAAGGTACCAACGTGAAGAACCAAAGGAACGTCGCCATAAGTTGCAGAAACAATACGATTCTCTCCTACGGGGGAAATAAGAAACATGTACTGTCGCGTCTTATGTAGGGAGTTGAAAAATGTATCATAATTAAACTCGTTAATACCCCTTTGCTGCATATAGGTCTTCAAAGGTGATTCACTCTGTTGAAGAATGGTATCAATTCCTTGCCGAAAAAGCTCCTCAAAAGAGACCGAACGAAGAGCCCAATACGACGACTCTGCAGACAATCTACGGTGGGTAGAAACATGCCATCTATCATTATAATAAAAAACTCGTAGAATTGTACCCTCAAAAGAGAGTGTAATCTTATACTGACTCAAATCTCCAATTTTCGCCTGAAGATTTGGCATATCGTGAGTATATTCAGGTGTATAGGGAAACCCGCGCATAACAAGATTTCCAAGATTATCAAAAACAATGCCTCGGATTTGCTTCAAAAGTGGGTCGCTATTTTCGTCAACGGTTTTGTAGTGATAAAGAGACAAGTCTCCAGCTGTCTCACAAATACGAATTTGCCCTTCAAAACGAGGCAGTTCATTGAAAGTAACTACAGGTTCCATTTTTATATACAAAATTAAGCTTTAAGCGACAATTTAAGTGGAAGATGGCTGAAAAAGATGTTCGTAATCACAGCATTTTTCATACGTTTGCAACTTGCTTATAAAATTTAAAGCATCAAAAACATTGCCTCCGTTGAGCATAAGAATGTTTTCAAAGCCAATTATAACGCGTCTACCAACCCAGTACAGAAGATTTTCCACAGTTGTAAACATGGATGCATTTGAATCTATACTAGTTCTTAAATCAAAACCCATGACGCCGTTGATTTCTAAAATTTTAAAATTTTCTCCCTTCTCAAAGTCATCAAGACTATCAAAACGAATATCATATCTACCCACATAGAAATTCGGAATGAGTTTACTTATTTCATCTATTCTTTTCTCTAAAGCCGGGGTCGTGTTCAAAATTTTACAATCAACTCCTTTTTTGAATGAACATGAGTTGCAACGCAACGGTTTCCAATCTTTGTCTGTCGTCTTGGAAACGATTGAAATAATTTTACCGTTTTTAGAAAAGGGGTACCTTTCATATAACACACCAACTTCATAAGTACCCGGATAATACTCTTGTGCAATTATAAATTCTTCTGTTGTCTTTTTCATATACATTTTCGCTTCATGTTCGTTTTCAATTTTTTGCACGCCTTTCCCATTTCCGTTGCAAATAACAGGTTTGAAAATCAAAGGATATTGTAATAAGCTGAGATTTGTTTTTGAATTAATAATCTTTATCTTAAGTGCAAACTTTTCAGGAATAAAAGAAAGAATTTTATCCTTTGTCATTGAGTTGGACCAAGGGTTCGCTGAAAGAAAGCTGTAATACAGTATAAAAAATAGGACAAATAACACAATTAAGGCAATAATAATCATTTATTAATAATAAATGAAAGACTCTTTAATATTTATAGTCGGCGCATTTCATAAATTACTTGTTTATTTTATGATCTTTGGTTGTCTCTTACCTCCAAAATATTTATGGTTTCACCTTCTTTTTTGGCCTATTGTTTATATTCATTGGCAGTTTAATGATGGCAAGTGTTGTCTGACTCAGTTAGAGCTACATCTTAAGCATGACACAAGCAGAGCAGATGCACCCAAAGTAGAAGATGACCATGGAGGGGATTATTATTTCGTCAAGTCGATATTGGCCGATGTTAACATCCATTTGACGAATGAGCAAATGCATATGGGAACGCGCGTACTTTTTAGTACTACATGGTTAATCTCTCTTGTTCGATACTTGACATATAAAGAATGGTTCGCCAAACGGAGTTTAAAAGAAAAAGAGGACAAATAAACAATGTCATCTAAGCTTCAGATTCTTTCGGACTTTAAAACAAGTCTAGTTGGTTTTCTAGATGAACTTATTCAACAGTTTCCTGAAGAGGGAGACCTCATTGTTCTTAGAATTTTCCTTGCCGACCAAGTACCTACAGAAGAAATTATGAAAACGTTTTGCGAAAAGTGCCTTCCCTTGAAAGACGTAATTAAGAGACGTGACCAATCCTTTTTTCTCTCTAACAATGTCCTCTTTGAAAAGATTGACCAAAACAAAGTTAACCATTTCAAAAAGCTGTGGACAAGCCCTAAACTCGACGACGACGATCGGTGTGTCATTTGGGCCTGGTACGACAACTTCGTTGCCCTCTCTGAAAAGTATCAAAAAATACAGGCTTAGGGTATTACAAACACGGTTTTTACAATTATGTCTTAAAAATAAAACATAATTTAAATTTTTAAAAATTACTCGACATTTCGTACTGATTTTATTAATTCTTTAAATTTTGGGCTAAAATTAGCGGTTTTATAAAGCAACAGTTGACAAGGAGTTAATGGGTTATTACCCTTCATAATTTGTGTAAAAATTGTTTCAAGATTATAAGTGTTTTGGAATGTCATATACTTTATAATGAAATTTGAGCACGGTCCGTTATACTTTTGGAAAAACTTGTTAAAAAAACGAAAAAATTCGTTAGATATTCCAATCTGTTTATGGTCTAATTTAGGTACTAATATTTCAAACAAATCTTCTGCTTCATCTACATTCAAATCAAAATCTGTATCAAGAATCTGTAAATCAATAGGCAATATAAGTTTAAAAACAGCTAAAGATTTTATATTATTGATAGGATAAAACCTTTTGATTAATAATTCTTCACCGTTATAATCATAATACTTTTTCACAGTATCGTAATCATCGGCCAAAACTGCCAATTTTAATATAAAAAAATTATCAGGTGGGAATTCGTCTAAATACTTTCGAATGAACGATTTCAAAAAATCAAGCTCAGATTTCTCTGTCACAATGTCTTGGTCAAGTTCTAGGCGGCGCGTTAAGAATTTTGGGTCTATTAACCATGGATACGCAGAAAATAATGTTTTTAAGTCCATAACTGTGTCAAATTTAGACTCATCATCATAATATATATGACTGATTACAAAGTTTATATTACGAAATTCAGGAAAATTATCTAAAACGATAACTAGTTTTTCTTTACGTAGTTTTACTCCTGAAAATGATTCAGACCAATTTACGTTTGGTAAGTACGATTTTACTATACTTAGCTCTTTATCGTTTAATAAAAATACTCGTACATCAGTAATGAGCGATGTAAAAAAGATTCGTACATCAGTAATCTTTTTAACATTGCCTAAATAATCGCGTATATATTGTTCTAAATGTTCCTTATCGTCTTCATCATAATCATCATAAGGTGTCAACAAAGCAAGGTCATATGCCAATCGCCCAGATATTTCATCTCTTTGCGGATAATTGTACCCTAAATTATATCCAACGATAAACTCTTCATATTTCTCTGGTAATGGATTTATGTAGCTGTAAGCTAAACCCGAAAAATATGCCTTTAAATCTTCATCCTCTAGATAGTCATCAAATAAGGATGAAATCAATTTTTTCAGGTTTATCCGTTTTTCATCTTCTGGAATGAAGCATGGTTTAGTAACAGATGCATAAACAAGCTTGATGCACAACTTTAACCAGTTTAATATATGTTCTCTGCTCATGCCTGAAGGCACAATTCGAACTTCAAAACGATTGCTTTTAACCGATATTGCATTGTATTTTCCTTCAGGTTTGTCTGGGTCTGAATAAACAGACTTCCATGTTTTTAGTAGTTCTGAAACTGTTGGAAAAACTTTGCGTAGAGCTTTTGCATAACCAGATTCACGGCGCTTAGAAGGAATAAAAGTAAAAATTAATGGTTCGAAATGCCACCATAAATTCAAAAATTTTTCTTTACCCAGTATAGTAATCGCTTCTGGATGACTGACATTTATATGCATACCTTGGGAATCATTGGTTTCATATAAAAAATTTTCATTTAGAATGACATTATCAAGCGTGGAGATAAAATTGTCAAATGAAGGTTTTTCCAATGAAATTATTGGTGTGACTAATTCTATTGGTACAAGATCACAATTTTCAGCAGTAAATGTTTCTTTCTTTTTATAAGTTCTATTTGTGGACAAATTTAATGGTTCCGCGCACTCAATACTGCTGTCACTTGTCGCAAAATATGAGGTGTATAATTCTTCTGGCGAAACATGATAATACTCGCCATATTTACGTGCAATGAAATCATTTGTCAAGTTATATTCATTGTTTAGAATTCGCAACATAAGCGTATATGTTTTAAAATTATCTAATTTACCTTGTAAACGTCCCAAATGATTTATATCTAGCAAATTTTGGGTATTAAAAGGACTTTTTAACATAGACCGTAATTTACCCTCTTCAAAATTATCACAAACACAAACCTCAAACTCAATGCCAAACTTTATTTCATCCATTGATGCCTCGCCATAAATCATAAGCAACAAATTTTCATCTGAATTATCCTTTTTATAACGAATGCCTCGGTGTTTAAAGTTCAAAAGAGAAAAATTAGATATATAAGGCGACGTCTCATTTAATAATGTAAACACAACTAGACCTTCTGAAGGTAAACCGTAGCCTGTTAGCATTTCAGTTATGACTGGGTCAAAATCCTTAAAATCTTTTTCGATGTAGAGGGATTTAAGAAGAAAAAATTGTCTGTTTGTTAGGAATAAAGGTGATTTAAACTGAGATTTTTCAAAAATAGGTAACACGTCTTCATCTTTATATGCCAATATAACAAACATTGATTTAGTGATTCCGGTCTCATCTTTTTGTATTCCATAAGTGTGAAGATCCTGCGACTCTAACCCTTTATCTTTCAAAGCATCCAATACTTCTGATGGCCAATCTGTAGCATAATCGTTATCCCAAAAGTTTCCAACTATTGTTGTCAATGACATTTATTTATTAAAAATATTTTTAATAAATAAATGTCATTGACAATTTAAACTGAATTTACAGTCATATGTTAAACTATAAAATGGACTGCGAGTGTTACAAAGAAATTGGTCGTTTACAAATCAAACTCAATATGGAAAAATTGAAGTGCAAGATCTATAAGCAAATTCTAGAGAAACAACTTAATGTGCAACTGGAAGACGGAGTTGAAGACATGATTAATGAAATCGTGTCTCGATTTAGTACTCCCCAAAATATCAAACATCAGACAAAAGTGACAGTTGTTCAACCCGAACAATATCGCGAGGTCGTACCTCTCAAAAAGAAGGACACATCTGTAGACATAACTTTGTCAGACGAGGTTAATGCCATTTTCGGCGAGTTTGAGAAAGACAAGCTTGAAACGATTATAAGCGAATTATTTGAGGCGCTGAAGGACTCGAGAAACTATAATCATATTTTGACCGATATTCGAATCAATCGAAGTTTTTACCAATGTATGCTTTCGCCAAATGCCTATTTTGAAATGTTGCAAGAACACCTGACAAAAATTAAGGACATTTTTTCAAAGAAAAACTTTACAGATAAAAAGATAATTTCTACGGTTTATCCAAAGTTTTTTTCTTCACTTGAATATCGGCTTTTGCTACTTGATGGTTATCACAAACAAGTTTTGGAAGTTGATGACATCAGTAAGTTTAAGTTGTGCCAAAAACTTGGCATTAAACACAACCAAACATACATCGCTTTTGACAAAAGTGATCTCGTTCAATACCTTCTAAATTACACATTGTCATTTTCAAGCCTGAGCGAGCTCATACGCAACTTTATTAACAACCCTTACAATTGTTCTAACATTATCTACTTGAAAACCTCTGGCGATGAGGGATACGCTTTTTATACACTGTTGAAAACGGAAAAGAATAAGCGATTTTGGAAGATGGATTGCCGCCTTGAAAATTTGACAATAGATTTGGCCGAATACATAACTGAGTACTGTATCAACCTTTTTCGCACCTTTTACAAGGCTGCCATGGACACGAATGTTTATATTCCTGAGTATCAGACTAGGTGTTGTATTACTGAGTATGAATGTGAGGAGCTGTTTCAAAACATCATCATCGCAACTGATTTTTTTAAACTCAACTCCGTTTTAAGAAATGAGGTTAAAAACTATTGTTTGTTTACTTCAGATTCAAATGACAAGTTTGATTTGAAAAACGAAGATAAGGAACAAGTAGAGAATTTCAAAAAGTACAAACTAACCGATGAGATTATTCATGAAACTCTAAATCGAATGTTTGATTCTCTTGATGACGAACATATTCGTTTTTTGTCTATGAAGTTTCGTTAAGAAAGTTTGTAAGCTAGTTTGTAAAAAAGTTTGTAAGCTAGTTTGTAAGAAAGTTTGATTTTTATTTATTTTAAATGTATCATTGCACATAAAAAATTAAAGAGTTATGATAGAATAGTTGGAAAAATAATTTATTAATTTAATAAATGCCCCCTAAACTTAATAAGAAAAAAGTTTTAATAGCCGGTGTATTGCTCATTATTCTAATAGTAATAATCGTTGTAGTAATAATGATTGGTAAACCGACAAGCAGTTCTAATAATTCAACTAAGCACCCAACAAGTAATCAATTAAACAATCTACAGAAGAAACCAGGGGAACTAGTAAGACCTGGTACTCGTAGTGGTTCTCCTGGTACTCGTAGTGGTTCTCCTGGTACTCGTAGTGGTTCTCCTGGTACTCGTAGTGGTTCTCCTGGTACTCGTAGTGGTTCTCCTGGTACTCGTAGTGGTTCTCCTGGATCTTTACCCTTAACGGCGACGACCCCATATGTTTTTCCTACGCAATCTGTTATTTTTAACCCTACTGTTTCAGGAAACTATTATTTAACAAATTTAAATAAATTTTTGAACACTACGAACTATAATTTAGAAGACACTCCTAAAACTCCTATAAAGTGGAATATATCAAATTGGGTGATAACAAATCCTGACGATAGCGAACTTCAATTTTATGGGAATAATGTAATGTTAATACCAATAAAAAATGAAAATTCGGTTTACACAGGTGTTGTTCTTAATCAGGTTCCTACATCACAAACATTTTTTCCAGTTAGTGCTGATGGCACAAAAATTACAACAGCAGTATACACTTTTCCAGAATATGACCAAGGGCCTTTTTACCCTCCCAATAGTAACTTTAGTGGCGTAAGAGCAGGAATGAATATACAAAGTTCTACCGATTTTAACCTTGCCAATTCTCGATTTTTTGTATTTCGTTTAATTCCGGCATAATTTTTGATTAAATGTATAGTTGTTTCAAATTAAGAAGCTTAATTTGAAGAGGTAAATTACTGAGTAACTGCTTGGAACACGACATTACCAGCTGCAGCGGGATTAAAACTGAAAGAAGTACCATTAAAATAAGCTAAGTACCAATATTCCGGATTGTTTTCATTAGCTATATTTGCAAAGTATGTTTGGATAGCATTGGCAGAATTTACAATCATAGTTGCAAACGTACCAGAAGAATTGTAATAAAAGTTGTCGGAAATACTAACCATATTTTGATTTGCATTAATTACATTTTGAGTAGCTGAATACGTTAAATTTACAAACTGACCGGAAGTTGTTTGTATTGCATTTACATTTTGTGCAGGTATGCCAACTATTGCTGAAAGCACTTTTGGTACAAGCATTATAGGTGTTGCATTCGTTATATCAGTCGTTGCGCTAACGGGAGTACCATTGTTCAAAACCAAATAATGGGTATTTCCAGCATAAAGAAAAGATAAATACGTATTCTTAACCTTTGCGGGCGTTATGTTGCCTGCTGCGATAGTCTTATTGTTTAATTGGGTTGAACTATTGCTTTTCGGTTTACTCGTCATTAAAACTATGACAATTATTGCGATTATGAGAAGAACTACTCCACCTATTATGAAAACTTTCTTGTTATCAAGTTTGGAAGGCATTTATATATAAAATTATTTATTTTTACAGTTTTTACTTTGTAATAGAATGTTTTTGTTCTTAAAAATAATCGCACCGTTGATGTTCATTGTCATGCGGAAACTGAATAAAGATTTTTTAATTTTTACAAAGTATCTGCAGAGTCGGGATTATATCTTTCGTCGTGAAAATCCCAATAATTTGGCGCTCCAAACTTAAAATTTTTGCTTGCATTAGGGTCTGCCTTGTACCAAAAAACGCAATCTTCAAGCTTGTTTGATTTTGTCGCGTTATGAATATACAACGCAGAATAATCATCAGTTATTTGATCCATAATCTCACAAAAGAGTGAAAAGTCGGGGATAATACCGGCATAATTTTCCCAAAGCGACTTTCTGTTTCGCAAGTTTGTTTCGCGTAGAATAAACGTGCCATCCACGTTTGTACGAATTACTGGCAAGACGTCCATGCAGTACTGAAGTGAAAGAATAAACATCATCTTCCAATGTCTTCCGTTTTTGAAAATACCTTGAAACAAAGGTCTCTTCAAAACTTTAGGGTCATCAGTGCAGTCATCGAGTAATAGCACAGCCCACGGATTCTTGAGGTGCTTTTTTGCTAATTTCTGGCGCTTGATAAAGTCTTCAATCTTGTCTTCCTCTAGCTTATTATAAACAAACGTTTCCGGAAACATCTTGCCATAAAAACCGTTACTGTCTTCTGTACCGCTCATAACCATGCCAATAGGAAAAATATCCTTCTTATCGTAAAGTAAACTAGAGATAAGTGTTGTTTTACCAGTACCAGGCTTTCCAATGACAACAAGTTTAGGACCGCCCTGATCTTTGTCATACATTTTCTCCCTTGGCGGCGCAATCATATTGAGATCTAATTCTTTGATATGTAAAACTTGCTCCGACATTATTATTAGATTATCTGGAGTATCTTTTAAATCGTTAAATTTCAATGTCTTTCGTTCTTAAATAAAGATGACCCTCTTCATTGATTTTCGTACAGAAAATACGCCTTTCATTCCCTTTGAAAAGGTTTTGATTGGAAATCTGAATTCGTACCACATCCTTGAAGCCAAACAAATCGATGTTCTAAAATTAATTTCGGAACATCACCCGATTTCAACCTCCGAAAGCATTATTCTAATTATTAACGACCAAGCAAAGGGGAAAGTAATTGCTGAAAAATTGAGTGAAAAATGGCCTCAAAAAACTTTTACCCCACTCAGTGATGTTTCCGTTTTAAAACTGTTTCCGGATGTTTCATCACCTCCTCTGTCGCCAGCTTCATCTCCAATGCGTTCTTTTTCAATGATAATGCCAAACTTATACATCTCTGATATGTATCATGCTCAAAATTTCGAGTTGCTTTCGACTTTGAATATTAATGCAATTATCAACATTGCTCCAAAGCTTGCAGAAAACAAGTTTGAACAAAAATACCCATTTGTTTACATGACGATATACGAAGATGACAATCCAAAGGTTGACATGAAATCATACTTTTCATTTACAAACAAGTTTATTGAGAAGTACCGAAAGGACCGAGGTGTTCTTGTTCATTGCGCTGCGGGCATTTCTCGGTCATCAACTGTCATCATCGCTTATGTGATGTACAAGCTTAAGTTGGGTTTCAACGAAGCATATACATTTGTTCAAGAACGACATCCTATTACCGATCCAAACTTTGGGTTTATTTGTCAATTGCATCAGTATGAAAAGGAGATAAAGGGCACAGACTCTTAAAAGATGCAGAGTAATTACACCGTGGATGTCACTTAAACCATTCCGATATATGGTGGCAAATTGTTATGAGCGAAAAAAATTTACAACCTTTGTTTGACACCTATAAGTTTAGAATGTTTGACCTCTGCCCGTTCAAGAGCTTCAAAATTGTCACAAATTTTTGAGCCCATTTTAACTTGTATTCTTAATTAATTAAATGCTACCGAAAACGATTTTGAAAACAAAATAATCATATAAAATAAATGGAGATTTGCTCTCAAAAAACTACCACTAATTACAGAACCACTAGTATGGATTATCAAAAACCTGGTACATTTTCAACACCTTTGTGTTTACCTTATGAACAAAAAAAGTTTTATGATAGTGACAATCCGAGTAAAGATGATGTAAGAAACATGTGTCGCCTAAATAACGGTTGCAAAAGTAATGACGGATACACATACTTAAACGAAAGAGGTGTTGAACAGAGTCCTTTCTTTAAATCAGGTAAAAGTTCTTTAAATATGCCCGTAGAACAAAGTAAAGTCAATGATGCACGGTTAAATGATACGACAAGAAACTACATTCAGGAACTTGACATTAAACCCATTCAAGTTTATTACAACTTAATAAACGACAACATCTCTCATAACCCAGAACTTAAAAATTATGGAAAAAATTACAAGGGATATTCTACTGTAACAGGAGGGCAAATTCAATATTACATTGACAATCAACAAACTGAACCTTTTGACAGACCTATTTATGGAGCTACAACAAAAGCAGTAGGATACATGTTTAAAGACCCAATGGATGCTGTCAAACCGCAATTCGAAAAGGAATATGCCAACAACAGTTTTACGAGCCTTTCTTGGCTTGATGACAGCACTGCTCACAGAGATGATATTATCGCTCTTCAGCAACGCAAACACAACGAACAAAAGTATGAACTTGTTTATAACAGACTTTAAGTACAAGATCATAAATATTATATGGTTTAATAATATTTATTTTCGTTTGATTAAATTTTTATCAATTGGATACCTACACAAAGGACAATTTTTGTCTCTTAATGATTGAAAACATGAAAGACATATTGAATGTCGGCAAGATAAAATTAACGATACGGGTTGAAAACAAACTGGACAAACATCACTTGGCAAAATGTCAAGAGGAAACTCTATTGTAGAGAGAATTTTTAATTTTGACTGGAGGAATAGTCGACAATTTATTGGGTCTTGTTCTGTAATCTTTTTCACCTTCTCTATAAACCCGAGGATAATTTCATACTTTACGTGTTCTTCTCCAACCAGGTCAATTAAAAAAGTCAATGTTTCTAACTTGTCGCTTTTTATGGCAAAATAAAAAGCTGCAAAATTATCACTACGTAAATCAAGTCCTTTTAGGGCTAAAATTTGTAACACTTCATTACGGCCATTAATTGCGGCTAGAGACATGCCAACACTTTTATCTGCTAATAAATCAAAGTTGTTTTCTAATAGCAGCTCGACTAGTTCTACATGTCCATGCTCACACGCTATTCGAAAGATGTAATTTTTGTTACAATTTATGTCGACTCCAAAATTAAGTAGAAATTTAACAATATCATAATGCCCCTCAAAAGCAGCAGTGCGAATGGCAGAGTTTTCATTTTCAGTTGGATCAAAGCCTAAATAAATCAAATATTTTACAAGCTCTAAATTACCACTCTTACTCGCACATGTTATCAATGGCACCCAATTTACTTTTGAAATGTCGTAATTTATAGTAAAAAATTTTACCATATCTAATTGACCCTGTAAACATAACACCGGAATAATAAATAAATCGATAGGCAAACCAAATCTCCAAAAATGCTTTACCAAGTTTATGCTACGGTGTTGACACGCAATTTCATATATTCTTGGAAAATTTAATAGTTCAGGTTGTTTTTGAATTAGTTTTACAAAATTTTCTTTATCATCTGAAATGCAATATGATAAAATATTTTTTCCAGATTCTGTTAAGAATTCCAAAATTTGTTCCATATTTTATCTAGTTTTGTCCTTTTATACTCTTATTTTCGTCTTTTGATCAAAAGACGGTCAATGTAAATGCGACAAAAAGGGCAAAGGTTGTCATTCAACTGTTGTAGACAATCGCCGCATATACAATGACGGCACCCCAAAATTAGATTAGAGTTGCCTAGACAAACCGGGCATTGGTCCACGATATCAATGTCAATGGGAAATTGAGACTCAAATGTTATATTAAGTGCTTTTCTTAAAAACTTGCAACATTCGCTTCGAAAATTGACCCCAAAATCTTCTGCATGCTTCAATAAATGCCTTAATTCGGATCCTGATAATTTTTCGTCTTCTGGCAACACTTCACATAAAAACGACAAAGAATCTATTTTGTCATACTCTACAGCAGTTGCAAATGCCAATAAATTTTGGTCCTTTGGATTGACTCCATTTTCGATTAAAAGTTGAAGAATGTCTGAAAATCCGAGACCAGCGCATACAGATAGTAAAAGAACTCCGTCACGAAGTATCTGAATTCCAAGTTCAAAATACAATTGCAACATGGAAATATTTCCACTAAGACAAGCTTCTTTAAAAATAATATTGTTCTGTGCATATGGATTTGCACCGTATTCTTCATAAAGTAATTTGAAGATATCTTTGTGACCATACCGAATTGCCATAATTAAGGGTGTCTCATCAAAAGCATGAACATCGGCGCCATGCGAAATGAGTTTAATTACAACATCTTTATGTCCATTTGCGCAAGCAAAAATTATTGGCAAATTGCCATTGATTGCCGGGTCTGCCCCATTTTCTATTAAATATTGAACAATGTCGATTTTGCCAGTTTGACATGCATAGAGAAGGGCTGAAGAATCTACTCCAGGATCAATCTTTCCTTGTTCAACCATGAATTTCATTGCATCAAGATTGCCATTTTGTGCAAAAATTTCAAATACAAAGGAAGCTAAAGTTTTGAATTCATCTTGATTAGATGCTGTAAAATTTATTATACTTTCAATAGCATTGGTTCCACTTTCGTTTTGACATTTCAAAAGAAAATTGTACGCATTTTCCGATATTTTCAAAGATGCAACAAGAAGCTCAATCGATTCCATTTACAATAATCTTAAAAGAAAGATTATCATTTTTAAAATAGGTATGAACAGTTGTAATGCTCGTGGTTTTCTTCAACTTGGCGGAGGCGACATTGCCAGTTTTAAAAATTTAAAAGATTCTTTCACTCCAATTGAACACGGATACAAGTTTGTTATCAGCGACTCTTTTGACGTGTTTCAAAATGCGCATATTAAGGTAAAAGGAAATGTTATCTTGGATGTATATTTGAAAAACGAGTCGGAATCTTTTCTGCTTGGCACCACAGATTATCCCATTTTTCCAAATACATCGTTTCCTCCTTCGTATCCCCTTTTCTGTTTTCGTAAGAGAGATTTCTATCTATTTATACCGACAGAGCGCTCTGATTACAAAATCGAAATAACGTATGACGCATCCTTACTGAAAAAAGAAGCAATGCAAAAATTGACCGACCCGCAATATCCCTATGCAAGTTATTACTTACTTTCTTCTGACAAACTGTACAACTTTGAAAAGGATGCAGTTCACAAACCAATCGAAACGTCAATCGACTATTAAATAAAAAAATGAGTATAATAAAAATGGTTTCTATGGCCCCAAATACTCAACGTTATGATTACACTTACAAATATACCGATCTTTGTAAAAAAGAAAATGCTCCCGAAGAATACACTGGCACTATCTTTAATTTATTGGAAAAAGATAAGCGCTTTACTCGAACTATACAAATTATAAAAACTGGAAGACTCAAAGATGAACTAACAAAACCCCCTGTTCGAAATGGATTTACACTTTTCGTTACAGAAGACGGAAATATACCGGACCATTACATGAACAACTTAGACGTCTTTCGCGCTGAAGTTTTAATTAATTCTTATCTTTTACCTGGTGTCGCAAGCAAAGAGTATCTAATAGAAAATGGGTCAGCTATTTATATGCCAAAAAAATATCACTATAACAACCCCCTTATTGTCGAAGTTAATGATGCTGGTGAAGTTCTTGTAAACAAAGTAGGAAAAGTTAAAGAGACTATTAGTGCGACAAATGGCTATATACACGTTCTTGACAATTTAGCCGATGTCTCATATATAAATTAGTAAATTATACATTTTTAATTTTTAAAAATGTACATTAAATTAGCCTTTAAAAGAACATAAATTTTCCTTCAATCAAACGTTTAGGCGCGTGTCTTACCCTTCCACTTCTTCTTGGTTCAACTTCGGTCGAAGAAGATTCCTTTTGTTGCTTCGTAGATTTGTTACTTTTAGTTTTACGTTTGCCTTTTTTCTCTTGTTGTACCTCTACCTCTTCCTCTTCCTGCGGTTCAAGAAGAGGCTGTTGTTGTACCTCTTCCTCTTCTGATTCTTCTCCAGTCATTGTTTGCTGTTGCTGTTGCTGTTGCTGTTGCTGAAAAAGTTGCTGTTGCTGTTGCTGTTGCTGTTGCGCCTGTTGTTGCTGAAGAAGTTGCTGTTGCGCCTGTTGTTGCTGAAGAAGTTGCTGTTGCGCCTGTTGTTGCTGAAAACGTTGCTGAAGACGTTGCTCTTGCTGAAGACGTTGCTCTTGCTGAAGACGTTGCTGTTGCTGTTGCTGTTGCTGTCGTAACTCTTGAGCGGCCCGTTCTCGCACTGCTTCAGCTTCCCGTTCTTGCGTCTGTTGCTGCTGAAGACGTTGCTGTTGCATCTCTTCATCATTATCCTCCGGAAAATATGCAACTGGTATTTGATGGTCTTTTTCAGATAATCGTTGTCGGGCAAATTCAAGTTCTCTTTTTAATTTATTATTTTCTTTCATCAAATTTTCTAAGCTACTGTGAACTTCTTCATAATCACTCACTTTTTCATTTGCAGAAGCCAATTGGCTACTTAAATCATTTATTTTCTTCATCAAATTTTCCTTTTCTTCTTGTTCTTCGTCATGCTCACGCTGCAAGTCTTCTACCCAATGTGACAATTCTTGCACTTCTTGATTTTTTTGGTTGTACAAAGCTTCTTTTTTATCAAACCTGTCATTTAATTGCAAGTATCTTCTTTCACAATCCTGAATATCTTTTGAGCAACGTGTTTCAAGTTCGTCAAATTTTAATTGTTTTTGAGCTTTAGACGCCTCACAAGTTTCAAACCTAATAAAATTTTCATTATTTTCTCTTTCAACTGTAGTTAATTGCTCTTGAAGTTGTACTAGCTGTTCCTGTAATTCCTGCATTTGTTGCTTATATCGTTTCTCCATTTCTTGTTTTTCAATTTCATTATTGTTTAGTTTTATTTCAGCTTGAACTTTTAACTCTTCAATTTCTGCAAGTTTTGTATCATAATCTTTTTGGTTCACACCCCCATTTGAAGACATGTTTTGAACTACAACTTCTTGTTGTATTCTTTTAAGTTCTTCTCTGATTTCTAGTAATTCAATCTTCGATTGACGGTTTTCGGCAATTGCGGTATTCTTTTCTGATTCCAAAGCGGTCATATTGCCTTGAAGCGTGCGGATTTGCTTTTGAATTTCTGCATTTTGAAGTTCGCATGTTTGCTTTTGCCTTGTCATATCTAGAATTTGGGTTTCACGGTTCGCAATTTCCAATTGCAAAACCTTAATGCGCTCGTCCACTTGACTACTAGATTGGGACATCCCTACAGCGCATTTGTCTGTAAGTATATTAATCTCTTTTGCTAATTTTGACAAATCCTCATTTTCGTCAGTCAACTTTTTAATTAGTGCAAGCAACTCTCCATTTTGTTTTTCAGAAAACCGCAGATTGATTTTTGCCTTGTCGAGTTCCATATAGCAACTATAATCAGATGAATCGCACCCATCAATCATTGTTTCCATCTTCTTGATTTTTTGTCTGAGTTTCTTATCCTCCCTTATCAACTTTGAAATATTCTGCTTTACGACGGCTCCGCCTTGTATCTTTTTAGCCTTCTTAGCAGGTGAACCAGATTGAACTGATGATTTATCAACAAGTTCCTTGTAAGCTTTTCTTCTCATGATATAATATTCATCATCATCCTTGTAGACTTTGTAAGAATGACCATTCATACGAACAAACATTTATTAATAAAAAATTTAATTTTAAGTGATTAAAATTGGATTGAAAATTTATATTTTACATGTTCCATCACAATCCTTTTTGAACATAAAATAATATAAGAGAAGCAAAATGAGAATGACAAGAGTAACAACTCCAGAAATGAGCATTGCTTTTTTCCACTTTTTGTGCTTATTCGGCATTTTATTTCCTGCAACTACAGCGCCTGCACCAACAAACGCAAGCGGCATGACCAAACACGACGGACAAAAGTTTTCCTTCACTTGATCTTCTTTATTCATATTCTTTTTATTCATTTATTTATATGTAGGTTTTGTAGTATTAAAAAAATTAAATTACTAATAAATGGATTTTACCAGAGAAGAACTCCAAAAAAAGAGTATCTCCGCCTTGAAGACTATTGCAAAGAAATTTCATATACAAAAGTATAATGAATTTAAAGCTGGAAAAGAAAATGAAGCCGTTGAAAAAATTTTATTATTTCAACGAAATTTAACCGGAAAAACTCCAAAGAAAGAAAGGTCTCCAATTCGCATCTCAAAAGAAGAAATTGAGCATATGTCATTGAAGCAATTAAAAGAACTCCTTGTAAAATGCGGCAAACCTACTTCAGGTAACAAGGAAGTTCTTGTAAAACGAGTTTATGACCATTGCAAAATTAATCTTATTGCAAAACTGTCTGAAGAATTAAGTGAAGCAAAAGAAAAGACTCCGGTTCAACAAACACCTCCAGTTGTCGTTTTTCCCAGAAGCCCGCCACGCGCTTCATCGTCATGCGCTTACAAGACGAAAGCCGACCTTAAAAATATTCTAGATGCAAAGGGAATAACACATTATCGTTCTATTCTTTCTAGAGAAAAACTTGTAGAACTTGATTCGGCGACTCGTTGCGATCCTGAAAATAATGTTTATTGCGCAGACCCTAATCAGGTATGTGATATTCGTGACAAAGTTTGCACTGCAAAGGAAAATATGACTAGTCGAGATGTTATTGAGACTGACATTAACGGACATAGGATATACGGTAATGAAGTTCTTATTCAAGAGATTAAACAAAAACTGGGTCTTATACCCAGTACATGTGCATTTGAGTGGAAAAAGACAAACAGGAGAATGACAAAATGCGCGGGTCCTGAATTCAAATGGGTTCCGAAACAAGGATGCTTTAAGAAAGTTCTTGCCGACCCTGAACCTGAATGCCCGAAATCGTCACCCACCTTATTGTTTGTCGCTTCTCCAAATTCTATGTCGCTCTCTCCAAATTCTATGCCGCTTTCTCCTGTCGGAGGCAATCAATTAGTGTCATCGCCATTATTATCTCCTGTACAGGCCGCATCTCTACAGGTATCTCCTTCCGCCTCTTCCGGGTTCTTAGCATTATCGGCCAGTCAACCCACAGTTTATGTTAATCCTTCTACCATAGCCAGTTCCGGCCCGAGTTTGCAAAGTTTGCTTTCAAGTATAGGCATGGGTTCAGCTGCAGCTTCTAAGACTCAATCTCCTACAAAACTCGCAGTCCCTAAATTTACACCCCCGCCAGTGCGTTCAAAGTCGCCCTCTCCAGTATACAATCCTCAATCTCCAGTATACAATCCTGAATCTCCAGTATACCCAGTATACAATCCTCAATCTCCAGTATACAATCCTGAATCTCCAGTATACCCAGTATACAATCCTCAATCTCCAGTATACAATCCTCAATCTCCAGTATACAATCCTCAATCTCCAGTATACAATACTGTGTCTCCTGTGCACAGTGCAGTACCTCAATTTACTCAGCCACGAGTGCCGTTGCCTGTAAATGTCGTAATTCCTCAAAACGTAGTAGCCCCTATTCAAATCGCTTCTCCGAGTGGTGCATATGCAAGCCCTGGAGCTATTAATATTTCTGGTGCCAGGGGTGCTGGACGTTTTTTACTCCCACAACGTAGTCGTGCTTCCGGATTCGACGTATTTTTTTAGATACATGAACTTATTCTGCGAGTTCTTGTATAATAATTTCAATATCTTCCTTTGTTAGATATTCACAAAAAGGAATACCTGTATCTTTTACATAATTTTTTATTTGTTCAAAAAGGGAGTCTATAATATCATCTTGAAATGAATTTTGAAGATAGATTAAATATTCAGGATCGATATCAACAACCTCTTGAGCTTGCTCATTATCGCTACCACTCACATCCGAAAGAGAATCTCTTTCATACTCTTCTTCGTTCATTTTATCATTTTTGACGAACTTTTATATAGCATTAAGGCAAACTTTTTAAACATTTTCTCATCAGAAAACTTTTTCTCTGTAAATGGATATACATCGTACAATTTATCTTCAACTAACTCATAAATATGCGATATATCGTTTTTGTAATAGTCAAACCAAATTTTAAATGGAACGTTAATTTCTCTATTGGGAATAATCCCTAAACTTTCAGCAACTGAACCACGCATTTAAAATATGATGTTTATATTTTAAATAAATTTAGGCCTTTGTTTAACTTTTTACCTTTAATTCCAACAACTCATCTTTTAACTCTTCGTCAAGATTTTCTTCAGTTACTTCAGTAATAACAGGCAATTTCTTATCATTCTCATCGACATGGGAAGAGGTGCTTGTTGAAACTATCGCTACAACAGTTGGACGTGGCATTTCAAAATTTTGAGATCTTGGTTGAACAACATGCTGTGCAAGCTTTTGCTCAACCTTATCAGTGGCTACTGTACACACTCCACCGACGCATGAGTTTGCAGGCGACGGACTTCTAATACTTGCCACTTGTTGCTGCCTGATTGTTATCAACTTCTTTAAAATTTCTTCGTGCTTTTGAAGTGTATCCTCCTGTTCTTCAAGACGACGAGTCAACTCATCAACATGCTTTGTGAGTGTACTTATTTTATTAGAAAAGTAAACGGCCACTCCGCACAATGCCGCGACTTCAATGATGATGTGAATTACATTGAAGTTTAACCACGAGACATTACTTGGGGTGGAATTGGACTCCGCAACTTGAACTGCAGTTGTTCCTTCCTTTGATTCCATTTTAATTTTCATTTAACGTTTTAAATAGAAATAAGTTCTGATATCTCTTTTGCAATACGAGTAATTGTCAACTCACTTAACCCGACCTTTTCCATAAACTCGCCAATTGGTATCTTCTTATCGTTTTGACAAATCCAATAATAAGTAATACCGGCTGCAATAGACTGTGGTCTGGCGCGATTAATTTTCGAAGATTTGTCCTTTACATTATCATACAATGCAATGACTTCTTTTTTCTGGTCACTGCTGGCCGAAAACTTATTCATAATTTCTTCAATTAAGTTTACAGGTGTAATATGAATATTTTTTAAGATACTGGTTTCTTTAGGCATGTTAAGATTAACATATTTTAATCCTTTCAGTCCAGCTTTACGGTTGATGTTGAAGATTTCAATGAGAGTATCACATGACTGAGGATTCTCGCAGATTTTGTAGGCGTGAAAGATACATGCAAAAATAATAGCCTTTCGACTATTACCGCGATGAATTCGACCAGAGGTCACTTGAATGTAGATGTTGTTTGCGATATTGATAATGCGATCGGAAAAACCCATGCCTTCAATATCTTTTAAAATACTCTTATCATCAACCTTGCGCAGTTGGCAACGCGATGGATCAGATTTATGTTTTGTATCAGATTGTCCGTAGTATCTCCATTCCTTATCTTGAGCAATATTCTTACCTACTTCCTCTCCACAATCCAAACACGAAAGTATCCCAAAATTTTCTCCCATGTTATTGTGTGCACAATCCAATTTTCTTTCCTCACACTCAATTTTTGATTTCTCTTTGATAGATAAATCTTTCAATGGTAAGAGTATTTGGTCGAAAAGGTCGAACTCGGACATTTTATTTATTACGGAATTAAATAAAACTTTATCAATTTATTTCTTCTTCATCATTGTATTCTTTCCATAGAAAACACTGCAGAAACTTGCAAAACTGGATTGGGTGATTGACCATTGCTTGTATCGTCTTCTTCAATCTTAAAAATTTCGCCATTTGGAAGAAGTACCGTCAAACTCATATCATCGTTTTGCTTAAACACCATTGTTTGTTTTATTCCATTACCATTTAACTTTACAAACGGGGTCATTGAAGGATGATTCATATCTGTTATTGGTGCTCTAAATACCGCCTTATATGTGTTTGGATTGTTTGAATAAATCATATTTTTTGGATTGCCTCCAGTTGTCGATATGTTTTCAATAATAACATACACATACGGATAATACGCTATTCGCCCTCCGTTTGAAAGCAAACGATTAGGCAACGTTAAACTGTTTAATGTTATATCATAAGAAACTGGCTGGGAGTTGGATGACATTGTTCCTGTGTAAACAAATGGCGAGTAATTATCGTTTGAAAATTGCAAAATTTCATATTGGTCATTCTTTTGAGGTATTGCGGGGAGTGCCAATGCAAGAATGAGCGTTGTAAATTCTACCACTTCTATTGTGCCGTCATTTTTAACAACCTCTATTGTGGACTCTGTTGCATAATTAACGACAACTTGTTGACCCCAACTTGTCGTGCCTGCTACTGCAATAATCTTACTATTTTTATTGCTATATTGACCTCCATTTAAGCTGAAAAAATTTATGTATGCGTTTATGAGCGAGTTTGGAGTAGTTGTTTCAAAAAACGTATTACCAACTAAAACTGACAAATTATTAAGAGAATTGTTAGACAAGACGGAAGATATAATTGGAATTTCCTTTCTTATAACATATGTATTTGATGGACTCCAATTTCCCGCCGTGCCTGATATTAAAGGTCCTGCACTTGCATAATGTGATTCCCTATCAAAATCAATAATGCTTGCATATTCTGGTTGCGGCGGGGTGTGACTAAATGTCAACGTTTGGTTTTGTATATAAAATTTATTATAGTAATCCGGTATACAAAGGCTTGATGGAAGAAAATAAAGGGGATAAGCTTGGTATATAGGTATAACGAATGTTAACGGGGAAAGCATGGTCGAAAACGCCGAGTCTATAACAGCTTTAAAAATTTGTTTAGTTGGAGACGATGGCTGACTATAAATACATTCCCATTCATTTATCCTTCTATACGGATACCCAGGTAAATTTTGGGTTATATTCAACCCCACGAAGATATCTTTTACAAAAGGTAAAACAGGTGCGGTCAAATTTACAGTGTATTCAAGATAAAGTGTATTTTGAGTTGAAGGTGGTAGTAATAAAGTAAATATACCAAAATATGTATTTCTTATAAAGGCGATACCGCCACCACCAGCAATAGTAATATCACTGTTATTCGTATACTGCTTCGGACTAAAAATAATTTGCGGATATGCGTTGCTTACAGGATCAATCGCATTTTGTCCATTTCTGAGCCCATATTGAGACATGTTGACAGTAAAGCTTGCCGGGTTTGGATCAGCATTTCTATTACGGTATGTGCTATCTAATTCTAAAAATTTTTGCACAGGCATTTATTAATACTCTACATTTCTTTTTAACTGCATAAAATAAAGAATGGTTTTACCAGGAGATAAAATAAACAATGAATATCAAAATCCTATTGACATAGGTCTTCTATATTTTTGTCGGGCTGTTGACCAACCTTTGCATGCGATGGGTGTAACACCGAACATGATTACTCTTTTTGGATTAATTATAGGTATAATGTCGATTTATTTTCTTATTCATAAACATTACTTAATTGCAGTGCTTCTTTTGTGGTTTACTTATTTTACCGATTGTCTTGACGGGTATATGGCTCGCAAGTATAACCAAACGTCTAAATTAGGTGATTACCTAGATCATTTTCGAGACCAATTTGTTATACTTTGCATTGTCATACTGATGACTTTACATATAAAAGAATTTAAGTATAGACTTCTTTTTGTCTTTGTCATAACAATTTCTGCAATACTTATGTTGAGTCAGCTTGGCTGTCAAGAAAAACTTGCCGAATATAACGACCATAACGAATGCTTAGGTTTTCTCAAAAAATTGTGTCCGGGGAATGCAGAAGAAAATATCAAATTAACTAGATGGTGTGGTTGCGGAACATTCTACCTTATACTTTCTATTTTCATTGTAGCACTTAGGTATCAAATATAAATAGTTTTTACAACATAGTCATTCTCTCCAGTTTGTCAGCAATCGCTTCTAAAGTTTCATTTCGCGTCTTATCACCAGTTGTGACTCCAAATCTCTCTGCCAAATCCATCAACTCCTTTTTTCCCGGGGGTCTTCTGGCTCTCGCCTGTGCGGCTGCACGTTTAGCTGGTGTCATAGCCAATCCTATACCGACTCCTTTTTTGAGACATTGTGACTTCAACCCAAAACGTGCGTAACCAGCGGGCAACGCTGCGGCATTTCCGCAATAAATTCGTTCTCCAGGAGGTGGGCGGGGTCGTGCTAAAAACTCGTCTCTGCGATAATTAGGTAACATCATACCCGTGCCGACACCTTTTTGGAGACAACGATATCGAGTACCCATGACATCATAACTAGTAGGAAGAGCAGCAGCATCACCGCAATAAATCTCAGGCCTATGAGCCACATTTTCATCATCATCTCGAAAAAAGAACTGAAAATTTTCTTTAATGGTAGAAGCATAATAAAGGTATCCACAATATAAAATTAAAAGAAGGATAATAAAGAAGGCACCTAAAAATTTCTTCAGATATAAAGCGAGAAGAAAAGTGAAAAGTAAAAGAATAATAATTACTGTTTCGATTTTCATTTATTTTATAAAATAAAATAAATCCGTAGAAGTTTTTCACTTGCATTAAAAGTTGTGATTTTAAGTTTTGATTCAAAACTTAAAATGCAGTTTGATATACTCGATAATAATGTATCCACAAGTATGAACGTTTTTATTATCATTGCAAACGTTCTTAATCTTTTCTACAACATTCCTCAAATGTGCACTACCTATAAGCGCAAAAGTACAGAAATAAATTCTGTACTTTTTCTAATCAACAACGTCGTTACTGTAGTAGCTTAGCTACGGCATTCATTGGATATTATAAAATATGCGAGCTTCTCTTAGAGAGTAAAATCAAAAATAATATTTTTATCATTTTAATATACACCGAAATCTTGAAGAAATTATTTTGAGGCGGTTTAGAAAAGGTATTGCCCACCAAGTTTTATTTTTCTATTTGTAAGAGGGTTTCTTCCTTCGTTTGGCTCCATGCATTGCAATCTTTTTCGTTAGAGTCTTTGGTTTATCCTTTCTCTTAATTCTTTTGTATAATTTTGGTGATTTTTTATTTTTTACTTTCTATAAATGTCCTTAGCATCAACAGTAACCATGACAGAATTAAAAAAACAAGCAAAAGCAAGAGGAATCAAAGGAAGTGCAAATATGACCAAAGTACAACTCTGCAAAGCGCTTGGTTTGAAAGGAAATTGTATGCCTTTTTCGCGTTGCTTAAACTATGCTCCCATAAGCAACGCAATGGCAGCAGAGCATCCTTTTATCCAAAATCTCAACTGTTACAACCTCCCTCTTCAGCATATCAAGTACATTCTCGGCCCTTGTTCTTTCTATCAATACAATGCTTTCGGAAGGCACTTTTATTTATTTGGGGAAGCACACCTGCCTCTAAGCAGGCAAATGGATCATTTGTCAAAAGAAAACACTGTGACTTTTACAGCATTTGTAAACTCTCTTGTTACACAACGTCCTAGTAAAACCTACGACTTGATGTTTGAAAACGTGTACTTTTTGTCCAAAGACAACGACGAAAGTGCCGAACTTTTGGATGTCTTAAATGGGAGTCCAACATTCTCAGACATCAACGAAAAGTTTAGAAACTGTATCAAAATATCAGAAAGGCATGCATGTCCTTATACAAATTTACGAACCCACTATGTGGATTATCGATGGGCAATGGACCCTGTCGTAAGGCAAACCAAAGTACGGGGCGAGATAGTCTCGTTGCCTCCCATTGCTATTCGCAAAAAAATGAAATCGCTCATGACAGCAGGACGCGTTTTTAAGCAAATTTCTGCCATAAAAAACGAGAGTCTAAGAGAAGCGCTCTTGGATTTTTTCCAACGGTGGCTTTCGTCCAATACTTCTGGCGCCGATCCAAATGGCGCAGGTTTCAAAATGGTTGCCATTATGGATCTCTATGCAATTGCACGAATCTTTCGAGAGTTTGATCCCACGATTGACAAAGGAAACAAGGCTTTCAAAGGTACGTCTGAAAATGTGATTTATTACGCGGGAAATTTGCACATCCTTCGCTTGGTCAAATTTTTCAACGAGTTGGGTATTCAACCAACCTACAGTGTGACAGCGGGTGTTGATAAATATCATTGCAAAAGTTTCTTAGACATTAACATGCGAAAGACGAGTTTTTTTTGAGAAATTAAAAGTTTAATTTCTCAAACGATAGCCAAAGTTTTCACGTGAAAACTTTGGATCATTGTTTTTCAAGAGGATGTACCCACTGCCAATCGCAACAAGCAACCCGACAAAGAGAGCAATGGGTACACTGTCCTTGTAACCGTCACATACTCGAGTATGTGCTTGGCAAGGGTGCCAAGCCACTGGTAGCTCTCTCTGTACAACGCTGTCAGAGCGGCAAAATCGTCGGTTTGAACTAAATATTATTGAAGATGAAATCGAGAACATATCTGTCTAATCATTTTTCTTTTCATTATAAGGCAAAAGTAAAAATACTATAGCAAAGGCTGCGCACACCCAACACCAAAATGACCCAACAACCGATTTGCCGGCGCCTTCACCAGAAGAAAAGCCATACCAATATGAAAGTGCAAATGAGAATAAAAACAAGAAACTTATAACAGCACCATGAGAAATAGGGCGTAAATAAATTAAACAAAATAATAGAGCAATACCAAATACAATCATATAAAACGACGCATCAAAGCCCCACGCTAAATGACCATTCTTTCCAGGCTTTGAACACATCCAACTCGTTGGCATAATATACAAACCGTATATCAAGAGTACAAAACCAATTAACACCGGCAATACGACTTTTTGTTCAAGATATAAGCCGATGCCCATAGCAAGAACGTGTGACCATAATGCTATATAAGCAAGTTTGGTTCCCATTTGATTTATTGTTCCGCATTTTTGATCATACCACATCATCGCTTCCCATAATTGCATGGAAGAGTATGTTAAAATTAACAGCCCGAGTGTGATATCATTTGGCGCACGCCGACAAAGAAGAACAACACCGGTTACTAAACCAATAACCCATGTTACTAATGAAGCTTGAAGACTCCAGCACATTTATTATTAAACAAATTTATTTTACCGAAAAGGGACAGAAAAGGATTTAATTTGTGATACTTAATCTCTTTACTAATTTTGTATTACTCTTCTAAAAGATAAAACCATAAAATAAATGAAGAGAGAATTGTTGTATCCGTTTTTTATTGATTGTTGTGAACAAACGGCTGATAAGTTTTGGAAAGGAGTGTTTGAAGATCTGGCATATGGGATAGCACCTTATGGTGCATACGTTTCAAAAGGAGCCATAATGTGTAACTACAAGGACAAAGAGTTTATGTATCGAATAACAAAAAAAGAACCAGAAGAATTGTACAACGATATATTTAATCTTTTCACAACAAAACTCAATATCCTATCGAAGGAGCAAATTATGCAAAGAAAGGAAAATGTTGAACGTGTACAAGAAGAAGCCGTGGATTGGTCGTCCATAAAGAAAAAAAATTTCAAAGACGTTTTAATTGAGAATTGGGCTGTAAGTATGAAAAATAAACACGGCCTTTCTTTAAAGCAAACAAAATATCTTATTTCAATTATCTTTCTCGGTCTCATCTTTAAAATTTTTAGCAGTAAAGATATCATAGTCAAAAATGGAGTCATTGAAGATATTAAAGGAATTTCTTTTGAACAAGGCAAAATTCATGTTGAAAGAGATATTTACGATATTCAGGCGATGTCATCACCTGATATTATTACAGACAAACTAAATATGAGCGACGAGTGGGAAAAGTACCTCAATACTCTACAAAAAAGTTGATGTAGTTCAGAGAAATTATATATGCAGTTTTCAATATGAAATACATTTATATATAATTTGTAGATTTAGTAACAAGTTTAAATTGTCATAGATTTGAAATTTTAAATTTAAGAAAAAGCTTGTTTGTCATAAATGGCCGCATCTGCTGATGAAGATCAACCTTATGAAGCTCTTCCTCATCAAAAAAGTAATTATAGTCTTTTTGATGACCCAAAGTTGAAAGATATGTTTAAAAATCTTCCAGAAGAAGATCAGAAAGCATATAAGAAATCTGGAGAATATATGTACTCTTACGATTACGTTAATACTGAAAAACCCGATGAAAAAATTTACGAAAGTGTAGCTTATATTGCAGAGGGCTTGAAAAGCGGTTTACGTCCATCTCAGTTGGACAATAGTGAAATCACACTTGTGAAATCTGTTTATGGTGACAAATGGTATGAGAGATTTGGTTATAAGAGTGATAAGGATTAAAATATAAAACTCAGCTTAAAATGTACGCAATAATAATTAAACAAAATGCAACTTGATTCTCGAACAAAGTTTTGGAATCAAAATATGATGCTTGTATCCGCATTTAATATATTAACATTTCTATTATACCATCAAACAAAATATCTTTCGGGTATTTACACGTTTGTTTGCGCGTTTAGAAGTATGTTTCCAAGAGTTGATGCTGAAAGGGTTGTACTTTATGACAACTTTTTATCGTCAATCTTTTTGGGTAGATTTTTGGCTACAATAGCAGAGATTTCATTTGCGCTTCAAATCTCTTCATTTAATTGGATTATAGTTTCTCAAATAGTTCTTGCTCAAATGTTTTGTTGGATCTCAGTTATAACAAGAAATCCATTTTATCATATTATAGAAGAAAGTCTATGGACATTGTCAGCCATCATCTTTCTTTTGCTTCAAAACACTTTTTTAGCCTCATTTTTTACCTTTTGTTACATTATGTATATGTCGATTATTGATATACCCATGTACATAAAAAAGTACTACGCTTTTAATGAAAAATCTTTTGGACTTGTTGATGGTTTAGAAGATTGCGTGTTAACACGCAATCACATTAGCGATTGGAAATTTTGGAGACAAGAAGCTATGTGGATGACACCCTATTTTACTCTGGCAGTGTGGACAACACAATGGATTTATTGATAGAGGCAATTTGAACTTATGCATTTGTTGTGATAAAGACAAACTCCTTATCTGTCAATCCGTCTCTCAAAAACTTTCCAACACCCGCCGTCCATCCTCTATGATATCCGGCAGAATAGTCTCCAATGCCATAGATGTGCGAACAAGCATCGAGATAAAGCCATAAAAGGTATGGATACTTTTCTTTTTTTGTTCCAATCATTGCTTCTCGGACCCAAGCGACAAACACCTTGCGAACTTCTTCCTTGTCACACAAAGAGTAAATTCCGAGTGAGTTTGCAAACTCAATAATCTCCCTTTGCTCATCTGCAAAGGATGAGTAGCAAGGTCTGAAAGCAACAGGAATAGGGGGGAACATGGAATAGAAATATGTTTTCTTACAAGTTTTTGTAAGAAATCATTTTAGGAATAAGAAATTAAGACCAGTCATTACTATAACTTGTAATTCTTTCAAATACATTTTATTTTTATGGAGTCTACATAAATGTCAATCATTTTAAATTGATTTCTTTACTTGATTTATCAAATAAAGCAAAATGCCCAAGATTTACTTTATTGAAGGAAATATCGGTACTGGCAAGAGTACATTTTTGAAAATGGTTGAGAGCTTAAACAATGACAATTATCAAGTCATTTACGAGCCTGTCGATATTTGGACAAATTTCAAAGACTCTACCGGAAAAAACATTCTTCAATATTTCTATGAAGACACAAAGCGTTTTGCGTACACGTTTCAAAACACTGCCTTTATCTCCCGTGTAGAAAAGTTGAAGGAGATTGATCCGACAAAAGAAGCAGTGTTTATCGAACGGAGTATTTGGAGTGACAAAAATGTTTTTGCAAAGAATTGTTTCGAATCTCAAATGATGAACGAGATTGAGTACATGTTGTATCTAAAGTGGTTTACCTGGCTTGAGGAGAATCTAAAGCTACAAGGAACGTACGAGTTTGTATATCTTCGTTGTTCTCCAAAAACAAGCTTTGAACGCATGAAGATGCGAAATCGAAGCGAGGAGACGTCAGTTTCGCTTGAATACCTTACGCAGATTCACGACAAACATGAACAGTGGCTTAAGGATACTTTGCAAAAGGACAATGTTATTATTCTCAATGCAGAAGAAGACATAAAGAAATTTGATGTGTTTGAAGAATATATAGATTTTGTACTTTCGTAATTAAACTTTAATTCAGTCATAAAAAATTGATTTTTTATGACAACTTTTTTGTTAAGGTATCTCTTCACTTGTTTCACAAACATGGCATTCTTTATTGAACATCCCGCATACTCGCAGGAGTTTCTGAACGGTCTTCTTCACATGGCAGGTGAACAGGATTTGGTCGCATTTGATCGGGTGTGCCCTTTTGACCTCGAAGACACATTCTTGGACTACGCTTGCCGAGTTGGCAATCTGAACTTGGTCCATTGGCGCTTCGAGACGCGCAACCAGAACAGACCCGAACAGGCGTACTTCTTCCTCCTTGCTCTTTGTCATGGTCATCACGATATCGCCGACTACATCCGCAGCGTCTACCGCGGGGTGAACCCTTCAGAGTTCTCGATGTTTGCATGTACAACACTCATCTGCACCCTTGTTGAGGACAACAACATCGAAGCCATGAAGAAGGTCATCGATGCCGGGTTCATACTCCAGAACAATGACGCCGCGACATTTGAGACAATGTCACATGTCGCAACTCGTGCCATGATTCGTCTTCTGCATCTGCATGCACATGCCGACCTCAACGCGTTTCAGGGCTATTTCCGCGAGCACTTTCTCATCAGAGGTCACTATGAGGTGGTCGAGTACCTCGGCGAGAACGGTATCTCAGTCAACACTATTGACACGACGACCATGGATGACCAACTTCTCCAAATCTACCATGAGGCACTCATCAACTACATGCGATGGGTTGATTTGAAGACACGGGCCTTAGCTCGTGTGCAACGGAAGATCTTCTTCAAAGTCTTCCCCAAAATCTACTCCAACCCGGCGTTTGCGATGGCAGAGGCGTCAAGGAGTTATGACAGACTGTTTGGCGTAGAGACCATTTGATGTGTTGTGCTTCTAAATGTTGTCATATAACACAGGTTTTATGACATTGCTATTTGATGTGTTGTGCTTCTAAATGTTGTCATATAACACAGGTTTTATGACATTACTATTTGATGTGTTGTGCTTCTCATAAAACACAGGTTTTATGACATTACTATTAATAAATTCTTTCACAAAACTTGATAAAAGTGTAGGGATAAAGAAAAACGAAGGTTTAGTGGTTTTATCTATGACGACATAGATAAAACTAGCAGGAGTTGGATTCGAACCAACGACTTCTGGATTATGAGCCCAGCACGCTACCTCTGCGTCATCCTGCTGTTATATATAAGAAAGATTTTTTAAATCGATAAAACATTTGCGTTAATTATTAAAATGTATCATTTATCGGATTTCGCCGAAAGTTGGACTGGGGAGGAAATATTTGAAATCTTTAAGCCTTACGGATACACACCGAAAGAAATTGTAGATAAAGTGAAATCAATAACCGGTGCAAAAAAAGGAGCCTTTTCTGGAAGACTTGATCCGATGGCGTGTGGATGTTTAAAAATTTTTCTAAATGAGTCTTGTAAACTGGCAAATAAAATAAATGAGAGTGATAAAACATACAGGTTTAGTTTTGCGTTTTATTTAACCAGTTCTTCGGGCGATTTGCTTGGTATACCAGAGTATAAACAATCTTCGAAAGGCATAAGAAAGGACGATATTATTGTCTTTTTAGAAACGATAAAAGGAGGCACTTATGACCAAAGAATGCCTGCATTAAGCAGTTATCAAGTAGCAAATGAAAAGGGTGAAAAACACCCTCTGTGGTGGTGGACTCAAAACGATCGTTTAGATGAAGTGGAATTGCCGTCTTTTAAGAAAATTTTGTATGACTACGAACTTATCGGTTTCAATGGAATATCTTTGTACGAACTTTCACAATTGGCTATACAACGTATAAGCTTAATTAACAAAAAGCACATGTTTAATCAAGATTTAATCATGACTTATTGGAGACATTTGAAATTTATTGATAAGCCAATATTAACTTTTGAAATGAAAGCAAAGGTTTCCAGCGGGTTTTATATACGTCAACTTGTAAAAGATATTGGAACTTTTTTGGGGGTTGAAACCTTAACTATCGAAATTGAACGTTTGAGTTACTTTTGATTTATTAAAACTTCAAAAACACTTTGATATCAAAAAAATGCGCAACGTTTTCATTGAGTTTGTCTCTTGTACAATAGTCATCGTAAAGAACAATTAAGCGAATGTCGGCCCCATTGTTAATAAGATACTGAATTGGTTCCTTCCATCCCTTTGTTGCAACATAAAATAACAGGGCGGAAATGTAATATGAACCGTCCAACTTATACCTTCCAGACACACGATTAATTTCATTATCTACTTCCTCAAAGGCAAAGAGCGCGTCGACAAGTTGCTTAAACTTTTCTGTAACTCGGTGAGCATGACAATTGAGTTCATAAATAATATCAGTTACCTTTTTGTCTTCAATAAGACTTTTATAAATTGAAGAAGCGTTATAAAGCATTTCTTTATTTTATAACAAGAAAATGAAATCAATTTACATCTTCCAATAGAATCTTGAATTAGAGATATTTCCCAGTTGTCAAGTGTGCATAATAATATTTATTTATAGACTGAGATTTAAGTTTAAAACCATGGCGTTGCCAAAGATAGAAACCATCAATGATTTAAATAGCATTCTAAATGATAACAAAAATGTCATAATTGAAGTTTATGCAACATGGTGTGAACCATGCAGACATATTGCACCATTTTTTTACGAGATGGCACATGCAAATAAACATGTTTTAGCTGCAAAATGCAATTGCGATGATGCCGAAGAAGTTGTAAGAAAGCTTGGAATCACATCTATACCGACGTTTATCAAGTTCGAAAACGGGAAACAAGTTGCAATTGTTTACGGGCCTGAAAAAGAAGAAATTAGAAGATTATTTATGGACAAGGCAAGTTTATAAACATTATATTTTCAAGTCGTCATACAATGTGAGAAAATTATCTTCATTATCTAAAAACATTTCAAGACTATTTGCGGGTATATTTTCAAATAATAAATAATACCGTTCGATATCGATACCAGAAAAAAAATTAATATTAGAGTAGACGGAAATGTTACTTGTTTTAATATAATCAGTAAGCATGTCACTCATTGCTCTTATATCTTCAAAATTGCGAAATTTTGGTTCAAAACCAATATAAACATTTGTCAAACTTCTAATGGCATCTTTTGTCAGATCTATTTTGTTGTATATATCAGGAACTAAACCAAAAAGGCGAAATTGCTGTTTTTCTACTTTTAACTTTTCGTTCAACTTGATAAATTTTTTAGAGTAAGTGCCGAGAAAAAATCCGTAGCCAATATTTGTACTAAACCACATTTATTATTGTAGTCAATTAAAGATATACAAAAAGTATTAAAATGAAGCACATCAAGAATCAAAAAGACTTTGATGATATAGTACGCGAGAACGAAGTTGTTATTATTGATTTTTACACAAAGTGGTGCGGCCCTTGCAAAGCTATTGCTCCATTTTTTGAGAAACTTGAGAAGGAATTTCCCCACATTGTCTTTGTTAAGTGTGACTGTGAAAATTCTGAGGATGTGTCTGATACCCTTGGTGTAAAGTCAATCCCTACGTTTATCAAATTTGAAAAGGGTGTAAAGACTACTGTTATTTCCGGTGCAAATAAAACAGAACTTCTTGGACTCGTTAATGGTTTGTAATTTTATCTTTATTAAATAGATAAAATTTTACTAAATTACTCGTGAAAGGATATCATAAACTTATTCCTTGCTAATTCGGCATGTTTCGCAGTCCATTTTATACCATTTCCCCAAAGCCATAAACATACTTCTTTTGAGGCGGTATTCAATACATTGTAAGATGTACGGTCGTTGTAAAGCTGATCAACAACGATATTTTTGAAATAAGGTTCATCTTTTGTATACAACATTGTCATCATTTCTAAGTTGTTGCTTTTAATGCATTCAGAAATAGCTTGTTCAAATATTAATTTTTTACTAAACAAAGCATCATCACCGCAAATTAAATCGTTTTCAACCACATACTTGAAAATATCCATATTGTTGTTTTTAATTACAATTGGAAGTATGTGACAGTTTGTTATTTTGTGTACAATGTTTCTCTCAAAATAAAACTTGAAAAGTTGAACGTCATCTCTTCTACAAATTTCAAAAAGGTCCCATTCAGTACCTTTAAAACCCGTGTTGATAAGCCATATGATCAATTCTGGATTATAAGCATCGCGATGAATTTTGTACACTATTTCCTGTCTGCTATTCCATTGCTTTTTATCACACTCTAAACACAACCGAAGTTGTTCTGGTGTCAGATTTTTAAACGCTTCCAGGTCCGGATAAGGCTTACTA
>Ga0164295_10000130_pt1 | contig 61371 bp, 48 predicted proteins | sample GEODES006metaG_FD_111798 | JGI IMG/M metagenome (GOLD analysis project Ga0164295, IMG submission 111798) | Oligotrophic lake water microbial communities from Sparkling Lake, Wisconsin, USA - GEODES006 metaG | ecosystem: Environmental > Aquatic > Freshwater > Lake | place: USA: Sparkling Lake...
GGGTGGTGGCGGCATGGGTGGCATGGGCGGTGGCGGCATGGGTGGCATGGGCGGCGGTGGCATGGGCGGCGGTGGCATGGGCGGCGGTGGCATGGGTATGGGTGGCGGCGGCTTCTGCTGGGTCGCCCGTGAGGTCTATGGGAACGACAACCCACGCTGGCTACTTTTCCGTACCTGGCTCAAGACCGAGGCCCCTCTCTGGCTCCATGATCTCTATGCCAGCCGAGGCGAAGCGTTCGCAGCCTGGATCAAGGACAAGCCCGTGGCCAAGGTGGTGGTGCGTGCCCTCATGGACACGGCGATTGCCGGCAGCGAGGCCGATACGTCCCGCTGACGGTCGTCATCCCATGCCCACCTACGGAGTGATCCTCGCCGCGGCTGGCCAGAGCAGCCGCTTCCAGGACGCGCACTACAAGAAGCCCTTCGCGCCGCTGGCCGGCCGGGCCGTTTGGCTCCACTCCGCCGAGAAGTTCCTCGAGCGGAGCGATGTCAAACAGGTCGTGATCGTCGTGTCGCCGGAGGAACGTCAGGCGTTCCTCGAGAAGTTCGGCGCCAACCTCGCTTTCATGGGGATCACGCTCGCCGAAGGGGGCGCCCAGCGCGGCGAATCGGTGCGGAAGGGGCTCGAGAAACTCGATCCTGCGATCGACACCGTCGCGATCCATGACGCGGCCAGACCGTGCATCGCGGCTCCGTGGATCGACGCCGTTTTCTCAGCCGGCGCCCGCACCGGGGCGGCGATCCTCGCGATCCCGGTGGTAGGGACACTCAAGCGGGTGGGCCAGGACGGCACGATCCTGGAGACGGTCGATCGCACCGGGCTGTGGGAGGCCCAAACGCCGCAGGTCTTCTCGAGGCAAGTGCTCGAGAAAGCCTTCGCCGCAAACCCCGGCAACCAATCGACCGACGAGGCACAACTCGTCGAATCGGTGGGGCAGAAGGTGACCGTCGTTCGCGGGTCACCGGTCAATCTCAAGATCACGTCGCGCGAGGACCTCCACCTCGCCGAGCAGGCCCTCAAGGCGATGCCGAAGCCGAAGCTCTCCGGGCCCAATCACCCCTTCGCCAACGACGGGATGTGGCGTTAGCAGGCCCTCGAGGAGCCCTCACGATGGACACCGATCTGCTCTCCGATTTCGAGGCCCGCGGCCTCGTCCACCAGTCGACCGACGCCGCTGGCCTGCGGGCCTGGCTGGCGACCCCGGGCCGCCGGGTCTACGCCGGGTTTGACCCCACCGCTGACAGCCTCCACGTCGGGCATCTCGTGGCGCTGGTCCTCCTCCGTCGCGTGGCCGCTGCCGGGCATGAGCCGGTGGCGCTCGTCGGTGGCGCGACCGGGATGATCGGTGACCCGAGCGGACGGAGCGAGGAACGCAACCTCCTCTCCCCGGCAGAACTGGCCGCCAACGTCGCCGGCGTGGAGCGACAGATCCGCGGCGTCCTCGAATCGGCCGGGCAGCAAGTCCATGTCGTCAACAACGGCGACTGGATGCGCGGCGTCGGCTACCTCGAGTTCCTCCGTGACGTCGGCAAGCACGTGCCGCTGTCACAGATGATCGCCAAAGATTCGGTGAAGAGCCGGCTCGAACGCGATGGCGGGCTGTCCTACACCGAGTTCAGTTACATGCTCCTCCAGGCCTGGGATTTCGTTCACCTCTCCGACGCTCTCGACTGCCGGCTGCAGATCGGCGGCAGCGACCAGTGGGGCAACATCACCGCGGGGATCGACCTCGGCCGCCGGCTGCGGTCGCGCGAACTCCATGGCATCACCTGCCCGCTGCTGACGAAGTCCGACGGCACAAAGATGGGGAAGACCGCCTCCGGGGCGATCTGGCTCGACCCGAAAAGGACCAGCCCTTACCGCTTCTACCAATACTGGATCAACCTCGACGACGACGACGCCGGCCGTTGCCTGCGACGGCTCACAGAGGCTTCTCCCCAGGAATGGGTCAGTCTCGACGAGGCCAGAACCGCCAATCCGGCCGCCCGCGAGACTCAGAAACGACTTGCCGAGGAACTCACCCGGTTGGTCCACGGCGAGAGCGGCCTGACGGCGGCGCAGGCTGCGACGGCGATCTTTTTCGGGGCCGAGATCGACGGCCTCGACGACGCCCAACTCGCCGAGATCTTCGCCGATGTGCCGAGTTGTGAGTTCCCCCGCTCGTCCCTCGACGGGGAAGGCCTGGCGCTCATCGATGCGCTCGTGCGGACGAACCTGGCGGCCACGAACTCGAAGGCCCGGCAGACGATCCAGCAGGGAGGGGCCTACGTCAACAACCGCCGGATGTCGGACGTCAGCCACCGGCTCTCCCCGGCCGATCTCGCCGGCGGCAGCACCCTTGTGCTCCGCTCCGGAAAGAAATCGTACGCCGTCGTCCGCTTCACGCCCGGCGCCTGATCGACGGCAGCCCCCAGCCTCCCTTGACGCGGTGCCGCCGGCCGGCCTACTTCCTCCATGGCCACTCCCGGCCGGAGGAAGTCCCTATGCGCCATCTGCTCCTCGCCGCCTCCGTGGCCGGCATGCTCTCGGCCCCCGCGCTCGAGATCCACGCCCGGGCCGACGACGTCGCCCCGGCCACTGAAGATGGCAAGACCGCTGCCACGCTCGAAAGCCGGCTCACGACAGGCCTCAAAGCGCGGCGGCCGGAGGATGTCGCGTTCGTCGAGCGGGTCGCGGAGATGGTCCGGACGGGGCAGCTTCCGGCGAAGGTCGTCGACTCGACCTTCCTGTGGGCGATCCGGCGCCGCCAGTCGTATCCCTTCCCGGCGTTCCAAAAGGCGCTGAGAATCCAGGCCGACCGCCTCGGCATCGCCATCGACTGAAACCTTGTTCACACCCCTGGCGGCGTCAGATCGAGCGCTTCGAAGATCCGCCGGTCGGCGAGTGACGTGGCGATGAACGCCGCGCCATCGAACTCATGACGGTGGCTGTGCCCCCCCGGCACGGCCACGGCGACCGCCCCGGCAGCTACCGCCGCCTTGCAACCGTTGTGCGAGTCTTCGAGGACGAGCATCTGCCTCGGAATCACCCCCAGGCGTCCGGCCGCGGCCAGATAGATCTCCGGGTGTGGCTTCCCCTCGCGGACATCGTTGCAGGTGAGCACGAATCCCATCCGGTCGAAGAAACCGACGCGGCCGAGGACATCGTGGGCGAAGTCGGGGCCGCTACTGGTGGCGACGCCGAAAGGAATCCGCGCCGCCTCCAGCGAGTCGAGGAGCGCGACCGCACCAGGCATCGGTGCCAAGCGTGCATCGAGATAGGAGGTGAAGATCTCCTTCGTCTCGGCGGCGAGCCCTTCGACGGTGTCATTGAGCCCGTGCCAGTCGATCATGATCCGCAGCGACACCTGCTGCGGCCGCCCCATCATTCGGTCGAGCAGCTCGGGCTCGAACGGCTTGCCACGACGGCGGAGAAGTTCCGTGCCGACGTCCTGATAGAGTTCCTCGGTGTTCACCAGCAGCCCATCGAGATCGAAGGTCACGCCCCGGGGTGACGGGATCGGCATGACGAGGCCGGGGGGCAAAGCAGAGGGAGTGATGTGGCTCATGGTGGGTTGGCAGCGTGGGGGTCGAGACGGTGGACAGCATAGCCGCCGGCGACATGGAGCGGCTCGCCGGGCAGCGGGAAAGGCTCGAGGGCGTTCACCGGAACGATGATGTGATCGGCGCCATACGTCCGGGCCGCGGAGAGGAGCCGCTCGGGCCCGAGCGCCGCTGTGCTCGTGACGAGCGACTTGAGCGAGCCGTCGGCGGAGAAGCAGGCGACGATCCGCTCCCGCCAAGCGAGGATCGATCGCGCGTCCTGCGGGATGTCCTTCCAGGTCACCACCTCCCGGCGACCGGTGTACCAGTGAAAACTGGTGGCCCCACGGGGGGTGAGGAAGCAGGCGTCAGCGGGGGTGTGATCGCGCACCCAGGCACACACCTCCCGCCAGGCCCCTGCCTGCACTTTCTGATCGGCCCGGGCCACGAGCCCCGCCCGCCCCGGCAGGGGCCAATGGCGGCTCTCGAAGGCGAGATCGACCGCAAGCATTACGATGACGGCGATCCAGCCCAGCCGGCGACGCACCGGCCCCCCGAGCCCCTCCTGGAGCGCGGCGGTGGCCACCAGGGCCAGCGCCAACGGCACGATGCCATCGGCGAGCCGGAACCAGTAATAGCGGAGGATCGCATAGGCCGCTGAGGGCCACGCCGATTCCAACAGCGAGACGCCACACCCGGCAAGTGAGATCCCCAGGGATGCGGTCGTGAAGATCGCCAACCTCGAGCGTGGCGGCGATTGCTGCGCGAGCGGCAGGAGGAGCCACCAGAGGAGGATGGCAAGGCAATGCCGGGCCACGAGGCCCTCAGCGAAGGTGCGGACGAGGAGATGGTGGGGAAGTCGCTCGACGACATACGTGAACGTCGCGCGGGTTCGTTCGGCGGTGTCCGTCCCCGCCGAGAGCCCGAGGGCGGGGACGACCCCGAGGGCCGCAAGCCCCACGCCCGCCGCGAGGGCCACCCCGGTGGCGATCGTGGCGTCCTGAGGCCCGGGCCAACGCCGCTTTCCATAAAGCTCTGTCGCCACAGCGGGAACCAACGCCACCATCGCCCAACCGCCCACGAGCGGGTGGAGCGCGGTGGCCGCCCCGAGCCAGGCCCAGGCAATGGCCGACCGCCCCCGGACAAACCAGCCGACGCCGACGAGCACCAGGGCCCAGGCAAAAACCTTCGATTCACAGCCACCGATCACCCACTCCCCCGCCGCAGGGGTGTGCCGGGCGGCCAGCGAAAACAGGGCTGCTGCCACGATTCTCGAGCCGCCAGTCGGGAGGATCGCTGAAGCGAGAAACGAAAACCCAGCGGCCAAACTCGCCCACCCGAGCCAACGGCCGATCCACGCAGCCTGATCGAGCGGGAACGCAGCGGCCAGCGGGCCGAGGAGCCGGTAGAAGACACCATGGGCTTCCGGCGATTCGAGGAAGAAATCCCCGGCGGCCCACGACGGATCCCAGGAATGCCGGGCGCGGGCGAGATAGTGGGCTTCGTTGGTGTCGGGAGTCGGCCAGGCGCCGGCCGCCGCAAAGATCGCGGCCATGGCCACGATCTCCAGGCCTAGCCGCGCCGCCAGGCCCAGCCGCCCGGCGAGCCAGGGGGCCGACGGCCGTGCGACGGCGGTGGGGGAGGCAACGCTTTCCTCGGGCATGGCTCGGTCCTATAACCGGCGCCCGCGGGGAGTCCGCTCCTCCGTCAGGTCCGTCAGGCAGGCCCCGTCAGGATACCCAGTCTCCATGGATCACTCCTCTCATCCCTCCGGTGGCACTGCCGGCCTCTCCCAGGCGACGATCCTCCGCCGGATCGTTGCCGAGCAAACCATCGCCATCCCTGGAGCGCCGCTGGCGCTCGTAGCCAAGCTGATCGAGCGGGAGGGCTTCCAGGCGATGTATCTCTCCGGCGCGGTTCTCTCGGCCGGCGTGCATGCGGTCCCCGACATCGGCCTGATCACGCTCGACCAACTCGCTGCCCACACCCGGATCCTTTCGGCGGCCGCCGATATCCCCCTCGTCGTCGATGCCGACACCGGCTTCGGTGGCCCGCGGGAGGTCGAGGAGTGCGTCCGCGTTCTCGAGGCGGCGGGCGCGGCGGCCATCCAACTGGAGGATCAGAAGGGTGCCGCCAGCGGGACGGGGGGCACGAAGCGGTGTGGCCATCTGGCCGGCAAGCAGGTCGTGGCGGTGGGCGAGATGGTGGAGAAGGTGGCCGCAGCCCGGGCCGGGTGCCGCAATCCCGACACCGTGATCATCGCCCGTAGCGATGCCCGCGGGGTGGCGGGCCTCGATGACGCCCTGGCCCGCCTCCACGCTTACCAGGACGCCGGTGCCGATTGGCTCTTCCCCGAGGCGTTGCGGGATCGGGACGAGTTTGCCCGGATCGGCCGGGAGTTTGCCGACGGCGCACCGCTCCTAGCCAACATGACCGAGTTCGGGGTTGGCCCGCTCCTCACCGTCGACGAACTCTCCGATCTTGGCTACGCGGCGGTCCTCTTCCCCGTCACGTTGATGCGCGTGGCGATGCAGGCCATGCACGCGGCGCTGGCCGTCATCGGCGACGAGGGGACACAGGAGAGCCTCCTCGACCTCATGCAGACCCGTGAGGAGCTCTACGAACTCCTTGACTACGACCCGGCCGATCCGCAAGTCTGGCTCGACCGGCAGCCCCGTAACGGCCCCAGAGGAGACGCTTGATGACTGCCCCTTCCCCCCGCCCCGGCCAGGGCACCGACGACTTCGCCCGCGGGCTGGCCGGTGTCGTCGCCGGCAAGACGGCCATCTGTTCCCTCGACGGCGACCTCCGCTACCGCGGCTACTCGATCGCCCCTTTGGCGGAGGCGGGCGACTTCGAGGATGTTGCCCACCTCCTCCTCCATGGCCAGCTACCGACCGCGGCGGAGCACGGCGCGTTCTCCCGTCGGGTGCACGAAGCTGCCGCTTCGATCGACCCGACGGTCATCGAAACGCTGCGGGTCTTGGCCGCCCGTACTCCCAACGCCTCACCGATGGACGCCCTCCGGACCGGCGTCAGCATCCTCGGGCAGATCGAGCTCGACCAGCAGCCCGGGCCGCACGCGGCCTTGGTGTCGCAGGCGGAGCGGCTCCTTGGCCAGGTGCCGGCGATCCTCGCCGCCTGGCTCGATCTTTCCGCCGGCCGGCCCGTGGCTCCCTGGCCGGAAGGATCGATCGCCGCCGCGCTGTTGGAGCGGCTCACCGGCCGTAAGCCGAGCGCTGCGGAGACCTCGATCTTCGGCACGACCCTCGTGCTCTACGCCGAGCACGAGTTCAACGCCTCGACGTTCGCCGCGCGGACGGTGGTCTCCACAGGCTCCGACATGCATTCGGGGATTGTCGCGGCGATCGGGGCGCTGAAGGGCCCGCTCCACGGTGGAGCTAACGAGCAGGTACTCGAGGCACTGGCCGAGATCGGCTCCCTCGATCGGGTCATTCCCTGGCTCGAGGAACGGTTCGCTGCCAAGAAGGTGGTGATGGGATTCGGCCACCGCGTCTACAAGGATGGCGATGTGCGGGCGAAGATCCTCGGCGGCATGTGCCGCCGGCTCGCCGACGACGGCGAAGGGCTGGCGCTCGAGCGTCTTGCCGACGCGGTGGAGCAGATGATGCTCGATCGCAAGAACCTTCGCCCCAACCTCGATTGGCCCGCCGCCCGCGTCTACCACGCCCTCGGTTTGCCGGTGCGTGTCTTCACGCCGATCTTCGTCGTCGCGCGGATGAGCGGATGGACGGCCCATGTCATCGAGCAGGTGGGGGATAACCGGATCATCCGCCCGCTATCGATCTACGCTGGCCCTGCCCCCCGCGACTGGGTCGCGCGCCCCGCGCGCTGACGCAGCCCTTGTCCGCTGAAAAAGGCCGCGGCCGCCGCGATGGGAATCCCACCGTGGCGGCCGCTCGCGTTTTCATGGCTCTGGTCGGTCGCCCGCGTCCGGTCGGTCCGCCAAGATCCGCTCGACCAAGATCCGCCCGACGTCGAGCGTCAGGGAAGGACCGTGGTCGGGGTCGCCACGGCGGAGGTCTGGGATGCCGTCGGCTGAGCCGCTGCGGGCTCACCGTCGCCGGCAGCCTGCCCTTCGACGGTCGCCTGAACGGTCACCACAGGCACCGCACCGACACCGAGATCGGTGGAAATCTGGATCTGCCGCTCGATCTTCCCGGTGGCCTCACCGGCCTGGAACGTCACCGGAAGGATGTGGACCGGGGCGGGAGTCTCCTTCACCGGGCAGGTGATGCAGCCGTCGGGGCCGCACTCCACACCGGTCACCTTGAAGGGGCGGTTGGCGCGGACAACGACGTTCTTCGTGACCGAGCCACCGGGCTGCACGCTCCCGAGGGCCAGCAGCTGCGGGCTCACCGTCACCTCGGCGACAACACGCCCTTCGACATCCATCGGAATCTGCGGGGCACGGGGGTCGTTGGTCACCAGAAGCAACTGCCCCTTGACGTACCCGGCCGGCGCCTCCGGCTTGAGATTCAGCGTGAGGTCGTAGGCCGACTGCGACGAGGTGTGGAGCGGCGGCGAGAGCGTCACGGCGAAGTTCGAGTTCACACTCCGCACGTCCTTGATCTCCCAGGGCGTGCTGCCGGAGTGGGTGACGCGCACCTTCCGTTCGGCTCCCTTACCGAGATCGACGTTGCCGAGATCGATGAAGGGCGGATCGAACGTCACGTCACCGCGGATGTTCCCCGTGATGCGGAGCTGCACCTCGGCGAAGAACGGCTTGTCGAAGGTGACGGTGAGCGTGGCCCCGTGCTGGCCGAGGAACGTCTTGGTGTTGAAAGTCGCCACGACCTCGGAAGTCTCGTGGGTCTTGACGTCTTTCTTGGTGATCGTCGGGGTCGTGCAGCCGCAGCTGGTGCGAACGCCGACGACATGAAGGTCTTCCTTGTACTTGTTGCGGAACACGAACCGGTGTTCCGTTTTCGCCCCGCGGGCCACGTTCCCGAAGTTGTGGCTCGTTTCCGAGAACATCTGCTTGGCCCAATCCTGGGCCCGGGCCGGTGCCGTACCGAGCAGCAGGAGCCCGAGAACAACGAAGGCAGGGAGAGCGAGCTTGCCGAAGACGGGGCGGGCGGCGCACATGGGAGTGTCACCAGAGGGTGTGCGGCCGGCGGAAGCCTCGGCCGCGAAAGACCTTGCGAAGAGTACGGATGCCATGGAAGAGGAGTCAACGGGGCTCTGGGCGGGCTGGGCTGACAACGGTGTCCGCCACCTCCCAAACATTCCCCGCCGGGACGTTCCCGGATGGTGTCCGGGGGGCTTTCGCCCTGGAATTTCCTTGTTTGGAGCGCCAGGACCGCTACAGCCCAAAGGGTTTGCTAGACTGGGAGAGTCACCCACCAGGCAGCTCCCCAGCCGCCCCTGGAACGACCGGACCCGGCGCGAGCCGAGCCGGACAGTTCCTCGATCGCTGGTCGGTGTTCGGTTTTTGTCGGAGTTTGGTTCTGATCCGCCAGGTGTTCCCGGTGGTTCTGACCCAGCCTGACGAACCGGCCGCCGACCTGCCGATGGAGGGAGTGACGAAGCTCTCGATCCCTGATCTCGGTCAGTGGTCGAGGGACCAAGGGGGCGTACCGGCTTCGACCGGATCGAAGAGGTTCAGATTGCGTGTCGTGGTTGGTCGGCTGGCCACGTTAAAAGTCGACCAAGCTTCAATTGCCGAAGCTCAGTTTTCTCTGGCTGCCTAATTAAGTAGCCCCGAGCGATGGCCCCAGTCGGAAGGGCCTCCCAATCGGTCGCCAAATCCGACTCGCTCCATTCCACCGCCGGGTACGGGTGGGGCTAAAAAAGTTCTTGGCTGGTGGATGACGAACCCTGTCGGCCGGGGGCGCATCCACGAGACTCAAATTGACCGGATACGCACGTAGACGTTTGTGCTGAATCATCACGGGACGCGGGTTCGACTCCCGCCGCCTCCATCAAAGCCGACTTGCGGGGCAACCCACAAGCCGGCTTTTTTTATGGACTTACGTCGCATCAGACCGCATATCACCTGAACCGGATGGGCAAAATGACACCGACTTGCACTCGCATTGTCCTAGCGTTCGTGACCGTTTGCACCCTTTGGGGCGAACACGCCTGCCTGGCCGAAACGCCCGAGGAGGCCACGACGATCGGCCGCAAGCTGGACGCGATCGAGAAGGCAAGCACGTTTCTGAAACTGCTCAAGGACACCGACGCGGCCAAGAACCTGCTCTTCAGCACGAATGGGACGACGACCGTGTTCGTCCCCACCAACCAGGCCTTCGAAAAGCTCCCGAAGGAACGTCTGGCGGCCTTGACCGACCCGGCGAACAAGCAGTACCTGGAACGCGTGCTCACCTACCATGCGGCCCACAAAACGCGGATCGACCGGTATGTGCTGCGGCGCATCGGATTTCTGCGCAGCGGCCTGGGACAGTTCCTGAAAGTGTCCCCAGACCGTACCGGCGACGTCATTACGGTGGACGGGGCCGCCATCGAGGAGTACGACCTGGCCTGCTCCAATGGGGTCATTCACTTCATCGACGCCGTGCTCGACCCGATCGAACTGGACCTGTTCGAGTATCTCGAGAAGGACGGGCGTTTCACCGTCTTTACGAAGCTGATCAAGCGAAGCGGTCAGACGAAGCTGTTTCAGAACCGGCACGACGTGTACACCGTGTTCGCCCCGACCGACGAGGCGTTCGCAAGCCTCCCGAAGGGTACTGTGGACGCCCTGCTACAGCCCGAGAAATTAGACCTCCTGTCGGACGTGATCAAAACGCATATCGCCGCCGGCACCAAGACCCTGAGCAAGATCCCGGACGTGCCACCGCTGGGGACACCGGGGTTCGACGTCGTCAACGAGTACGGGCAGGAACTGGTGTACCGCTCCGCCGGTGGACGCGGCACCATCGACAACGTGAACATCGTCACCGCCGACTTAGTCACCCGCAACGGGTTCATTCACGTGCTCGACCGCCCTCTCACACCGAAGCGCGACAGCATCATCACCGCGCTCGAGCGCAACGGCGGGTTCGTCGAGTTTTTGGAACTGGCGCGAGATGCAGGCGTCTACGACGTGCTGGGGCAGTTCCAGACTCAGGTAACGGTATTTGCCCCGACCGACGCGGCCCTGCGATCAGACACGCTCAAAGAGCGGCTCAAAATGCTCAAGTCGCCGGACAACCGCGAGCGACTTCGGTCCCTGCTCTCGCGGCACGTCATTTCGGGCCGCATTCTGACCACGAACGCGATCGATTACCAAAGGTTCACGTCGCAAAATGACGCCCGGGTCGATCTTGTCCGTGAGGGGACGATGCGAACGATCCAGGGCGTTCGAATCGTCGAGACCGACATTCTTGCGCGTAACGGAGTCGCCCACGGAATCGACGGCTTCATCAGCGAAGACATGGAAGCGCCGGACACCGATCAGACCTGGCAAACTACGTTGGCTACATCAAGGACACGATCCGAGGCGGCAGCGACTTGTACAACGCCGGGAAGTACCAAGATGCCACGGATTACTACGCCCGCCGCGGATACGAACTGAAGGTCCGGTTCGGAGGCAACATCACTCGTTTCTACGGCATCAACGCCGCTGACATTCTGAACAATGACTTGCCACGCAACCGGGACTATGACTTCGCAAACACCGCATGGACACAGCGCAACAAGTTCCTCGAGTTGCAGCGACAACTCGAAACGAAGAGCCCGCTCCAGATCGACGAGATCGAACTGCGCAACCCAAAGCAGAATCCGTAAGCGGTAGGGCCGGGACCGTTGTCGCGACGTCACCGCGGGGAGGACTTCAGCCCCGCCCCCCTTCGCAACATGTCTCGCAGATCCGGTGACACTGCTCGCAGTGGAACTTCGCCCGAATCTCGATCAGCCGCCCACCACACACCGGACAGGCCGGGCGCGATTCACAGGGGGGCGTCGCACCGGCATCATCCTTGGGGTCGGTGGAGTCCATGGGAATCTTCCGGGAGGAATCGTCCGACGCCGGGCCGCGATCGGGCGGGAATGGATTGGGCGGATGATCGTCTATCATGCCCCGACGGCAGCCGCCTCGGCAACGCCACGAGACTTCCGGATGAGTTCTCTCGGTGGCCACCCTGCAACGGCCGACCGCTCCACGCTCACGGCCGCCTGGCAATTGAACACTGGCAATCGAACACTGGCAATCGAACACTGGCCGTCGAACAGAGCCCCCCAGAGGTGTCTGCCATGATCCAGAGAGTCGGTCGATGCCTTGCGGCCGCGATCTTGGCGATCTCCGCGGCGGTGGGGTTGGCTGCGGACGATCCGACCCCCGCGGCAGGCCGCGTCAATGTCCTGCTCGTGTGTGTCGACGACCTCAAGCCGGCGATCGGCTGCTACGGCGACACCTTTGCCAAGACTCCCAACATCGACCGACTCGCCGCCGGCGGTATCCGCTTCGAACGGGCCTACTGCAATCAGGCCGTCTGCTCACCGTCGCGAAACGCGCTGCTGACAGGATTCCGCCCCCAGTCGCTCGGGATCTACGACCTCGCGACGAACTTCCGTCGCGCCGCGCCTACGGTCCGCACGCTTCCCCAACTCTTCCGTGACGGGGGCTTTCACACGTCGGCACTCGGCAAGATCTTCCATGTCGGCCACGGCAATCACGACGACGAGGCCAGCTGGGACGAGCCGCTCTTCCGGGGCAAGACCGTGCAATACCAGCTCCCCGAGAACCGGGGGCCGAGCCGCGAGGAAGCCCGCTTCGAGGGACGCTCTCCCGAAAAACTCCCGCGCGGCAGTGCCACCGAGAGCGCAAGAGTCGACGACGAAGCCTACGACGACGGCAGGATCGCCGCCGAGGCCGTGAGGCGAATCCGGGCGGCGGCGGCCACGCCCGGAAAGCCGTTCTTCCTCGCGGTGGGATTCCTCCGCCCGCATCTCCCGTTCGTCGCCCCGAAGCGGTACTGGGACCTCCACGACCCCGACGCCCTGCCGCGACCGGAGACGACCGTGGCCCCGATCGGTGCGCCCCCATACGCGTCCTCCGACTGGGGTGAACTTCGTCAATACAAGGATGCCCCCGACAAGGGGCCCGTCGACGAGGCCCTAGCGCGGCGTCTCGTCCACGGCTATTACGCCGCCGCGAGCTTCATGGATGCGCAGGTGGGCAAACTCCTCGACGCCCTCGACGACACCGGCCTCGCCGACGACACGATCGTGGTCCTGTGGGGCGATCACGGCTGGCATCTCGGCGACCACGGGCTGTGGTGCAAGCACACCAACTACGAGCAGGCGACCCGGATCCCGCTGATCGTTTCCGCCCCCGGCATGCGCCGGGGCGAGACGACCGCGGCGCTCGTGGAGAGCGTCGACGTCCTCCCCACGCTTCTCGATCTCACCGGCCTGCCATCCGTCGCCGGACGCGACGGCCAAAGCTTCGCCCGCTCCCTCGCCGATCCCTCGGCTCCGGCTCGCGATCACTGCATCCAGGTCTATCCGCGCGGAAAACGACTCGGTCGCGCGATTCGCACCGCTGATCTGCGGCTGTGCGAGTGGAGAGAGTTTGGGGCCGCCCCCGACCAGGCAGAGATCGAGCTTTACGATATGACCCACGATCCGGGGGAGACAAGAAACGTCGCCACGGAGCGCCCGGAGGACGTCGCCCGACTGCGAGCCCTCCTTGCCGAGCACCCCGAGCCGCGTCCGCCGCTGGTCGGGCCGGCGGCGGATCGCTCCCCGAAGCGGCTGTTGCGCGGCGTTGCTCGGTAGCGGTTCCCGGACGCTGTAGCCTCTGCCGCAGGGCCCGCTGCGGCTCTCCTACTCGAGCACGACCGCCACCGGCATCGAGTCGCCGAAGGTCTCGAAGTCGCGGAAGCTCCACACGACCTTCTTGTCCGGCGTCACCTCGATGATCTGCGGGTTTTCGGGCCCGGCATGGCAATTCACAAACCGGGTGTTGCCGTTCGGGAGCCGCCAAACTTGCGTCACCCACGCCAGCGTGATCCCGGGGAGATCGTTTTGCTCGACCCTCCAGACGATCTCCTTCACCGGCGTGACCTCGAGCACCGAGTGGCCATTGCCCGTGCCGATGAGCGTGTTGCCGTTGGCGAGCCGCACGGCCGAATAGAGCTGATTACCGAAGGCCTCGGGGCCATGCCCCGGCTTCTCCTCCTTCCCGAACAGCGGGACGTCGTATTCCCACACCACTTTCCCGTCGCGATCGTATTCGCGGACGACGCCATCGCGCTCGTGGGCCACGAGGATCGTTCCGGCGGCAGTGCTTCTGGCGTTGCGCGTATCGGAATGGACGGCGGGGTTGTTGACGACCAGCTTGGTCGACTTCCGCACCTTCCCGTCGCGCGTCACCTCAACAATCCGCGCCGGCCCCGATTCGACGACCATCGTCGCGCCGTCGGGGAGTCGCTCGAAGGCGTGAACCTCGACCGGCTTGCCGGCGTTGTCCCCCGCCGCGGCGTCGTATTCCCACACCGGCTTGCCGTCACGATCGAGCTCGAGGACCCGCGTCCAGCCATCCTGGATGAGGAGGTGGCCATCGGGCAGGAGGTGGAGATCGTGGATCGCGCCGTTGGCCCGCTTCCATTCCACCTTCCCGTCAGGGGCGATCGACGCGAGCGTTCGCCGCGAGTCATCGGCGGCGATCACGCGCCGCGGCGTGCCGGTCTGCTCGGCGACCGTCGTGCCGGACCACGCCGCCGCCAGAGAGAACGCCAAGACAACGGCACGGGCGATTCCCGCCGGCGACCAGCCCGACTGCGGTTCGGCGTGAACGAGCGGCGTCTGCCCGGCGGCGGCAGCGAGCACTTCGTCCCGCGCTACGGCCACGCTCGGCCCTGGAACATGATCGATCGAGAGTGAAAAGGTGATCTCCCCGCGGGGAGGAAGCGTCACCACCCGCCCCTGCGACTCCTCGAACGAGCGCGGATTGGGGAAGTTCGTCGCCGGCTCCAGGCCGGTGACGTAGCCATCGGCCTCTCCCCCCTGCTGCTTCCAGAGGGCGAAGCAGGGGAGCGTCCGCGAAGCCCAAGAGAGCCGGGCCGCCTGCTTGCCCCCGGCGGCGACGAGGAGCGCAGCGGCGGTGCCATCGTCGCGGGGACGAATCCGGGCGTAGTGGCAATCCTCGGGGCGGCCGGGGCGCGGGGCGTCGTAGCGGTTCCAGGTGGCGATGTCGGCCGCTGCCACCGCATCCCGCGGCACGATCTCGTCGACCGGCGCGACGACCTCGGCCCCCGCACCGAGGAGCGGCGGCCCGAAGTTGACGTGATAGAGCATCTGCATCGAGGTGGGACGGTCGGAGAGATTCGTGACCGTGTCGGTCCAGGCCACGCCGTGCCGCTCCACCGAGAGCGTCAGATTCATCGTCATCCGCAGGGCGTGGAAGTGGAAGCGGGTCTCATCGACGGTCCCACGGGCGGTGAGGGTGCCTGCCTGCTCGTCGAGGATCACCTCGAGCGACCGGGCGGGGAGATTGGCGATCCGGCCATGGAGGCCATAGCGGAGTCGCCCCTCCGGCGTGAAGTCGGGAGCGCCGTTGCTCACCAGGCCGCAGCGGGCGACGAGCTCGTCGAAGCCGTCGAGCCATCCGAGGCCGGATGGCTCGGACAGCGGCACGAACCCCGGATGCACCGGCCCGCGCACTGGGGACTGCCAGCCCCATTCCGTCCCGGCGGCGTTCACCTTCCAAATGCCGAGCCCCCGATCGGGCAGGAGCCACACGCGCGTCCTCCCGGCGACGAGTTCCACCATCCGGACTCCCTCGGCAAGCCCGCCAACGAGCGTCCGGCAGCGGACGGCAAGGGGGCCAGCCGAAACGTCGATGTCGGCCGGAGCCCGGGGGGCGAGCCCGGTCCGTTCGTGCGCCTCGATGATCGACACCATTCGCGGCCCGGACATGAAATGAGCTCCCTGATGCGGTAATCTCTTGGCTTCCGATCCGGCCATTCAGACCCGGTGGGATGCCGGGAAATCTATCACATCCCCCAGACTTTCCGGACGGCGCATTTCCAGGAACAGCGCGGCCGAACCAGGCCACCAGCCCTCACCCAGGATGACCATGCCTCCCCATCAGCAGCCGATGGCCGTTGTGCTCGCCGCCGGCAAGGGAACGCGGATGGGGAGCGACCTCCCGAAGGTCGTCCACGAAGCGGCCGGGAGACCGCTTGTCCGCTGGGTTGTCGATGCCCTCCGCGAAGCGGGGATCGGCGAGATCATCGTTGTCGTCGGCCATCGGGCAGAACTGGTCGAGGCCTCCCTGGCCGACGTCCCCGGGCTCTCCTTCGCGACTCAACGCCAGCAGCGTGGCACCGGCGACGCCGTCGCGGCCGCGGCTGCTGGGATCGAGGCACGGATCTCGGACGATCGTCGCCGCCCGGTGGTGATCGTCTGCGGGGATTCGCCGATGCTCCGCCCCGAGAGCGTGCGCGGACTGCTCGACCGTCTTGCCGAATCCAAGGCCTCGTGCCTGGTCGGCACGGCTGTGACCGACGACCCGCAGGGGTTGGGGCGGATCGTCCGCGACCGGGCCGGGCACTTCCTGCGGATCGTCGAGCAGAAGGACGCATCCCCAGAGGAACGGGGGATCCGCGAGGTGAACATGAGCACCTACGTGTTTGCCGCCGAAGACCTCCTCGTGTCCCTTTCTCGGCTCAACAACGCGAACGCTTCCGGCGAGTACTACCTCACCGATTGCCCCGGGATCCTCCTCGGCGACGGTCGCCCGGTGGACGCGCTTGCCTGCCTCGATCCGAGCGAGACCCTCTCGGTGAACACGCCCGAGCAACTCGCCGAGGTGGCCGAAGCCCTGCGGCGACGCGGCGGCGACGCCCCATCTTGAACATCCCGCCCCGCGGCCAGACGATGCCGGCCGGCTGATGCCCTCCATTCCCCAGGCTCCGACGACATGAATGACCTCAAGATCTTCAGCGGACCGGCCAACATCCCGCTGACGCAGGACATCTGCCGCTACCTCAACCTCCCCATGGGAAAGATCTCCATGGGGCGGTTCCCCGATGGCGAGATCTCCTGCAAGATCGACGAGGACGTCCGGGGCCGGGACGTGTTCATCGTCCAGCCGACCTGCCCGCCGGTCAACGACCACCTCATGGAGCTGCTGGTCATGATCGACAGCTTCAAGCGAGCGAGTGCCTTCAGGCTGACGGCGGTCATCCCCTACTTCGGCTATGCCCGCCAGGACCGCAAGGATTCGGGCCGGGTGCCGATCACCGCCAAACTCGTGGCCAACCTGATCACCCGCGCCGGTGCCGACCGCGTGCTGGCGATGGATCTCCACGCCCCTCAGATCCAGGGATTTTTCGATTGCCCGGTCGACCACCTCTACGCGGCCCCCGTCCTCAGCAATCATGTCCTGTCGATGGGGCTTCCGAAGGAGGACATCGTCGTCGTCAGCGCGGACGAGGGGAGCATCAAGCGAGCTAGCGGCCATGCTTCGCGGCTGGGGGCCCCACTGGCGATCGTCGACAAACGGCGGCTTAGCGCCGACACCACCAGGAGCACAAACATCATCGGCGCTAGCGTCGAGGGGAAGATCGCCTTGATGTTTGACGACATGATCAGCACGGCGGGGTCGATCTGCTCGGCCGCCGAGGCGGTGCAGAGGCACGGGGCCGGGGCCATCTACGCGGCCGCCACCCACGGCCTGCTCGTCGGTCCGGCGATCGAACGACTCCGGGCAGCTCCTTTCGCGGGGATCATTATCACCGATTCGATCCCCCTTTCACCGGGAAAACAGCTTCCTTCGATCACGGTCCTGTCGGTGGCCAGCCTGCTTGGTCAGGCCATCAAGCGGATCCATCGCAACGAATCCGTCAGCATGATGTTCCAGTAAATCCCCCGAAATTGGATCACCGTCGGTGCCGGCGGTTGAGAAGAGCTGAGGGGACCGATACCACCGGTCGCCGAAGGTTTTGGGAGGAAACAGCCGCATTTCACGGTTCGGCTTGCGGATTCCAGCCCAGATGTCACAATGAGTGGCTTGCCGAAAGGAGCTGTTATGAGCGATTCGCTTGAAGTTGTTGCCCGCCCCGCTACCGGTACCCGTGAGTCCCGCCGACTCCGTCGCCAGGGGTTCGTTCCCGCTGTTTTGTACGGGCACGGGGAAAAGTGTGTCGATCTCGCTGCCCGGCGGGAGGCCCTCGAAGCCGTCATCCGCCACGGTGGTCGCATCGTCGAACTCAAAGGCGCGGTGAAGACCAGCGCCCTCGTGCGCGATCTCCAGTGGGATACCTACGGAGTGCAACCGCTGCACGTTGATTTTGTTCGCGTCGACAAGACCGAACGCATCAAGGTCCGCGTTCCTCTCGATCTCCGCGGTGAGGCCCCCGGGCACCGCGCCGGCGGCACGGTCAACATGGTGCTCCACGAGATCGAGATCGAGTGCACTCCCGATACGATCCCAGAGAAGATTCTCGTCCATGTCGGCAAACTCGACGTCGGCGGCATGATCAAGGTCCATGACATCGAACTCCCTGCCGGGGCGAAGGCTGTCACTGACGGCGAAGAGACCGCCATCAGCTGCACGGTCACGATCCACAAGGCCGACGATGGCGCTCCAACTGGAGCTGCCGAGCCGGAGATCATTGGCCGCAAGGCCGGCGAGGAGGGGGAAGCCGCTGGAGAAGGCTGATGCGTCCGGAGGTTGAGAGAGCGGTCCGTGCGCTTGGAGGTGGGCCCCTGCTGCCATCCTTACATCCCGCACCGAGTACGCTCCACGCCGTTGGGCAGCTTTGCCAGCCGATGGGCGATACGGCCCGCGGCCAGAGCGAGCCCGGTTCGGTGCGAACTCCTGAAGGCAGGCTGTTTTTTGGCGCCGCTCCCGCGGTGCAGCCATGAAACTGGTTGCCGGATTGGGAAACCCGGGTCGGGCTTACGATGGAACGCGTCATAACATCGGGTTTGATGTCCTCGAGGTCCTCGCCAAACGGGCCGGGGGTCCGGGTCGTCGGGCACGATTCCAGGGGGAGTTTGCCCAGACAACGATCCGTGGCTGCCCGGTGCTCCTCCTCTGGCCGCTGACCTGGATGAACCTCAGCGGTGCCAGCGTCCTCGCTGCGAAAGACTTTTACAAAATAGACAACGCTGACATTTTGGTGCTCTGCGACGACTTCCAACTCCCCACCGACACGATTCGTCTTCGGGGAAGTGGTTCCAGCGGGGGCCAAAAAGGGCTTTCCGACATCCTCGCCAGACTCGGTTCCAATGCGGTGCCAAGATTGAGGATCGGGGTTGGGCCTCTGCCAACAGGCTGGACATCGGCCGACTTCGTGCTCGGCAAGTTCACCAAGCAGGAGCGACCGGAGGTTGCGGCACTCGTGGAGCGGGCTGCGGACGCCGTGGAGGAGTGGGTCGGTGCGGGAATCGAATCGGCGATGAACAGGTTCAACTGACCCCCCAGACCGCTGTGTTTCCGGCCCGGATTTGTCATCGCCCCCCTCTTCAACCTACAACTCATTCGACCATTGAGCCCCTATTGAACTCCCCATCGGGTGGGTTCACTGACTTTTCAACTGCCGATTCAAGACACTCACGACAACTAGGCCCGGCTCCGCCGGACCCCAGCAGAGGAGCGACGAGCGACATGGTGGTGTACGAAGGGATGTTCATCCTCGATCCGACAAAGTACTCCCGCGACCCGGCGGCGATCACGCAGCAGGTTGCCGATCTGATCACTCAGCACGGCGGCACGATTCTGGCAGCTCGGTTGTGGGACGAGCGGAAGCTTGCCTACCCGATCAACGGCCACAAGAAGGGCGTCTACTGGCTCACTTATTTCAAGATGCCAGGATCGGGCGTGACGCCTTTGGAGCGGCAGTGCGAGATCAATGACGACATCATCCGCAAACTGATCCTTAAAGTAGATCCGCGGATCGCCGACGCCCTCGTCCAGCACGCACTGGCGGGCAACGAGACGGCGGCCACGAAGCGCCCGGCGGGCCCAACCCCAGGACCGGCCGCCGCGCCGGTTGCCGCGGAGTGATCCAGCGCCATCCAGCGGTCTTTTGCCCTCAATCGGTTCCCGCCCCGAGCCCGGCTGAAAGTCGGGGCGGCGAGAGGAGTCGATAATGTTGGGCGGGATCGGCGGGCCAACCTGACGGCACGGGGTGATTGCACGGCGCCCCACGAAGGGGTATTATGGTGAACGAATGTTCACATAGCCTCAGCATTACGTCAGTCAAAGGAGCGACCCATGGCCAGTTTCAACAAGGTTATTCTCCTCGGGAACGTCACCCGCGATCCAGAACTCCGCTACGTCTCCGCCGGCACTCCGGTGACGGAGATCGGTCTGGCAGTCAACAGCCGGCGCAAGGGCCCCAACGGTGATTGGATCGAAGAGACGACCTTCGTCGATGTCACGTTCTGGAGCCGAGAAGCCGAAATCGCTGGGGAGTACGTGACGAAGGGTTCTCCGATCATGATCGAGGGGCGGCTGAAACTCGACACCTGGGAAAAGGACGGCAAGAAGAACTCTAAGCTGCGGGTTGTCGGGGACCGGCTGGTCCTCCTCGGCAACCGCCAAGGGGCCCCTGAAGGGGGGAAGGGAGGGGCTGAAGGCCCCCCGAGGCCGAAGCGGGTCGGCGCCCCCAGGCAATCCACGCCCGATGACCGCCCCGACGATTCCCATGGTGAGTATGATGGCCCCACACGCGACGGCGGCGGCCGGGGTCCAGAAACGGTCTCCCACGGGGGATCCGATGACGACATTCCGTTCTGAACCTGTTTTTGGCACACTCCGACAGACCGACCGGGGTCACCGACTCCTCGCGATCTCGGCGACTCCAGCCCCGAACTGATCTACACTCCCCGAGCCCTTTCTCCCCGAGCCTCAGTTTCAAGAGACGAATCATGTCACAGTCCTCCGCCGTCACCTCCCGTCCTCGGTCCGTGAATGCGACCGGCTCTCATACCGGTCAACTGCCGAAAGGGCAGCGTGGTGGCATCGAACTTCTCTTGGTGCACAACGTCGAGCATCTCGGCAAGCAGGGGGAAGTCGTCGAGGTGAAGCGTGGTTACGCCTTCAACTACCTGCTGCCGCAGGGCCTGGCAACGGTGGCCACCGAACACCACAAGCGGATGGTGGCCAAGCACAAGGCGAAGCTCGAGGAGATCGCCCGCGAGCGTCTCGCTGGCCTCCGATCGCTCCTCGAAGAACTCGTCCGCACGAGTGTCACCATCGAGGCCAACGCCAACGACGAAGGCCACCTCTACGGGTCAGTCACCTCCGTTGAGATCGCCCGGGCACTCAAGCAGCAGGATCTCGTCGTCTCCAGCGACAACGTCATCCTGCAGGGGCCGCTCAAGGAAGTGGGCCTCTACACCGTTCGCGTGCGACTCGCGGCGGAGGTCGAAGGGGATCTCAAGGTGTGGGTGGTGCCGACCAGCGGCGACGCGGCAGCGAAGTAACAACTTCTATCCCCGCGGCCAGGACACTGATGTCCTTACCGGCAGCAGTGGTTAAGCGATCCGGTGGGCAGGGCTGCAGCATTGCGGCCCTGCCCATGTTCGTGTGTATCGGCTTCTCGTTGCGGCCCCCACGCCGCAGTGCGGAGTGGATGGCATCGCCGTGACGGCCCCTCGGAGCGTCGTGCGGCCCGGGGCAACTGACGGAACGAATACGGGGTGGGAGGCTCGATCAGGTGGCATCACGACGCAGTGGCGACGGGGGCAACGGCGAGGGGCGCGACCGTCAGCGCGATGGAGCGCGGCGTCGCACCCGCGACAATGGCGACGGGGCAGGCGCAGCGCCCGACCTCCGCGAGCGCCCCGTCGATCTCGCCGCCGAGCGCGGCGTGCTCGGGAGTATTTTTCTCAAGCCTGATGCCTGCGACGACGTCGCGCTGGTCCTCCGACCGGAGGACTTCGCCGACGAAGCCCACCAAATCCTCTTCCGCCACCTCCTCGAACTCCACGACGGCGGCAAGCGGATCGACACGACGATCGTTCTCGACCGGCTCCGATCGAAGGGAGACCTCGAACGGATCGGAGGCGTGGCCGCCATCGGCGAGATCGTGCAGTCGGTGCCCCACGCTGCCCATGCGACGCACTACGCGCAGATCGTCCGCGACAAGTCTCTCCTCCGCTCGCTGATCGACGCCGGCACCGACATCCTTCGCGACGCCTACGACTCGACCGACGAGCCGAAGGAGCTCCTCTCCCGGGCGGAATCGAAGATCTTCACGATCCTTGAGGATCGCAGCTCCGCCGACGCCACTCCGATCAACGAGGTGCTCGGCAAGGTCCTCGAGCGGATGGACGCCCGGATGAAGCACGAGCAGACGCTCGGTGGGGTGGAAACCGGCTTCACGGAGCTCGACGCCCTCTGTGGGGGGCTCCACAACTCCGAACTCGTGATCCTGGCGGCCCGGCCGAGCATGGGGAAGACGGCGCTGGCGATGAACATCTCCGAGCACGTGGCGATCACGAACCGCCATCCGGTGTTGTTCGTGAGCCTCGAAATGGCGGCCATGGAACTTGCCGACCGTCTCCTCTGCTCGGTCGCGGGCGTTAACGGCCATCGGCTCCGCAACGGGACGATCTCCAAGGAGGACCGCCGCAGGCTCGTGGAGAAGTCGGCGGAGATCAGCGTCGCTCCGCTCCTCATCGACGACACCCCGGGGCGAACGCTCACCGAGATCGCCGCCGTCGCCCGCCGACAGAAGCGGCGTGGCGGGCTGTCGTTGCTCGTCATCGACTACCTTCAGCTCATCGAGCCGGACAACCCGCGCGATCCCCGTCAGGAGCAGGTGGCGAGGATCGCGAGGCGGTTGAAGATGATGTCACGCGAGCTCGACATCCCGGTGCTCTGCCTCGCTCAGCTCAACCGCCAAGCGGAAGCGTCGCGGGACAATCGACCGCGGCTCAACCATCTCCGCGAGTCGGGGGCCATCGAGCAGGACGCCGACCTCGTGATGTTCGTTCATCGCGAGGAGTACTACCAGACCAACGACGAGGACCGCGAGCGGGTCAAGGGGCAGGCGGAGATCATCATCGCCAAGCAGCGAAACGGCCCGATCGGCGACGCCAAGCTCCTCTGGCAGCACGATTTCACCCGATTCGTGAACCTCGAACACCGCCAGTACGACGAGTTCGAGCAGTTCTCCAGCTTCTGACTGCACAGAGCGCCCCAAAGCCCTCCCTGGCCTTTTGGGGCTTGGGCCGCCGCATCCTGCGGCCGGACAGGGCGATCCAAACTCGAGTCAACGCCCTCGGGCCGCGCTGCGATCGGTGCCGGGGCGGACATCGAGCTCCAGTCCGTCGTCTTCGCCCCGTTCCAGCCGCTCCCAGGCGATCCCCCCCATGGCGGCGTTGTCGGTGCACAACTCCCGCGGCGGGATGAGCACCTCCACGCGTCGCTTGCGGCCGAGTCGCTCGAGAGCCTCGCGCAGCGCCGTGTTGGCCGTCACTCCCCCTCCGACGGCGAGCACGCGGCACTTCGTCCGGGCGAGGGCCAGATCGACCTTGGCGAGGATCGTCTCAACCACGGCCTGCTGGAACGACGCCGCGAGATCGGCGAGGGCGCGGCCGGTGGGAGCGGGCGTGTCGTCGGGGGCGCCCGGTGGCCTAATCCGATAACGGAGAGCTGTTTTGAGGCCGCTGAAGCTGACGTCCATCCGATCCCGATCGGCGGCGAGCGGCCGCGGAAAACGGTGCGCGGCGGGATTCCCGCCGACAGCGGCCCGCTCCATCGAAGGTCCGCCGGGATACCCGAGCCCGAGGAGGGCCGCCGCCTTGTCGAAGGCCTCGCCGGCGGCGTCGTCGATCGTGCCCCCGAGTCTTTCGAGCTCGAGTGGCGACTGGAGATGGAACAGCGATGTGTGCCCGCCGCTGGCGACGAGCCCGACACAGGGGTAGGTCATCCGCTCCCCGTGGGCCAGGCGACACGCATAGAGATGGGCGGCGATGTGGTCGTAGCCGACGAGGGGACAGCGGAGCACGGCGGCAATCCCCTTGGCGGCCGACAGGCCGACCAGAAGCGAACCGACCAACCCCGGCCGGACGGCGACGGCGACGGCCTCCAAGCCCCCCCGGGCAACACCGGACCGGGCCAGCGCCTCGTCGATCACCGGCACGATCCGTTCGACATGGGCCCGCGAGGCGAGTTCCGGGACGACCCCCCGCCACCGCGCATGGAGTTCGTCCTGACTGGCGACCACACTCGACAGCACCCGACGCGACCGATCAATCACGGCAGCCGCGGTCTCGTCACAGGTCGTCTCGATCGCCAGGAGAGGCACAGGGGAAAAACTCCAGGATGGGGAGCCGGGACAACGACGGGACCACGTCCACCGCAGAGCCGCTCCGGCGCGTGCCACCCATCCGCCTGACCAACGTCAGTAGTCGTACCACATCCCGATGCCGGCCCGATTCTGGTTCTTGTAGACAAACTCGTACTGCGGATCGGCGCCGTAGAGGTATTCCAACCCGATCCGATAGAGCTTCTCGCTGCGGCGTCCCCGCCACGCCCAGCCGGTCTGCACGCAGACATTCCCCCCCCAATCGAGCTCCTGCCGTGAAAAACCATTGACGGCGAGGAATGGTGCTCCCTGCCCTCCCGTGGGCCGGGCCTGGATCAGCTCGACGCCCCCCTGGAATTCCCACGGCTCGGCCCCTCCGGCGGTGAAGAACGCCCACCCGGCTTCGCCGTAGATCCTCATCCAGTCGTAAAGGTAGTAGGAATTGCCCCACACGATGCAGTCGCGGACGTAGTTGATCCGCGGGAAGGTCGGGTGCTTGAGCATGAACTCGTCACCGAGGTGGGCGCTGTTGTGGTAGTAGGCGAGCTTCGTCTGCCACCGCCCCACGCCGTAGACGACCGGGATCCCGAAGCGGTAGTCGGCTGAGCGAAGATCGCGGTCGTCCTGCGGATCGAGGCGCACGAACGCAGCGCCTTCGATCTGCACCTCGAAGCCCTGCGGGTGAAGGACCGGATCAGATCCATACCGGGCGATGGACGCCCTTCCCCCGAGCGTCGAATCCCACAGCCAGCCCTCGCGCCCGGTGGTGGCATAAGGAGGGGGTGTCGTATCGTCGTACCAGACGGTGCCGAAGCGGGGTTCCTTCGGGCCAGCGAGATAGCTGGTGTAGATGAGGTTGTTGGGCATGAGTTGCCACGACCAAGGCCGCGGCGCCCAGAGATCGTCAAAGCCCTCGGGGAATGCGGTCCCCGGCCTCAGGTAGCCGTCCTCTGAGGCCGAGGGGAGGGCCTCGTAGGGCATGTCGAGGACCACCGGACCGGCGTTCCCCACCGGAGGCAGCGGATCGATTCCAGGGAGTCCCGGAGAGGGCGACCTCGAAAGCGAATCGGGCATTGCCCCAGAAAGACCGGGATCAGCCAGTGGCGGAAGGCCGAGCCCCGGCGCGGTCTGCGGTGACGGCTCCGGCGGCAGCGTGGTGCCGACGGGTGAAGGCAACCGGAGGGGCGTTTCAGGGGAGTGGGCGTTCGCCCCCGCCATCCCGACCACCAGCGCGCAGGCCAGAACGAGCAGGGTCGCCAAGGCGATCCTGCTGGCACGCAGGGAGAGGTGGCGGGAACGCTTCATGGAATCAAGAGTGACCACGACGGCCACGGCCTTGCCGGTCGCCTGGCGAGATCCTGGCAGACAGGCTCGACCCGACGGCCGACTGTAGGGATCAGGCCGAGTTCGACTCCAGAGAGATCGGCATCGAACGACCGCAACACGACCCGGAAAACGCCGCTCCGATCGGCATTTCGTCCCCCTCTCCCCTCCCCCACACGACCGCGGAAAACAGGGTAGGATGGAGATCAGCCGAGCTTCGCTCGTTCCCTCATTTCGTCGAGACGTCCCTGGCTCCATTCCCTGCCAGGGCTGCCTGTCCCCCCTCCGCTGACTCGAGCCCATGGCCACATCGCCCGACCCCGCCGGACCGCGTTCCGAATCCCCGCTGACCACCCAGTCCTCCGGGGCGCCCGGGGTCAGTGAGGGAGTCGCCACGGCGCTCGGGCGGATCCCGAGCGGGCTGTTTGTGATCAGCTGGCGGGATGGCGGGGCCGATCGGACAATGCTCGCCAGCTGGGTAATGCAGGCCGGATTCTCCCCCCCCTCGGTTTCCGTGGCGGTGGCACCGACCCGGGATCTCCTCGCCGCGATCGACCGCGGACTTCCGTTCGTCGTCAACATGCTCGGCGAATCGCAACGCGGCCTCCTGTCGCGGTTTGGGAAGCCGTCGAATCCGGGGGAGGATCCCTTCGCCGGCCTCGACACCCTCCGCACCCCCGGCGGCACTGCGGCCCTCGCCGCGGCCGCGGGTTGGATCGAGTGCCGGGGGACCAGCCGGGCAGCAGCCGGGGACCATGTGATCGTCGTGGCGGAGGTCGTGGGAGGGGATTCCGGATCGGCCGGCGCCCCCCTCGTGCATGTGCGGAAAAATGGGTTACGTTACTGAGTCAGTTGGGGATTCCCGCGGGGGGATCGGTGACGGTGGGGTGGGGTGGACCCGGCTCTGGGTCTTCGACGTCCGGCCCCCCGAAGTCGATCTCGACCTTCAATTCACACGCTTCGTTTCTCTCGCTTCGTCTCTTCAGGGTGGAAACCATGTTCACACGACGGCAGATGACCCTTTCGGTGGCATGCCTCTTCGGCTTGGCGGTCGGGTGTTCGCCCGAGGCGAAGAAGGGCAGCCCGGACGCGACCGAGAAAGGCGCTTCCGCTGGCCCGACGAAGCGGCTCATCTTCCTCACCAACGGTGACGATCCGTTCTGGGATGCCTGCAACGCCGGCCTCCAGGAAGGGGCGAAGCTCTTCGGCATCGAGTCGAAGGGCCTCGTGGCCGTCATGGAGAAGAACAACGGCACCGCCCAAGGGCAGATCGAGAAACTGCGGCAGTTCGCCAGCCAGTCCGACATTGCCGGCGTGGCGATCTCCGTCATCCAGGCAGACAACGCTGCGATCGTCGAGGAGATGAAAAACCTCGCCGCCAAAGGGGTCAAGGTGATCACCGTCGACAGCGACGTCGATCGGGCCCGCTTCCGTGACGCTCGCCCCTACTACATCGGCACCGACAACATCGTCGGTGGCCGCCTCCTCGGGGCAGCCGCCGGGAAGATCCTCGCCGCCCGCAACGTCACCTCCGGGGGCTACGTCCAGTTCGCCGGGTTCACCGACGTCGACAACGCCCGGGCCCGGATGGACGGCTTCAAGGAAGCGGTCGGCAGCGCCTACAGCGAACTCGACCGCATGCCCGACGGCATGGAGGGCGCAAAGGCCCGCGACAACGTTCGCACGGCACTGGTCAACCACCGCGACCTCGTGGCACTGGTGGGAATCTGGGCCTACGACGCCCCGGCGATCGCCGAGGTCGTCAAGGAGCGGAATGTTCGTGCCGCGACGACGGTCGTCACCTTCGATGCCCAGGCGATCGCGCTTGAGCACATGGGGAACGGCCTCATCGACGCGATGGTCGTCCAGAATCCGTTCGAGATGGGTTCGCAGACCATCCGTCTCCTCGTCGCCATGCTCGGCGACGATCAGGACGTCATCAAGGACATGTTCCCGAATCTCGGCACCGAGAATGGCGACATCTATACCACCGGCCTGCGGCTGATCGTTCCGGACGAGGGCTCGCCGATCAAGCCGGACTCGCTGCCGGCCGACATCCCGCACGAGTTCAAGACGCTGACCGAGTTCCGGGAGTGGCTCGGCCGCTACGGTCTGTCGAGTTCCTGAAAAAACCTCCGCGGACTTCTTCCCGGCCTCCGTCCGGCCGGGACCGCTCCCCCGCATCGACCTGCCATCCATTCCGGCCCCTCGAGTGGGCTGCTGGTCTGTCCCCTCTCGCTCGCATGACGCCGCCGAACGACGCCCATTCCCGCCGCTCGTCCGAGGGTTCGCCTGCCCCCCAGGGGAACGCCGCGCCGCGGCTCCGCCGGACGGCCTGGTGGGGACTGCGGCCGGCCGAGTGGGCGCTCGTGGCGGCGATTGTCGTGGCGGTGCTCCTCACGGGAATCGTTGATTCCAACCACAGCTACTTTCGACTCCCCTGGCAGAGCCTCACCGACATCCTCCGCAACACGGCGCTGCTCGGGATCTTCGCCCTCGGCGCGACGGTGGTGATCATCGCCGGCGGGATCGATCTCTCGTCGGGCTCGATGATCGCGCTCTCCGGAACGATCGCGGCGACGACGATGCTGGCACTTGCGCCGAAGGAGATCATGGCCTTCAAGCCGGTGGGGCCGGCAGTGGTGGGAGTGGGGGTCCTCGCGGCTCTTTTGACCGGTTTTCTCGTCGGCACGCTCCACACCTGGCTGATCACGGCGGTGCGCCTGCCGCCGTTCATCGCCACCCTCGCCACGCTCGTGGGACTGCGGAGCTTCGCCCGGGCGCTGTGCGAGAGCTGCACGCTCGGTGTCGTGGGGACCAAAAGCGCCCAGATCAACGTCTCAGATCCGATCTTCAAGGCCATCCGTGACAACGTTTGGATCCCGGTGGCGGTGTTCGCCCTCCTCGCCGTGTTCACCTGGCTGCTCCTCACCCGCACCGTTCTCGGCCGTCACATCCACGCTCTCGGCGGCAATGAACAGGCCGCCCGCCTGGCGGGCATCCGCACCGAGAACGTGAAGTGGTTCGCCTACTGCTTCGGCGCGATGACAGCGGCCCTGGCCGGGCTGTTCTATGTCGCCAACGAGTCGGTCGCGGCGCCGGTGAACCAGGGGCGTGGGCACGAGCTCAACGCGATCGCTGCGGCCGTTGTCGGGGGTTGTTCGCTCTCAGGGGGCGTGGGGACGGTCCCCGGGACGGTGCTCGGGGCGATTTTTCTCCGTGTCGTCATCGATGCGGTATCGAAGATCATCAAGACCGGGGCCGACGTCTACGAGGGGCTGATCGTCGGCGTGGTCGTGGTGATCGCGGTGACATTCTCCCAGCTCGGCGCTCTGGCGAAGGGGGGCACGCGGCTCCTTCCCGGAGCCATCGGCCTCTGCGCGATACCGACGCTGGCGCTCCTCACAGGCGCTCTTGCCGCGATGACGGCCGGCCGCAATGGCGGCATTGCCACAGGCATCGGAGCCCTGTTCCTCCTCGGCCTCCTCCGAGTCTGGGAATCACGTCGCTCCACGACGTGAGCCAGCGCACCTCCGGCTGCATCCCCTCCGACATGACCACCTCCCCCTTCGCCGTGCGGATGCTCGGCATCACGAAGCGGTTTCCGGGGGTGGTGGCCCTCGACGACGTCTCGCTTGAAGTGCGTCGCGGCGAGATCCATGCGATCTGCGGAGAGAACGGCGCGGGGAAGAGCACGCTCATGAAGATCCTCTCCGGCGTCTACCAGCCCGACGCCGGGGTGCTCGAGGTCGACGGCCGCGACACCCGCTTCACCGGCACCCGCGATGCCGAGCGGGCCGGGATCGCGATCATCCATCAGGAGTTGGCCCTCGTCGAGGATCTCCCGGTGGCGGCCAACGTCTTCCTCGGTCGCGAGCGACGTGGTCCGCTCGGCCTCCTCGACGATTCCTCGATGACGGAGGAGTGCTCGTCGCTGTTTTCTCAGCTCGACTGCGCCGTCGATCCCGGCGATCGCACCGGCAACCTCCGCGTTGGCGATCAGCAGCTCGTCGAGATTGCCAAGGCCCTGTCCCTCGATGCCTCGATCGTCGTCATGGACGAACCGACCAGCGCCCTGACGGAGGTCGAGTCGACCCGACTCGAGCGGACCATCCAGCGGCTTGTCGCGCAAGGAAAAACGATTCTCTACATCTCGCACAAGATGGACGAGGTCTTCCGCCTCGCCGATCGGATCACCGTCCTCCGTGACGGCCGACACGTGAAGACGGTCGACACGACGGCCACGAGCCCCCGCGAGATCACTGGCTGGATGGTGGGCCGCGACATCGCCGGCCACGACTTCCATGGCAGCAGGCCTCGGGGCGACAAGCTCCTCGAGGTCCGCAGACTCTCCCTCCCCTGGCCAGAGCATCCGCGCGGCTACCGCCTCAAAGAGATTTCGTTCGATCTCCACGCCGGCGAGATCGTCGGCATCGCCGGCCTGATGGGGGCGGGGCGCACTGAGCTCCTCGAGGTCCTCTTCGGCGCTGGCGACGACACCTGGACCGGATCGATCGAGCTCCGGGGCAGGCCGGTGCGGTTTCGCCATCCGCGCGAGGCCTGCGAGGCGCGGGTGGCGATGGTCACCGAGGACCGGAAGCGGCTCGGGCTGTTCCCCGATCTCGACGTCGCCGGAAACGTCAGTCTCTGCGCGCTCCGGGAAGCCCTCCGCAACGGGCTCCTCAGCCGCACCGCCGAGGAGCAACTCGCCGCGGGTCCGGTGCGCGACACGGGGGTGAAGACGCCCGGGCTCCACGCCACGATCACCGGGCTCTCCGGCGGCAACCAGCAGAAGTGCATCATCGGCCGATGGCTGCTGACAAAGCCTGAGGTGCTCCTCCTCGACGACCCGACCCGCGGCATCGACGTCGGGGCCAAGGCGGAGCTCTACACCCTCATCGACGGCCTCTGCCGGCAAGGCCTCGGAGTGATCCTCACCTCGAGCGAGCTCCCGGAGCTCCTCACGCTCGCCGACCGGATCCTCGTCCTCGCTGAAGGAAGGCTGACGGCCGAGTTTCCCCGCGCCGAGGCGACCGAAGCGCGGATCATGGAAGCCGCCACGGCAGGCTGAATGGCCGGCAGCGTCGGGCCCGGGCCCGTCAGGCGCCGACATAACGGGCCACGAGCCCGCGTGCCCGTGCTTCGTCGCGCGTGCCGGAGACGATCGTCCGGCCGTCGGCAAACACCGCCAGTTCGATCCCCTCTTCCACCGTGACGCGGACGATCCACCGATTGGCCACGACGCGTCCAGCGGCTGCCATTCGCTCGGCAAATGCCGCCAGATCGATCTCGGCCAGCCCCGGTCCGGGGGCGACCTGGACGGCGTCGCGCCCGCAGAGCACCGTGGCCTGCGTGCCGGACCTCCCCTCGAGCCAGGGGAAGTCGTTTCCGCGACAGGTCGGGCAGCCGGCCGCGGCCAGCGGCGAAAGATCGACGGAGCGCCAGAGGTTGTCCCACAGGTCGCAGACGAGGAGGCGGTTGCCGACGGGCGCCTCGGTGCCGACGATGATCTTCATCACTTCAGCCGCCTCAACCGCGCCGACGACAAGGGCCACCGGCCCGATGATGCCGGCCGTGTCGCAGGTGGGGAGCGCGCCCGGGGCCGGGGGATCGGGGACGAGGCAGCGGAGGCAGGCCGACCTCCCCGGGAGCACCGAGAGAACCCTCCCCTCGGCACCGATCGCGCCGCCGTGGACCCACGGAATCCCTTCCCGGCAGGCAAACTCGTTGATGAGAAAGCGGGCCTCGAAGTTGTCGGTGCCGTCAACGATCACGTCGACGCCGCCGAGGAGCCTGGGGACGCTCGAAGGGATGAGGTCGGCGACGACCGGCTCGATGCGGCAGGCGGCGTTGATCCGCTGGAGGTGACTGGCCGCTGCCACCGCCTTGGGGAGCCCGGCCGCGACGTCGGCCTCGTCGAAGAGCACTTGCCGGGGCAGATTGGAAAGCTCCGGAACGTCGCGGTCGATGATCCGGATCCGTCCGATCCCGGCACGAACCAGCGCCATAGCCACGACCCCGCCGAGCGCCCCGCAGCCGACGAGCGCCACATGCGCCGCTGCCAGCCGCTCCTGTCCGGCCGCGCCGATCGGCGTGAAACGGACTTGACGGGAATAGCGATCGGCGTCGAAAGGCATCGAGTGATCTCCGGGCGAGGCGCGTCTCGACGGCCATTCAAGTGACGAGATACCCGGCCCAATCCCAAGGTTGGTCGCGGAGCTCTGGGCGGGCCCAGGCTGCCAGATCGGCCTGGAGCCGGTCACACGCCCCCCGCGCCACGGCGGCGGTTGGCGGATCGATCTCCTTGATCGCTGCCACGAGCGGGAGTGCAGGTGCTCTTTGCCAGGCATCGTGCGGCACACCATGCTCCGGAAGCGTCACGACGAGCGCATCGAGCCCTCGGTCGGGCAGCGGCGGCGGCGGCTCGAGGCCGTCGACCTCCAAGCCGAAGAGCATCGTGCCCCGACGCCTCCCGGCGGCGACGGCAACGTTCGCCGATCCGGAGGGAAGGATGACGAGGAACACCGAGGGATGCGCTGCCCAGGCTTCGAGGCGATCCTGGAGCATGCTCAGATCGACCGCGGCGCCCATGGACGCCCCGAGCCGGATGACGACGGCTACCCCGATCCGGTCGGCGGTGGTGAGCATCGCGTCGAGGGTTGCCGAGGAGGGATGGGCAGCCGGATCGGCCGCGGCGGGAAATCCGACCACGGCCACGGCCGAGAGCTGCCGCAGCTCGTCGAACTCCGTGGGATTGGCCTGACAAGCCACGCCGCGCGGAACGTACCGCCGTCCATCGAGCGACAGCGACCGCCCCTTCACGCCCAGCCGCCGCAGCCCGATCATCCGTCGACCGGAAGCAACAACGTCGTCGCCGCGCCGCAGCGTCACCTCGGCCCGGTAGAGATTTGGCAACTCCGGTGTCCAGAAGCCCGGCTCGGTACAGACCCCCCTAGCCAGTGGCGGCTGCCCCTCGACCGCCCCCTGATCGACGAGGCTGACCGTCGTGGGGAGCGTGGCGGCGGTGGAGCACTCGGGCCCGACGAGGGTCCCGGAGACGACCAGTGCCGGGCCGATCGCTGCGGCCCCGGGGGAGGGGGGCGTGCAACGGAGCCATACCTCGGCGCGCATGTCGTCGGCCCGACCGAGCAGTGGCCTGATCCAGGTGGCGGAAGACGGTTCGTTCATGACGGCTCTCCAACGGACCGGAAACGCTTGTTGGCCTCAGCGGCGAGCCATTGGAGATCGAGCTTGCCCGATCCGAGCACCGGGATCGCCTCCACCTCGGTGAAACTGTCGGGCGCCGGGATCCAGAGGTTGGGGAGGCCGCGGGCGGCGAGCCTCCGGCAGATCTCGTGCGGATCGCGTCCGGTCTTGAGATGAAGCACGACGATCCGCTCCCCTTTCCTGGCGTCGGGAACCCCGGCCACGACAGCCATCAGTTCGCCGTCTCCTGAGCCGAGTTCGGCATTTACCGCCTCCTCGATCGGGAGATGGGGCACCATTTCTCCCCCGATCTTGGAAAATCTGCTTTCACGCCCGGTGATGGTGATGAAGCCTTCGTCGTCGAGTTTCGCGATGTCACCGGTGCAGTACCAGCCATCGTGGATCACCTGGGCGGTGAGGTCGGGGCGGTCGAGGTAGCCCTGCATCACGTTGGGGCCGGTAATCCACAGCATCCCTTCCTTCCCGACCGGCAACGGCTCGGTCGAATCAAGCGCCGTGATCCGGGCGCGACAGCCCGGGATCGGCCGACCGACCGTCCCCTCGCGGGCATCGGCAGGGGATCCGGGGAGGTGTCTGGCAGGGGGGATGTTGGCCGCGATCAGCGGCGACATCTCGGTCGCCCCATAGGCCTCGCTCGGTCGGATGCCGAACTTCGCCTCGAAGGCGTCGCTCACCTCGCGCGGCAGCTTCTCCGCCGATCCGAACACCGCCTCGAGCGTCGAGAAGTCCTCGGCGGGGGTGCGGCGGAGGTAGGTGCGGAGGAAGGTCGGCGTCGCCATGAGAATCGTCGCATGATGCTCGCGGGCGAGGGCGCCGATGGCCTGGGCATCGAGGGGATTGGTGTGGAAGACGACGCCGGCATCGAGAACCAGCGGCGTCCAAAACGTCGCGGTGTAGCCGTAGGAATGGAAGAACGGCAGGACGCCGAGCGCGACATCCGCCGACGACACGTGAAGGATCTGACCGATCGCGCGGACGTTCGACGCGACGTTCTCCTCGGAGAGCACCACCCCCTTCGGGTCGCCGGTCGATCCGGAGGTGAAGATCACGGTGAGCACATCGTCGGCCCGGAGGCGGTCGAGGCCGAGCGTCCGCTCGAGCATCGCCAGCGGCAGACAGGTGGCCTGCGCCGCGGACACGAGCGTGTCGAAGCGGGTCAGCCGTGACTTCAACTCCGTGGCATCGAGGAGGCGCTGGCCGAGGGACAGCTTGACACGGGCAAGGAAGGCGGGGCTCGAGAGCACCCGCCGCAGCCCCGCTCTCTCGATCGAGAGATCGAGGGTCTGCTGGCTCGTGGTGTAATTGAGGTTCACCGCCACGCGTCCCATGAGCACCAGCGCCGCATTGACGATCGCCGTCGCTGCCGTCGGTGGGAGCATAACCCCGACGCGCTGCTCATCGGGGGCGAGGACCCGCTCGAGGACCCGCTTGGCGCAGAGGATGCGGATGAGGAACGAGCGGCCGGAGAGCCGCGTGCCGAGGGAGTCGGCGACTTTCATCCGCCCCCCGGCCAACCGGCATGCCCGGACGAGGGCCCGGGGGAGCGTGGCGACGCCAGCGGGATCGGGCCCCGCGCCGAGGAGCGTGGGGGGGGCGCCCGCGGGGGGCGGCGTGGGGACTGCTGTCAGGGGTTGCATGCATCGATCCGGGGCTGGGCTTTCGGGCCAGACTGTTCCGAAGGCCCCAACCCATTAGAATCTGCGGAGTTTTCGCAGGAAAGCCGCCTGCCTTCCCGCCCCCTCGGAATCCATCATGCCCCGCTATCAGCCCGCCCGGATCGAGCCCAAGTGGCAGTCTTGGTGGGAGTCGCACGACACGTTCGCGACCCCCCGCCTCCCCGGGGCCCGCAAAACGTACGTCCTCGACATGTTCCCCTACCCCAGCGGCGAGGGGCTCCACGTCGGGCACCCCGAGGGCTACACCGCTACCGACATCGTCGCCCGCTTCGAGCGGATGCGTGGCACGAGCGTCATGCACCCGATGGGCTTCGACGCCTTCGGCCTCCCGGCCGAGGAATACGCGATCCGCACCGGCACCCCGCCGCGGGAGAGCACGGAGCGCAACATCGCCAACTTCACCCGTCAGCTGAAGATGCTCGGCTTTAGCTACGACTGGGATCGGGTCCTTTCGACCACCGATCCGGAGTACGTCCGCTGGACGCAGTGGATCTTCCTCGTCCTCTTCGATACCTGGTTCGACCCGACGGAGCAGAAGGGGCGCCCGATTGCTGAACTGCCGATCCCGGCGGAGGTGTCGGCGCGCGGCGCTGCCACCATCAACGCCTACCGCGACACCCACCGGCTCGCCTACCAGTCGGAGGCCCCCGTCAATTGGTGCCCGGCCCTCGGCACGGTGCTTGCCAACGAGGAGGTGATTGGAGGAGTGAGCGAGCGCGGTGGCCATCCGGTCGTCCGCATCCCGCTGCGTCAGTGGATGCTGCGAATCACCGCCTACGCCGACCGGCTGGAAAGCGAACTCGAGCCCCTCGACTGGCCGGCGAGCATCAAGAAGCTCCAGTGCGACTGGATCGGAAGGAGCACCGGCGCCGAAGTCGACTTCGCCATTGCCACCATAGGCTCTGGTCCAGCCACGTTCGCTTCGTGGCAGTCGGCCCGGAGCGCCGCGGGATTCCCGCCGCAGCCGGCGGCGGATGCCCTCCGCGTTTACACGACCCGTCCCGACACCCTCTACGGCGTCACCTACCTCGTCGTCGCTCCGGAGCATCCCCTCGTCGACACGCTGACGACGCCCCAGCAGCAGGAGGCGATCCGCGTCTACCGGGAAGCCGCCGCGCGGAAGAGCGATCTCGACCGCACCGATCTGGCCAAAGAGAAGACCGGCGTCTTCACCGGCTCGCACTGCATTCATCCGCTCACGGGCAAGCCGGTGCCGGTGTGGGTGGCCGACTACGTCCTCGCCACCTACGGCACCGGCGCGATCATGGCCGTGCCGGCCCACGACGACCGCGACTGGGAGTTTGCCAAGACGTTCGGCCTCGAGATCGTCACGGTCGTCGAACCGCTCTCGGGCCACGGCCACGACGGGACGCTGTTCACCGGCGACGGCAACGCGGTCAATTCCGGCCCCTACACGGGGATGGAGACGCGGGCGTTCATCGCGAAGGTGGCCGCTGATCTCGCCGATGCCGGGCTCGGGCGGCCGGCCGTCAACTACAAGCTCCGCGACTGGCTCTTCAGCCGGCAGCGGTTCTGGGGGGAGCCGTTTCCGATCCTCCACGAGCTCGGCCCCGACCAAAAGCCGACCGGCGCGATCCGCGCCGTCGACGAATCAGAGCTGCCGGTCAACCTCCCCCACCTCACCGACTTCAAGCCCGGGAACACCCCCGATCCTCCCCTGTCGCGGTCCCCGGCTGAGTGGCTGTTTGTCGAGCGTGACGGCAAGCGTTACCGCCGCGAAACCAACACGATGCCGCAGTGGGCCGGCTCGTGCTGGTATTACCTGCGGTTCCTCGACCCGGGCAACAGCGACCGCTTCATCGATCCGGCGATCGAGAAGGCCTGGATGCCGGTCGATCTCTACATCGGCGGGGCTGAGCACGCCGTGCTCCATCTCCTCTATGCGCGTTTCTGGCACAAGGTCCTCTACGACCGTGGCCATGTCTCCCTCCCCGAGCCCTTTGGCAAGCTCGTCAACCAGGGAATGATTCTCGGCGAGATGGAGTTCACCGGCTATCGGAGCACCAAGGGGGGGTGGGTGTCGGCGGAGAAGCGGACGCCCGAGGATGTCGCGGCCAAGCTCCCCGCCGATCAGGTGGAGAAGCAGGGGGAGCACTTCGTCCTCCGCGATTGGCCGAAGATCCGCGTCGAGAGCCGGGCCTACAAGATGTCGAAGGCCCGCGGCAACGTCGTCAATCCGGACACGGTCGTGAAGGAGTTCGGCGCCGATTCGCTCCGCCTCTACGAGATGTTCATGGGCCCGCTCGAAGCGACCAAGCCTTGGGCCACGACCGGCGTCAGCGGCGTCCGTGGCTTTCTCGACCGCTGCTGGCGGCTCGTGGTCGACGACCGGGCCGAGGAGGTTGTCCTCTCGCCACAGGTGGTTGACGATGCCCCGACCGACGACCAGCTCCGCGAGCTCCACCGGATGCTCGAGAAGGTCACCAGAGACGTCCCCGCGCTTTCCTTCAACACCGCGATCGCGCGGATGATGGAGTTTGTCAACTATTTCACACCGCTGGAACGGAAGCCGCGTGGGGTGCTCGAGCCTTTCGTCGTGGCATTGGCCCCCTTCGCACCGCATCTGGCGGAAGAGTTGTGGGAAGTGCTGGGGAAGGCGGCGCCGGTTTCCCTCGCTGCTTGGCCAGCGGTGGAGGAGCGGTGGCTGAAGGACGATACGGTCGAGATCCCGGTGCAGATCGGGGGAAAGCTGCGGGCCAGGGTGACTGTCCCGGCCGACGCTGACATTCCAGCCCTCGAGGCTGCCGCGGCGGCCGACCCTCGAATCGCCGAGCTCCTCGCCGGAAAACAGATCGTGAAGGTGATCACGGTCCCGGGGCGGATGGTGAACTTCGTCGTCCGCGGAGCCTAAAGGCCCCATAGAAGGATCGTTTTCAAGCGACCACGAATTGAAAACCTCTGACATACCCCAACAAAAACCGAATTGGCGGGGGTGACCCGGTTTCCGTAGCATGGTCGGCGGGCGGGTGTCCGACCGACCTCCGGGAAGGGTGTTTTTCAGCATGAGCGTGCAGCGGGTTCTGGCATTGGTCCTCGGCGGTGGCCGTGGGACGCGGCTCTATCCCCTCACCCGCGACCGCTCCAAGCCTGCCGTGCCGCTGGCGGGGAAATACCGAATCATCGACGTTCCCCTCTCCAACTGCATCAACAGTGGAGTCCAGCGGATCTATGTTTTGACGCAGTTCAACTCCGTCAGCCTCCACCGCCACATCCGCCGGACCTACACCTTCGATCCGTTCAGTGGCGGCTTCGTCGAGATCCTCGCCGCCCAACAGACGCTCGACAATTCCGGTTGGTATCAGGGCACGGCCGACGCTGTTCGGCAGAACATCCGCTATCTCCAGCAGCCGGACATCCGCCACGTCCTCATCCTCTCCGGCGATCAGCTCTACCGGATGAACTACGCCGACATGCTCGCCACTCACATGGCGAGGAAGGCCGACGTCACGATCGCCGGGATCCCGGTCCACGAGGAGGCCGCCTCCGGCCTGGGGATCATGCGGCTCGACGATGAAGGGCGCGTCGAGGGATTCCTCGAGAAGCCGCAGACGAAGGCAGAGCTCGACATGGTCCGCACCGATCCGGGGTGGATCGACCGTCAGGGGATCCCGTCAAACGGTCGCTCGCTGATGGCGAGCATGGGCATCTACCTCTTCGACCGCGACTGCCTCCTCGATCTGCTCCGCAAGACCGACTACCAGGACTTCGGCCGCGAGGTCTTCCCGGCGGCGATCCGGACGAAGCGGGTGTTTCTCCACCCGTTCGACGGCTACTGGGAGGACATCGGGACGATCCGTTCCTACTACCAGTGCAACCTCGACCTCGCCGGCAGCACACCGCCGTTCGAACTTGCCAGCGCCGAGGCCCCCATCTATTCGCGTGGGCGGTTCCTCCCGCCGTCACGGATCGACGGGGCGAGCATCCGCGGGAGCCTCGTTTCCGACGGCTGCATCGTCGAGCAGGGGGCGGTGATCGAGAACAGCGTCATCGGCCTCCGCTGCCGGATCGGCAAGAACGTCGTCATCCGCAACTCGGTGGTCCTCGGAAGCGACTACTACGAGACCACCGAGGACATCGCCGCCAACACCGCCCGGGGCCTGCCGCCGATGGGCATCGGGGAGGGAACGATCATCGAAGGGGCGATCGTCGACAAGAACGTCCGCATTGGCACGCGGACGCGGATCGTCAACGACCACGGCTGGGACGAGATCGGCGATAGCACGACCTTCACCGTTCGTGACGGTGTGGCGATCGTCCCCAAGGATGCGATCGTCCCCGATGGCTGGCGACCCGATCCGACACTCCACCGCGGGACGTGACAGCAGCCAAGTCTTCCGGACGGCGTTAGCGGATGAGCACAGGGGGCATTTCCCGTGGCAGCCGCGACTCGCGGAGGTAGGGATGGCTCGGGGGCCCCTCGAGGCCGGGGGTCGAAGGGGTCGGCGTCATCGGCCTGCTGCGAGCCGGCCAGAGGACGCTCGCCGGCTCGACCGCCCCCCCGTCGCTGGTATCGCTATCCGTTTCCGGGCCGTCCACAGACATCTCCTCTGGCGCGGTGGTCGACTCGTCCCGGGTCTCTATCGGTATCGTGAGCGACGCTCCGAGCACCGGCACGATCTCCGTCTCGATGACGGGGGAGAGGTCCGGGGCGGTGGCGATCATCGCCGGTTCCGCCTCGGTGGAGTTGTCCGCAGGCGTCGGCTGCTGGGGGGACGCTTGGACGATCGGGGGCCAGGGGAGCGGCGTGGCCCGGACCGGAAGGATGCCGTTGCTTCGGGCTGCGAAGTCATTTTGAGCCACCGAGCCATTGGGCACCGGCCCGGCGTAGTCGAAAGGGTCGGGGCACATCGTGCAGCCGGTAGCCAAGAGGCCCACAGCCATCACCGCCAGCCTCATTCCTCGCCCGCCACAGTTGGTGGTGGAGTTTCTCGAATCCATGCTTTCCCCCTGTTCGGCCCGGTGGCATTCGATCCGACCGGATGGCAACGCCGACCGGCGGCTGAAGATCGTCGCGACGTCGCCTCCCCAGACGACATCGCGACCGACGGACGGTGCCCTCGAGCCGGCCCGCAACCCGTCGACGACAGCCAGCAGCGGCTGTTCCCCCCCAAGGCCCGCCCATTCAATCGGACCGGCACGACCGGCATCTTGAGCCGATCCGTCACTCCGAGGGTCACAACCCCGGAAAACCGGGAGCAAGAAGGGACGATCAGCCGCCGGGGCCTTTTTGCGGCATCTCAATCCCCATCCGGGCCATGAGATGCTGCATGTCATCCCAGACGTCGCGCTTGGCGGCGGGGTTTCGCAACAGGTAGGAGGGGTGATAGGTGCAGATCACCGTTGCCGGGCCATATTCGAACCAGCGGCCCCGGAGTTTCCCGATCGTCTCGTCGGTGCGGAGAAGCGATTGGGCGGCCGACGTCCCGAGACAACAGATGAACTCCGGTCGGATCGCCTCGATCTGCCGCTCGAAGTAGCCCCGGCAGTTGGCCACCTCCTCCGGCTCCGGCCGACGGTTCTCGGGGGGGCGGCACTTGAGGACGTTGAGGATGTAAACCTCGTCCCGGGTCAGCGTGCACGCCTCGATGATTTTCGTGAGCAGTTGCCCGGCCCGGCCCACGAACGGCTCCCCCGAGGCATCCTCGTCGGCCCCGGGAGCCTCGCCGAGGAAACAGAGCCGGGCGGCGGGATTACCGCTCCCGAAGACGGTGTTCGTGCGGGCCTCGGCGAGATGGACGCAGGCCCGGCAACCGGCCACTTCCGTACGGAGGATCTCGAGCGCTGAGAGCCGGCCGGCGGCGTCCGACACTTTCGCCCCTCGCTTCGTCGGGGCCTTGGGTGCGACGGAGGCTGGGGGCATCGCTCGAGCGGGCGGCGACGCCGCGTCAGCCGTCGGCAGCCCCTCGGGATCATCGGGGCCGGGCTTCGCGCGCGGGAGATCGAGCACCCCGGCATCGGCGAGGCTCTCGAGACGCTGCTTCACCGCACGAGGAGAGCGAGGGACAGCACGTCTCCGTCCGCCACCCGGTGGGTCACCTGCGGTCGAGCGGGCCATTGTTGGCGACTCCGGTCGGTCTTGGGCGACGGTGCGAAGGGCTCAGAGGGCCCGACGATGCCGCTTCGGACCGCGCCCCTTGCCGAGGAGCGCTGCCGCCGACGGCTTCTTGGGCGCTTCGGGCTCAGGCGGCGGGGCGGCTGGCTGCCCCTCGGCAGCGATAAAAGCGCCACCAGGGCCCGTCTGCTGGATCGGGGCCGCCTTGGCACGCCGGTCGAAAGCCTCGAAACCGGGGATCTCGTCGCGGTGGAGGAGCTTTTCAATCCGCATCTCGATGCGGGTCAACTGCGGCCCCTCGTCCGGAGCAACAAACGTGTAAGCCAACCCCTCACGTCCCATCCGCCCGGTACGTCCGACACGGTGAACGTAATCGTCGCAGAACTCGGGGATGTCGTAGTTGATGATGTGCGAAAGTGCAGAGACGTCGATGCCGCGGCCGACGACGTCGGTGGCCACGAGAACCCTCACCGCCCCCTCGCGAAACTGCTTCATGACCCGGTCTCGGACATTTTGGGCGAGGTCACCGTGGATACAGCCCACCTCTTCCTCGCCGCCCTTGCGGGCTCGGTGACGGGACAGCCGCTCAAACACCTTGTCGGTGCCACGCTTCGTGCGGCAGAAAATGATCGCCTGACGCGGCTGTTCGCGGTCGAGGAGCCGCTCGAGGAGATCAAACTTCCGCGTCGGATCGACGGTGAAATAGAACTGCTCGATCGTCTCGACCGCGATCTCCCCAGTGGAGAAATCGAGGATCTCAGGATCGCGCATGTAGCGGGTGGCGAGTTTGGCCACCGGCGGCGGAACGGTCGCCGAGAGGAGAAGCGTCTGACGGCTGTCGGGACAGCGGCGGAGGATCTTCTCGATGTCCGGGCGGAATCCGATGTCGAGCATCCGGTCGGCTTCGTCGAGCGTCACGATCTCCAAGCCGGAGAACTCGATCGTCCCCCGACTCATGTGATCGAGGACGCGTCCGGGGGTGCCGACGACGACGGCCGGATTCTTCGCGAGTTTGTCGATCTGCCCGCGGATCGGCTTGCCGCCGTAGACGGCCACGCAGTGAATCTTCGAACCGTGGGCAAGTTTCTCGAACTCATCCCTGACCTGCACGGCAAGTTCGCGCGTCGGGACGAGGACGAGGGCCCGCGGCCCAATGCCCCCCCGCTCCGAAGGCAGCGATACTCGCTCAAGGATCGGGAGGACGAAAGCACACGTCTTGCCGGTCCCGGTGCGGGCCTGCCCTAGGACGTCGATCCCCTTCAGTGCCCGGGGGATGAGCCCCGCCTGAACGGGGGTGGGAACGGTATAGCCGGCGCGATCAACGGCGGCAAGCGTGGCCGGTGTGAGGCCGAGTTTCGCAAAGTCACCCGCGATGGCGGCAGCCTGCGTGGCGACGGGATTGATCCCGTCGGAATTAGCGGAAGCCGGGCTCCCACAGCTCTGGGCAGCCCACTCTTCGGGCGACCAATCCCTGGAACGCCGGTCGTCACGGGCCCCGCGGCCGGATTCCAAAGCCACTCGTAGTCCTTCCTGGTTCTGTCCTGAACCGCTCACGACGACCCTCCCCGCAGCCAGACCGGCTTCGGGGGGATCGCCCGTGCATGAAAACTACCACGATTGGCGGGGGCAGGCAATCGTCGCTCCGGCCGAACCGCTGACCGACGACCTCGCCAGTGGCCTAGTTTCGCGGTTTCTTCCGCTCTTCAGGCCCCGTTCAACAATGGGTTCAACGATCAAAGAGTTTCTTCAGAGCCCACAAGGTCGCCGACCGACCGGCTCGGGCGATCGAACGCGTCAGCGGAATGTGCTTCGGGCAGACGGCGACGCAATTCTGGGCGTTGCCGCACATCTGGATGCCCCCAGGGCCCGTCAGCGCGGCCATCCGCTCGTCAGCGATCATCTTGCCGGTGGGGTGCTTGTTGAACAGCACGGCCTGACTGACAGCGTGAGCCCCGATAAAGCCCTGATCGAACGCGGCGGTCCGCCGGGCCGCGAGTTGCTCGTCGGTCTCCCCTTCGCGTTTGGGGGTCTCGATCCGCGTGAATTGGGGGCAGGCCTCGAGACAGCACCCGCAGCTCATGCACTCAGCGAGCGGGTAGGCCTCTTCCTGCTCCTCCGGAGAGATCCGCGGCCCGGGGCCGTGGTCGAAGGAGTCGTCGACAGGCACCCACGCCTTGACCCGCTGGAGCGAGTGAAAAAGACGGCGGCGGTCGACGACGAGGTCCCGAACGACCGGGAACTTCGACATCGGGCGCAATTCAATGCCGTCGGGATGCTCCTCGAGCAGCCGATCGACAAGGGCCGAACAGGCCATCCGGGTCCGCCCGTTGATGAGCATCGTGCAGGAACCGCACACCTCCTCGAGGCAATTGCAATCCCAGGCCACGGGGGCCACCGGTCGACCATCCTGCGAACGCGCTATCGCGGCAACCTTTTGGAGGACGCTGATGACGTTCATGTTCGGTTCCCAGGGCACGTCATGACGCTCCCAGTAGCTCTCCTGCCCAGGGGCGTCCTGACGCAGTACCCGGACCGGGATCGTGCGGGCGGCGGACTCGCCGCCGTGGTCGTCGCTCTTCATGATCATGTCACTTGACTCCGTGTGCGGTTCGTCACGTCCACTTACCGGCCACTGTTCAGGACTGGGCCGCCCCGACCCCAACTTCCCGTACCGCTGCCTGCCCACCCTTGACTTCTCGGGCACGCAGCCGTTCCTTCCATACCTCCTCGATCACCTCTCCGCCGACCAGGCCGTAGAGCCGCGGACGGGGCGGGATGAGCGAGGTGTCAATATCCTCGTAGGTGATCTGCGGATGGCCGTCGGCACCGTGGTTTGCGATCGTCGACTTGAGCCACTTGTTCGTATTGGCCTCGAAGCGGTCGCACCATTCCTCGGCCTCGCGACGCTTTCCCTCGGGGTCGGTCGCGGCGATCCCCGGCATCTCGAAGTCGGGCTTGTAATGGGCCCCCCGGCACTCGTCGCGGAGGAGGGCCCCCTTGATGATGAGCTTTGCCAGCGGAAACATGTCGCCGAGCGACTTCGTGAACACGACGTTTTGGTTGGTCCAGTTGCCGGTGTCGGAGAGTGAACACCGCCGCCACCGCTCCTCGAGGGCACACACCTCGTCATAGGCCGAGGAAAGCTGGTCGTTGCGGCGTACGACCGTCGCGACACGAGTCATCAAGTCGCCGAGTTCGTGATGAATGCCGTAGGGGTTTTCGCCCCCGCCGCGACGCTGGATCAGAGCCTCGTGCCGCTCCTCCTCGCGCCGCAGGGCCGCCACGTAGAGCGACTCGGCAGCCGGGGCCCGCTTCGCCCCGGCCGACGCCTGGACCCCCGCAGCACAAAACAGCCCGCTGAAGATGCAGGAAAGGAGCGAGTTGGCCCCGAGCCGGTTGGCACCGTGGTACTGGTAATCGCATTCGCCGATGGCGTAGAGGCCCGGAACGCTCGTCTGCTGATTGCGGGGCGAGCCTTCGAGCATTCCTCCGGTAGGGCTCTTCTCGTAATCGACCCACAGCCCTCCCATTGAGTAGTGGACCGCCGGGAAGATCTTCATCGGGACCGTCCGCGGATCGACCCCCTGGAACTTCTCGTAGATGTCGAGGATGCCACCGAGTTTGCGGTCGAGTGTCTCCTTGGGAATGTGCGTCAGATCGAGATAGACACAGAGCCGATCCTTCTCGACCGACAGGCCATCGGTGGTGCAGATGTCGAAAATCTCCCGCGTGGCGATGTCGCGGGGAACGAGGTTCATGTACTTCGGGTAGCGTTCTTCGAGGAAGTAGAAGCGCTCCGCCTCAGGGATCGTCCGCGGATCGCGTGTGTCCTGCGGAGTCCTCGGCACCCACACGCGGCCCCCCTCGCCGCGGGCACTCTCGCTCATCAGCCGCAATTTGTCGGCGCCCGGGATGGCGGTGGGATGCACCTGGATGAACTCGCCGTTTCCGTAGGCCGCCCCGGCCTGATAGACGCGGCTGACCGCGCTGCCGGTACAGACCATCGACATCGTCGAGCGGCCGTAGACGAGCCCGCAGCCGCCCGTGGCGAGGATCACCGCATCGGCAGCAAACGAGCGGAACTGCATCGAGACCATATCCTGGCAGACCGCCCCGCGGCACCGCCCCGAGTCGTCGATAACGGGGGAAAGGAAGTCCCAAAACTCGTACTTGCGGATCTTTCCCTCGACCTCGAACCGGCGCACCTGCTCATCGAGGGCGTAGAGGAGTTGCTGGCCGGTCGTGGCGCCGGCAAAGGCCGTCCGCTTGTAGAGCGTTCCGCCGAAGCGGCGCTGATCTCGGAATCCCTCGGGCGTGCGATTGAACGGCACGCCGAGCCGGTCCATGAGATCGATGATCCGCGGCCCCCAGTCGGCCATCTCCTTGACCGGTGGCTGGTGCTGGAGGAAGTCACCGCCATAGACGGTGTCGTCGAGGTGCTTCCACTCGTTGTCTCCCTGCTGGCGGGTGAGAGCGTTGACGCTGTTGATCCCTCCCTGGGCACAGACACTGTGCGAGCGCTTGACCGGCACGAGGCTCATGAGGTCGACATCGACTCCGAGCTCGGCCAGGCGCATCGAGGCCGCGAGCCCGGCAAGACCGCCGCCGACGACGAGGACGCGGGGCTGTGCCATGGTGTGTCAGTTTCCTGGTGGGCTGGAGGACGTGGTCGGACTGGGGATGACGAGGGCCGAAGGTTCGGACGGACCGCGGAGATCGATGGCGTCGGCGGCGGGAACGGTGGCCGTTGATCCGGTGGCTCCATGCCCACCGGCAGCGGCCCCAGGGGCCTGCCCCTCCATCATCCGCTTGAAGTCTTCCATGCGGGTCTCGACCTGCCGGGCCGCGGCCACATCGGTCGATCGGAGGCCTCCGATCGCCCCGAGCCCGGCCGCGGCAAGGACGACCCCCACGATGATGCTGATGACATTCGCCCGCTGCATCGCCGCTGGGCTGGTCCACAGGCCCCAGGTGATGCCGATCGTCCACAGACCGTTGGAGAGGTGAAAGACCGCCGAGAGAACGCCGATCGCGTAGAGCAACGACACCCCAAGCGGGGCAATGACGGTCGCCGCCGAACTCGTGGCATGGTGGGGATCGAAGCGGCCGCCGCCGAGCGGGGCCCCCAACCAGTGGAGTTGGATGATGTGCCAAAGGATGAAGGCGAAGGCGATCATCCCAGTCGCCCGCTGAAGCGTGTAGCGAACGTTCCCCATGTAGGGATAGGAGCCGACGTTGGGGAGCCCCCCGGCGATGATCGCGAATCCAACCGCGGCGTGGAACAGCATCGGCAGGAAGATGAACGCAAACTCCACCGGGATCAGGAGCGGCCCCAGGGAATGGATCATGTCGACCCGCGACTGGAAGGACGCAGCCCCTCCCAGCACCGAGGCATTGGTGAGCAGATGGACGACCAGGAAGGCACCGACCGGGATCAGACCCGAGAGGGAGAAAAGCCGGTAGATGAGGAACTGATGGCGGGAAACAAACGACGGCAGGGTCACGCGCGGCTTCTCCAAGCGGAGGAAGGGATGCCGTTGGGAGTATAGATTTGCGGAGTTGGGCGGCAACGCTCAATGTGATTTGGCGGCCGCAACGACGAATTTTATACTTCTCCTGCGGATCGGGATCGTCCCCAGGGAGGGCCGTTGGTGCCTGACTCACCCAGCTATCTCGTTGTCCGCGATGCGGAAGGGGCCCCGATCCCCCCCGGCCCGGGCGACGTCGGTGGACGCCCCACTTCGGGCGACGTGGCCCCATTGTCCCCTGATTTCCCGGCAGCCCAGCCCCTCATGGCTGGGGCCCCGCTCGAAGCGATCGACGGGTTGGCGGCGGCCGTCGCCCGCATCGGCCGCGGCCCCAGAGTCGCCGGCGTGATCCTTACCGGGGGCCTCGTGTCACCGGACGGGCCGCTCGTCACGTCCGTTCGGGCGCAACGGATCCTCGAAAACGTTCCCGATGGCGTCGTCCTCCTCGATGCCGGCGACACGATTCGTTGGGCCAACGCCCGCTTTCGGCAGTGGTGCGGCCGGGAGGAAGTCTGCGGGGTCGGCTTCCTCAACGCCCTCGGTCATCCGGAGATTCTCGGCCCAGAGTTCAGCCCGTTCCACGCCGCCCTCGCGTCGGGGCGGATCTCCGGCGCGACGCTGCGGACCGCCGACAACCGCTATCTCCACCTCAATGCCGCCCCGCTCCTCGCCACCGAGTCCTCCGCCGCAACCGACTGGCCGGCCGCCGACCATGTCGTCGTCAGCATCCGAGACGTCACCCACACGATCCTCGAGCAGCAGAAGCGGGCCGCCATCCATCAGGCCGGCCAGAAACTGGCCGATCTGTCTCCGGCCGAACTGGCCGACATGACGATCGAGGAGCGGATCGACCTCCTCAAGAGCAACATTCTCCATTATTCGCGTGATCTTCTGCTGTTTGACGTGGTCGAGATCCGCCTCCTCGATCGCAAGACCGGCCGGCTCGAACCGCTCCTTGCCGAGGGGATGCAACCGGAAGCGGAGGCCCGGATCCTCTTCGCCCGCACCGAACACAACGGGGTGACCGGGTATGTCGCCGCCACGGGACGAAGCTATTTCTGCAACGACACGACGAAAGACTCCCGCTACCTCGAAGGGTGCAAGGGGGCGAAAAGCTCGCTCACCGTGCCGCTCATGCTCCATGAGCACGTGATTGGGACGTTCAACGTCGAAAGCCCCGAGCCGGGGGGCTTCTCCCACACCGACATGCAGTTTCTCGAGATCTTCTCCCGGGACGTCGCGGCCGCCCTCAACACCCTCGAGTTGCTCGTCGCCGAAAAGGCCTCCACCACGGCCGAAAGCGTCGAGGCGATCCACGGGGCAGTCGCCCTCCCGATCGACGACATCCTCAATGACGCTGTCAACGTCATGGAACGCTACATCGGCCACGACGCTGATGTCGTGGAGCGGCTCCAGCGGATCCTCCGCAACGCCCGCGACATCAAGCAGGCGATCCAGAAGGTGGGGGAGAAGATGACGCCGAGCACAGCCCACGCCCAGCATCGCCGCGGCGAGCGGCGGCGGGCGCTGACCGGCAAGCGGATCCTCGTCGTCGATGCCGACGAACAGGTCCGCGCGGCCGCCCACTGCCTCCTCGAACGCAACGGCAGCATCGTCGAGACGGCCCGCGACGGCGCCGAAGCCGCCTCGATGGTGCGGGCCGCCGGAGACGAGGATTACGACGTGATCCTCTCCGACATCCGGCTCCCCGACATGTCGGGCTACCAGCTCTTTCTCCGCCTCAGCGAGATCCTCGACGACGTGCCGCTGGTCCTCATGACCGGCTTCGGCTACGACCCGGGGCATTCGATCGTCAAAGCCCGGCAGGCGGGGATCAACCTCGTCCTCTTCAAGCCGTTCCGCGTCGACCAGCTCCTCGACACGCTCGAACGGGCCCTCGAACGCCCGAAAACCGGTACCGGCTGACGAGCCCGGCTGGAATTCGAAAGAAATCACCCCCTCTTCTGAGGCGGTAGGCCAGGGCCCGCAGAGGCCCGAAGAGCACGGATTCCCGCCGTCGGCGCGGAATTGGCCGGCTCTGGGTTCGAAAACCTCGTTTTTCGCGGCGATGGATGCCCTTGACCCGTTCCCCCCGGGGCCGGTACCTATCCCGCCCTCACGGTTCTCCCATCCACGGGGACATGTCCATGGCACGCTTTCGCCACATCCACGCTGCAGCCGGCACCGGTCGGCCGACGTCGCGCCCGCAGTCAGTTCCTCACCAGGCCCCGGCCTCCGGCTGGGTCTGGCTGGCGGGGGTGTCCCTGACGGTGTTTGCCGCCCCCGGGGCTCTCGTCGCCGACGATGCCGTGGAAGCGCTCCCCGTTCCCGCCGCAGAAGCCGCCGCTGCCGAAGAGGATACCGGCAACGCCAGTGCCGCTGACGCCCGCCGCGTCATCGAAGAAGCGCTGAGTCGTTCGGCGGCCCAGCGTCAGACCCCGACGCCCGTCGAGGCCCAGGCTGCTCCCACCGGTCAGGCCAACCTCCCCCGCGACCTGATCGTCGCCCGCCTCTCGGCCGAGGTCGCCGCCCGCCAACTCGAAGCCCGCCGGGCGGCCCAGCGGTCGGCTGCGGAGGCCCTCGAGCTTCTCGATACTGCTGCCGCCGATGTGGCTGCCGCCGACATCCCCACCGAGACCCGCACCCAGCTCACGAAGCGCATCGATCGCGCCCGTCGCGAGATCGAGGAGATGACCGGCAAGCGTTCCTCCGAGATCGCCCTCGACAAGAAGAACGCCGAGATCGAGTCGAAGATCAATCGCGAGCGGGCCAAGAAGGTCGAGGTCGACCAGCGTCTGGCGATGATCGTGGACGAATACAACACGATGATCGACGAGCGCCGCTACGCCGAGGCCGAGGCACTGGCAAAGAAAGCCGCCCAGCTCTCCCCCGACAATCCTGTCGTCCGCCAACTCCTCTCCCAGAGCCGGATGATCCGCCGCCTCGACACGCAAAAGTCGATCGCCGGCGACAAGGAGGACGGCTTCATCGAGGCGATGGTCGACGTCGACCGCTCGAGCACTCCGTTCGTCGGGCCGATCGAGTTTCCAGCCACGAAGGATTGGGAGGATCTGACCAAAAACCGCAACCGCCTCGAGGGTGAGGGACGCGGACGCGCTTCGCCGGCCGAGGCCGCGATCCACAAGAAGCTCTCCGCCCAGGTCGTCGCCGTCCACCGTGGAGAGCCCCTCGCGGCCGTCCTCGATTCTCTCGCCAAGCAGGCTGAGGTGCCGATCCATCTCGACATGGTCGGGATGGAGTCGGAGGGAGTGAGGAGCGACACGCCCGTCACCATCTCGCTGGAACAGAAGATCACGCTCAAGAGCGCTCTCAAGCTCCTCTTGGAGCCTCTCCACCTCGACTACTGCGTCAGGGACGAAGTGCTCAAAATCACGAGCCCGCGGCTCATGAAAGGGCAGGTCTTCAGCGTCTCGTATCAAGTCGCGGATCTCGTCATCCCGATTCCGAACTTCGTCTCCGACGACACCGGACTCGACGGCGCGATCAACGGCGGCTACTCGCGGCTCTCGACGCTCTCCAACCTTTCCGTCCAGACCGGCCCCGCCCCCGGGGCGCTCGCCCGGGCCGGCACCGACACCCCGCTCGACGGCAACAATCTCGCCCAGATCCCCGGCGTCGGCGGCAACGCCCCGCAGGTCGGCAGCTCCGGGGGAGTGCCTCTCCTCGGTGGTCCCGCGGTCGGCGGTGCCCAGGCCGACTTCGCGTCGCTCATCGACCTGATCCAAAACACCGTCGCCCCGCAGACATGGAACACCGTCGGCGGTCAAGGGGCGATTCAGCCCTTCCCGACAAATCTCAGCATCGTCGTCAGCCAGACGCAGGAGGTGCACGACGAGATCGCCGACCTCCTCCAGCAACTCCGTCGCCTCCAGGATCTCCAGGTGGCGATCGAGGTCCGCTTCATCCGACTCAACGACACGTTCTTCGAGCGGATCGGTGTCGACTTCGACTTCAACATCCAGTCGAACGTCCGTGATCCGCTCAACATGACCGCCGTCCCGACCTCGGGCGGTGGTTCGACATCTCCCTTCTCCCTCGGGATCCCGGCCAGGCCGGGCGGCCCGTCGCAAACGATCGGCCTCGACAACGCCGGAAACCCGGGCGTGGCCCGGATCGGGAACGTCGGCCAAAACCAGACGCTCAACGGCGCGCCGGTCTCGAACTTCTACTCGATCCCCTTCCGGCAGAACAGCTTCGGAGGCGGTCAGGTGCCCTCGATGCCTGGCCTCCCCGATCCGACGACGTCGGCGGCGACGTTCGGGTTCGCGATCCTCTCCGACATCGAGGCCTACTTCCTCATCCAGGCCGCCCAGGGCAATACCCGCTCGAACGTCATGCAGGCCCCGAAGGTGACGCTCTTCAACGGCCAAAACGCCTTCATCAACGACTCGGTATCGAGGCCGTTCGTGACCTCGGTGATCCCGGTCGTCGGCGACTTCGCCGCCGCCCAGCAACCGGTGATCACGGTCCTCAACGAGGGAACGAGTGTCAACGTGCAGGCCGTCGTCTCCAACGACCGGCGGTTCGTCCGTCTCACCCTCATCCCGCGGTTCTCACAGATCGGGAAGGTTCAAGAGTTCCAGTTCGAGGGCTCCCGCTCGACCTCGACGAAGAGTGCCGACGAGAAGTCGGGGCTCGACGGCGGCGTCGGCCAGCAGGGGCAAAACCCGCTCGGGGCCTCGCTCGGCCTCAACGCCAAGACGTCGAACGAACAGACCGTCCGCTCCAGCGGCACGACGATCCAGCAGCCGGAATACATCACGACGTCGGTGACGACGACGGTGAGCGTGCCCGACGGCGGCACGGTGCTCCTCGGCGGCATCAAGCGACTCCGCGAGGGGCGCAACGAGTTCGGCGTGCCGATCCTGTCGAAGATCCCCTACATCAACCGGCTCTTCAAGAACGTCGGCATGGGGCGAACGACCGACAGTCTGATGCTCATGGTCACGCCGCGGATCATCATCCAGGAGGAGGAGGAAGACAAACTCCTCGGGGTCAACCGCCCCTGACCGTAACCGCGGCAGGAGCCTTGTGACGGCTCGCCGCCCCAAGGCCGACGGCCTCTCCTGCACGCTGTCTACAGGCTCCCCTTCATGGCTCGCATCTGGTTTCTCGCCGGCTCCCTCCTCGGCGGCATCGGCGTCGCCGCCGGCGCTTTCGGGGCCCACGGTCTCAAGGCCCACTTCGAGGCCAACGGCCAGGCTGCCAACTGGGAAACAGCCGTCCGCTACGGCCTCTTCCACGCGTTGGTCCTGCTCGTCGTGGCGATCGCCTCCGCCCTCCCCGCGACCGCCGTCTGTCGTCGCCGGCTGTGGGCCTCGGGGGCCTGCTTCCTGTCAGGCACGCTGATCTTCAGCGGGCTGCTGGCGATCCTCGCTTTCACCGGCCTGAAGATCCTCGGCGCGGTGGTGCCGATCGGTGGCGTGCTCCTCATCGCTGGCTGGGGCTGGCTGTTTGCCGCCGGGCTTCAGCTCGGATCGGAGTCGTAGAAGACGCGCCGTGGATTGCGGACGAGGAGGTCGAGCCCGAGGTCGACCGCCTGCTCCTCACCCCAGCCACGCTCGACGACGAAGCGATCGGCAAGCACCCGGGCGAGGGTTCGGCGGTACATCGCGAACTTCGGATACCCGAACTCCGCCTTGTACATGTCGCTGTAGTAGCCGAGGAGTTTCGTCCGCGGCACCGCCTCGATCCGCTGCTCGAGGTCGGAATGAATGGTCGACGGCGTGTTGGCGTACCACCAATGGCCGAACGGCAGGACATTGGGAAAGATCCACGCGAAGCTGACAAGTTCGTGGTTGAGCGGACGGGAGAGCACCGACACCGGGAAACGCACCCTCGGAAAGGCATTGAACAGCGGCGCGTAGTCGGCCAGCGACAACCGCCCGTCGAGGAGATCCTGCCCCTGGTGGACCCCACCGGGATAGACGGCCCGGCGGACCCCGATCATGAGATCGAAGGGGAGATGGCGATCCTGGCAGATGCCGGCGATGGTCCAGAAGAGGTGGGCCGAGAGTGCCGAGCGGTCCGCTGTGGGAGCGGCGAGGCCATCTCGCAGGACCGCTGAGAGCGCCCGTCCGGCGTCCGCGTCATCGACCGGGCGGGGACGGAAGTCGGGAGGGAGCGAGATCGCCGCCGCCCGCGCCCCGCTCCGCACGAATCGATCGGCGACCGCCGCGACTGCCTGCCCGAGGCGCCCGATATCGCCAGGCTCCACTCCCGACGTCCGAGCCAACCGCTCGAGCACGCCCGGCTTCCCGGTATGGAAGACGAGTTCGTCGACGCGCAGGCAGGGCACCCAGAGGGAGGTGTCGAAGCCTTGGAGGGGATCGTCGAAGTCGTTGGTGAGGAAGACGGCCTCGATGTGGCTCTTCGCCAGCACCGTGGCGGTCCATCTCGGATCGGCCGAGCGCTCCCGCACCCTCCCGGCGAGATCCGGCCAGTTGGAGGGGGTGAGCGCGTCCCCCTCGAAGCCGAACAGGTCGCGGGCAATCTCCATCAGCCAGGCATGCTGGATGGTGTTGGTGAGGTGCGTGAGCCCCGCAACGATCCGCGCGACCCTCGACTCCTCGTCGAGCCCCGGCCCCTCGATCCCTTCCCGCGGCGTCCCGGCCGAATGCACCAATTCGGTGTAGTAGTGGTAGCCGAGAATGTCGGCCAGCGTTCGCGCCGACGGGGCGTGGGGATCGATGTGCGAGTGCGAGTCGACGAACGTCGCCTTGGCGAGTTCACCGTCGATCCTGGCGAGAAGCGCCGCTGAAGCGTTCACGGCGATGAGCCCCTGTCAGTTTGAGCGACAATCTCGCTTTTGCGCCCATCCGCCGCAGGGATGCGGCGGCCGAAGCCCCGGCTTCAGAAGCCGACGGAGGGCCTTTACGAGCGAGCTTCAAAACCCGCCGGCGGCTTCGCGCTCCTGCTGGGCGTCGCGCTGGTCGAAGGAATCGTCGAGTTCGGCCGCCGCCTCTTCCCTCGTCCGGTCGCGCTGGTCGAAACCGTCGTCGGTTTCGGCGGCACTTTGCTCCATCCGCTCATCACGCTGATCGAGACGGTCATCGCGGAGCGGTTCGTCGCCGAACGGGTCGTCAGTAGCACGGCCAGACGGCGGGGCCGAGAACGGATCGTCTTCGGCGGGGGGTTCGACCGGGGCCTTGCGCGGCGTCGCGGGGAGATCGCTCGCCTTGGGGGCCGGACGGGTTGCCGGGCCACGCGGCTTCGGGGCCGGCGCGTTAAGCGCTTCGGCCGGCGTCGTCGCGGCGTTGGGTACGCGGCGGCGGAGGATGTCGGGGGCGGTTTCCTCGACCCCGATGTACCGTTGCCGGATCGCCGCCTCGTCACGCTGCACGGCGGCGACACGGGCCCGTTGCCGGTAGGCTTCGAGACGCTGGCGGTCGCGCCCCTGAACGCGTTCCAGCGACCGAGAGATCGAGATCCCGCCGCGGCCCATCGTCTCGCGACTGGCCCCCTCGGCGAAGTCGCCGTTGATCTCGTCGTCGATCTTGCCGAGCTTGATGGACGTCAAGCCGCGGTAGTAGTAGGCCCGCGGATCGAGCGTGCCGGCTTCGATGGCGGCGGTCAACGCGTCGTAGGCGGTCTGGTAGTTGCCGTCGTAGTAGGCGTGGACTCCCGCGCCGTAGGAGGCAGCCACGCCGAGCGGTTCGTCAGCCCTGAGGAGCGCTTGTGTGGTGCCCGGGAGCGTCACGATGCCGGGGATGGCCACCGTCGGCAGACAGCTGACGCCGATCCACAGCCAGCGGCCGAACCGCTTCCCGCCCCGCATGCCGATGTTCATTTCCATGCCCGCAAACTCCGACCGAGGTGACGAACGATCCACCGGGGTTTCCGTCCCCCATTCGTCGTATCGGCAGACCATCGCGACACCGCGCGGAATCGGGCCGCCGCCGGAACATTCTGCCACCTCCGGGGGCCTCGCCCCCCGCAGAGTCTGCCCCACCCGACCGCCCAGCGGCGAGGGTGACGGGGATCGGGCCTTCAACCGGGCAGACCATGCGCCGCGGCGTGACGGCGGAAGGTCGGCTCATCGACAAACACGCCGGCGCGCACCAACTGCACGGCCAAGGCCTGCCCCGGCCAGCCCCAAACTGCGAGAAAGAGGTCGAAAATGTCCTCGGGGCAGCTTCCTTTCGTCTCCACGACGAGGACATGACCGTGGCGCTCGTACGCGTTGCCGTCGATCTGCCAGCGTCCCTCCCCTCCCGGCCCCACCCACACGAACGATCCATCGGGCTCGACGTACGCCCGTTCCATCGCGCCCAGACGCTCGAGCGCCGCGTCGAAATCACTCGTCATCGTCATCCCCGCCGCGTCGTTCGGGGGCACGATCGTCGGCCAGGTTCCCCGGGGATCGACAAGCGGCGGGCCGGAGATCGCACCGCCGGGAAGCGGATGGAGGGAGACATCGAAGCGAAGCTCGCGCATGGTTGTTCCTCGGCCCCGTGGCCACGGCAGACCGGGCTCTTCAGGCTGCCTCGACGATCCACGCCCCGGCGTCGACCGGCAGCGGCGCCCATCCGCGCCGGCGTTCGCCAACAGACCATTCTGCCACAGGGTCACCGAGGGACGAGACCGCCGCGGTGCCCCCCCCACGCTCGGTGATCACGGCCGTGGGCGGGAAGCGCGGCGTGGTCGGAAGGGGGGAGATCTCCCGCACGCCGGGAAGGGGGCGATCGCGGTCATGATCCACTCCCCGCCTCGCCCCCAGACCGACCAAACGGCTGGTCCCGACGGCGATGGAGGCGTCGACCGGCGCATGCCCGAGGACGAGAACACCGCTGCCAGTCCCGGGCCCGTCGATCGGCGGGGAGCCCCTGAGGAGATCGGCGAGGAGATCGGTGGAGCCCGAGGGGGGCCGCCCGGCAGCGCACCGGTCGATCGCGGCCAGCCGGCCGGCGAGCGCGTCGACGACATCGAACGACACCTCGTTCCAGGGGCCCGCTCCGGTCAAGCCCGAGGCCCGGGCCGCGCGGTGCCAGGCCGACACGCTCCGCAGCCATTCGTCATGCACCCGGCCTGCCACGGCCGTGTCGTTGCTCAAGCACCACGCCGCGACCGCGTCGGCAAGGCCGAGAGGATCGGCGGCCCGGAGGGAGGCAAGGAGCGGGCGCCGTGCGTCGGGATCGATGGCCCCGATCGGGGTCGAGGCGGCGAAGCGGGCGAGGAGATCGACGCGGAGGCTCTCCCCGAGGCTCGGGCCCACCCCGGAGGCCCGGTCTGCCATCCAGATCGGATCGCTGCCGTCTCCGTGGATGACGCGGACCCCGCGGGCATCCCACGCCGCGCCGACGCCGATCCCGGGCCGTTCGGCCGACGTCCGGGAGGCCTCCCGGCTGAGGCCGGCGTCGAGGTTGCCCTCGAGGATCGAGAGCCCCACCGGGACGCAGATCATGGCACCGGGAACCGGGCGACCATGCCGGTCGGCCCTGGAAACATGGACGCCGTGGCGAACCATCGCCAGCATCCCTCGAACGACAGCCTGTCCGGCCCGGAGTGTCCCCGCCATGACGCGCTCGCGGATCGCCCGGGCTTTGGCGCCTCGCTGCCAGGGTCGGCTCGCCCCGAGCCATTCGCGCGACGCGAGCCAGTCGAACGTATCGCCGGCAAAGACGACATCGACCCGCGGCACAGGATCGTAGCGGCCGTCGCTCTGCCAACCGGCACGGGCCGCAGCCCTGGTCAGCTCGGCGCGGAATCGTCCCGTGATCCCGGCGGCCGGCCCCGGCCACAGGGAGCCGTCACCGATCTCCCAATTGGCGGTGACGACGATCATGGTCAACGGGGCCTGCGGGGAGGGTGGAGGGAAACGCCTCCAACGTCTCTCCATCGGCCCCCGGATCGAGCGCCCCACCGGGCATGGGCGACGAAACCGTTTGCCCCGGTCGCATCGGTCGTGCGGTCGACGCGGCAGGTGCGTCAGGGGCCGAGAAAAGTCGTCGAACACTCCGACTCGGTCCGACCCTCGAGAGTGTCGCCGGAGAGCGTCGCCACGGAGGTGGCGCGCGTGCCCGCTCCGGCGGGGAGCTTGTAGGTGACCTCGAAGGTCGAGTGTCCCCCGGGGGGGATCGAATTGATCCCGTCGAAGGTCAGCGTTTGCCCCTCGGTTGTCACCCGCGGCGGGATCGGATCGCCAATGACACGGGCCTGATTGGGGAGATTCACCACCAGCCGCAGCCGGCCCGAATCGATGCTGCCGTCGTTGGTCACCGTGCAGACGATCCGCGTCGATCCCCCATCCTGGACGGGATCGTCACAGTCGGCGATGGAGACACGCACCCCAGCTTCCCGCGGCGTCCGCAGCGGAGGGGCCGTCGAGCGGATGAGGACGAACGATTCGTCGGCCACCATCACGCCGGTGGAACTCTGCGAGAGGATCGCCTTGACCTTTGCTCGGGAGGCCTGCCCACCACGAGCACTGGCAGGCAGCTTGGGGGAGAGATTGATCTGTCGAGTGACCCCACCCCGCGGCTCGATCGGCGGCAGCGTCCAGGAGACGGTGTTCGTGCCGAGGACGAGGCCGGTGGAACCTTCGAGAGGGGTATAGATCGGATCCCAGGTCAGTTCGAGCGTCGTCGGCCCGGAGGGGGCGTTCCCAGTGTTCCGCACCGTGGCTTGGAATTCCCCCACGGCCCCTTCGAGGATTTCCGGAGGGCCGCTCATGTCGAGCTCGAACGAGGCGGCGGCAGGGGGCGCCGTCGCCGTCATCGGGGGACGGACGGGAATCGCCGCGGCCGGAGGAATCGTGGCAGCCACCGGCGCAGGGACGACGACCGACGTCGTCGGCGGCACCGCAACCGGCACCGGGAGTGGTGGCGGCAGAGCCGGCGTCGGCACTGGCGCGGGCGCCGTCGGGACGGCCGGCGCCGCTGCCACGGCTGCCGCCGGCGCTGTGACGAGCACGCACTCGGTGGCTCCGCCCATGAAGGTGTGAGCTTGGTCGAGGATCTCGACACGATGACACTGCCGCCCCGGTTCGTCGGTGAAGAAGTCGAGCGTCAACCGGCGCGAGGTTCCGGCGGCCATGTCGATCGTGCCACGCTGCTCGATCGGGCTGGCCGACGCCTCGTGATGGAATCCCCGATCGAAGTAATCGACGACCCGCAGCCCGGTGAGCGGCCGACCCGATCGGTTCACCAACTCGACCTCGAACGACACCTTCTCACCGAGCTTGGCGGCCAGCGGCCCGGTGATGTTGACGAGGATCGGATCCTGACCGGGGATCACGGCGGCGGCCGAAGGTGCCACGGGCAGCGGGGCCTGCACGGGCAGCTGGGCCTGAGGAAACGGCTGCGGCACACCGATGGCAGGCGGGGCGGCCACCGGCTGCGGCACACCAATCGGCACAGGGACGCCGACGGCAGGGCCGACGGGGATGGCCCCGGCCGGCGGAGGGACGGTGACGCCGGGCGGAAGCGGCGGCGGGAGCACCTGCGCCGAGGCGACGCCCAGCCCACCACCGACAAGCACGGCCCACAGCGGAACCCACAGGAGAATCGTTCTGCCTGCGCGCCGGGCGTGCCCCACGCCCCGCGCGGATCGACAACACTCCACAGGGCAAAGCGGGGTCGCGACGGGGTGAGGCATCGGCATGTCGGGCCCTTCACGCTGTCGACGGTCGTGGACCGTCGGATGGTGGACTGGCGGGAAACGCGTCGAGCCGGGATGGCGACGGCGGTGACCCGGGGGTCAGGTGCGGAGAGCGTACCACGCCGGAGGAGCGGTCGCCCACCGGCGTTTGGAGCGGAAAACGGATCGTTTTTCCCCCGGTGGATCGGGGACGACAGGCCGCCTCGCAGGAACGCGAGCCGGCCGATCGCCGAAAACCGCCCCGTCGCTCGGGCTTGCCGGGCGGAACACGCGGGCTGCGTTACTCGACCGACCGCTGCCGGCGGCCGATCATTCCTCGGGCCGGTGGCGGACGATATCCCCCTCGACCATGTAGATCACGTCCTCGGCGACATTCGTTGCCATGTCGGCGATCCGCTCGATGTGCTTCGTGATCGAGTTGATGCGGAGGAGGACCTCGACGTTCTCGGGGTGTTCCTTGATGCCGGCGAGAATCCGCCTGCGGACTTTCTGGCGGGCCTCGTCGACGACGTCGTCCTGCTCGCGGATCCTCCGAGCCAAGACAGGATCACCGTCGATCACCGCCGCCAGGCATTCCCGCACCATCTCCTCGGCCTGCATCGCCATCGTGCGGATCTCCGGTGGCAGGTCGACAGGCCCCGCCCCCTCGAGCTGGGCGACTCGCTTGGCGATGTTCTTCGCCAGGTCGCCCATCCGTTCGAGATCGTTGTTGATCTTGAGGACGGCGACGACAAAGCGGAGATCGGCCGCCACCGGCTGGTAGAGCGCGAGGATCTTGAGGCACTCCTCCTCGACCTCGACCTCCATCCGGTCGATCGCTTCGTCATTGGCGAGGACGCGCTGCGCGAGTTGGACATCGCGGTTGATCACCGCCGAGATCGATTTGGAGATCGCTTCCTCGACGACGGTGCCGACACGGCGGATCTTCTCCTTGAGATTGCCAATCTGCCGGTCAATGTGCCGGGTCATCGATGCCTCCCGTCGGGAGCCTCCGTTGGAATGCCCTCACGGCGAAAGCCTCGCAGCTGGAATCAGCCGAATCGCCCCGTCACGTAGGCCTCGGTCTCGCGGAGCACAGGCTTTGTGAAGATGTCGGTCGTCGGGCCATACTCGATCAGCCGCCCGAGATACATGAACGCGGTGTAGTCGCTCGAGCGGCTGGCCTGCTGCATGTTGTGGGTGACGATGAGCACGGAGTAGAGCCCGCGCAATTCTTGGATGAGGTCCTCGACCTTGCCGGTGGCGATCGGATCGAGTGCCGAACAGGGCTCGTCGAGGAGGAGCACCTCCGGCTCGGCGGCGATGGCCCGCGCGATGCACAGACGCTGCTGCTGACCTCCGGAGAGCCCCAGGGCGCTCTCGCCGAGTCGATCCTTGACCTCGTCCCACAGGGCGGCGCCGCGGAGGCTCCGCTCACAGACCTCGTCGAGGACGATCCGTTTCGATTCACCGTCGATCCGCAGGGCATAGACGACGTTCTCGTAAATGCTCATCGGAAACGGGTTGGGGCGCTGGAAGACCATCCCCATCCGCTTGCGGAGCTCGATGACGTCCATCCGTTGGTCGTAGATCGGGTCGCCATTGAGACGCATCTCGCCGGTGATCCGCACGCTCGGCACGAGGTCGTTGAGCCGGTTGACGCTACGGAGGAGCGTCGACTTCCCGCAACCACTCGGGCCGATCAGCGCCGTCACCTTGCCGTGCGGGATCGGCATCGTGATCGAGTGGAGCGCCTGCTTCGTGCCGTACCAGAGATTGAATCGATCGATCTCGAGGACGGCCGGCGTCTGCCGCACCCGCTCGTGGACCTCGGGCTCCACCTGGCCACCGGCGGCCACCACGGCGAGGCGGTCGGTGGCGGGCCCGGCCGAAGGGGGCGGCTGGCGGGGATCAGCGGGGGATGGAGAGGTCGACATCGTGCAGACTCGCGGGGAACGGAGGGGCGCCCGTCGGGCTTCAGAACTGCTGGGAGACGTACCGGCGTCGCAACCGGCCGCGGATCCAGATCGCCGCCACGTTGAGCAGCGCGATGATCGCGACGAGCAGGAACGTAATCGTGAACACCATCGGCTTGGCCGCCTGACTATTCGGGCTCTGGAAGCCGACGTCGTAGATCAGGTAGGCCAGATGCATGAACTCCCGCTCCGGATGAACGAAGGGGAATGTGCCGTCGATGGGGAGGTCGAGGGCGAGTTTCTTCACGCCGACGAGCATCAGCGGCGCCACCTCGCCGGCCCCCCGGGCCATCGCCAGGATCAGCCCCGTCATGATCCCCGGAAGGGCCCGGGGGAGGACGATCCGCCGGATCGTCTGCCACTTGCTCGCGCCGCAGGCATACGAGCCCTCGCGCATCGAGTTGGGCACCGCGGAGAGCGCTTCCTCGGTCGCCACGATCACCACCGGTAGCGTGAGCAGCGCCAGCGTCAGCGAGGCCCAGAGGAGCCCGCCTGTGCCGAAGGTCGGCTGTCCGTCGGCGACGAGCGCCGGGCGGAAGAGGAGCTCGTCGATCGAGCCCCCGAGGACGTAACAGAAGAATCCCAGGCCGAAGGCGCCGTAGACGATGCTCGGCACACCGGCCAGATTGTTGATGGCGATGCGAACGGCAGCCGTCAGCGGACCGCGCGACGCATACTCGCGGAGATAGAGCGCGGCGAGGACCCCGAACGGGGCCACGAGGAGCGCCATGATGAGCGTCATCGCGATCGTGCCCCAGATCGCCGGGAAGACGCCGCCGGCGCTGTTGGCCTCGCGGGGATCGTCGCCGAGAAACTCGCCCCAGCGCGAGGCATAGACGCCGAGGCGTTCCTGGAAAGAAGCCTTGTTGGGCTGCCAGGCCCGGACGATGTCCGCCATCGGCAGGACGACCGTCTCCCCGGAGGCGGTCGTGAACTCGAGCCCCCAGCCATCGTTGCCGGCCCGCAGGTCGGCCGTCCGCTCATCGAGCCGGCGCTCCTGCGCCTCGACCTCCGCGGCCACGGCTTTCTCCGCCGCGGCCGCCGCGGCCTCTGCCGGCGAGTCGGCGCCGGCGGAAAGCCCGGCTTGGACGACCGCCAGCCGCGCCGCGCGGAGCTTCCTCTGGAGTACGCCCCGATCCCCCTTGTCGATCCGCCACGCCTCCCGCCAGCGCCGCCGGATGTCGGGATGCTTCTCGCGGAATCCGAGCCACGCCTCCTCGCCCCCGACGGCAACGACCTCTTCGCCATGGAGCAGCCGCGTCGGAAATCCTTGGAATCGCCCCCCTTCGAGCCGCTCGACGACGGTCGCCTCGGCCGGGCGCGTCGTGGCCGTCACCTCGCCATCGTCAAACCACTCGAAGTGCTTCCCGGTCAGTTCAAAATTGGCCGTGCGGACGAGGCGCCGGCCGGTGCCATCGGGGGCCGTGTCGCGCCCCGTCTCCTCGCCGAGCACCTTCCGGCCATCCGTGAGCTCGATCAGTTCGATCGGGCGCGGCCAGAACGTCGCCACCCCCTCCGAGACGATGTAACCGAGGAGCCCGATGATCATCGCCATGGCCATGGCCAGGCAGCCGCCGGTGAGCCAAACCCACGCCTCGCCATGGGCGGCGAGCGCGGCGTGCGTCGAGCGACGGCGGCGGAGGGGATCAGAGTTCATGCGACCTCCTCCGAAAACGTTCGCGGATGATCTCGGCGACGGTGTTGAGGACGAACGTCAGCGAGAACAGCGTCAGCGCCGCCAGAAATAAAACCCGATAGTGCGAGGAACCGCGGGCCGCCTCGGGAAGCTCGGTGGCGATCGCGGCCGAGAGCGTCTGAAAACCGCTGAACAGGCTCCAGTCCATGATCGGCGTATTGCCCGCCGCCATGAGAACGATCATCGTCTCCCCGACGGCCCGGCCGAGCCCGATCATCACGGCCGAGAAGATGCCGCTGGTGGCGGCGGGAAGGATGACGCGGATCGCGGTCTGCCAGGGGGTGGCGCCGGCGCCCAGTGAGGCGCTCCTGAGATGATCGGGGACACTCGACAGGGCGTCGTCGGCGATCGTGAAGATCAGGGGGATGACCGCGAAGCTCATCCCGAAGGCGACGATCATCGCATTCCGCTGGACATAGCTTCCAAGCAGCCCGCCACGGGCATCGAGGCGGATGGCGTCGAGGAATGTCGCGGCGGCAAAAGCCAGGGCCACCGTCAGCACCACACCGCCA
>Ga0164295_10000131_pt1 | contig 61031 bp, 68 predicted proteins | sample GEODES006metaG_FD_111798 | JGI IMG/M metagenome (GOLD analysis project Ga0164295, IMG submission 111798) | Oligotrophic lake water microbial communities from Sparkling Lake, Wisconsin, USA - GEODES006 metaG | ecosystem: Environmental > Aquatic > Freshwater > Lake | place: USA: Sparkling Lake...
ATGGAAATTCATTATGTCAATTTAGCAAGTCGTCAAGATCGAAATTCTTTAATGCAAACACAGCTTGCCAGATTGAAAAATTTTTCTGTGCATCGTTTTGAAGCCATTTGTCCAAGTTTTCAAATGTTGTACGACTTGGTAGAATCTAAAATGTTATCTCGAAAAGATTATTTTTCCGTGTTGGCCAAAAATACTTCCCTGATTACTTATGGAAGCGTTGGATGTTTTCTTTCACATTTCGAATTGCTGAAAAAATGTGTGAAAGATCAAAAAATTTTCATCATTTTAGAAGATGATGTCACATTATCTGACGATTTTGAAAACACGATACAAAAAGGTTTAGAATCGATTGAATACAAATTTGATCGTATTTATTTAGGACAGCCTTTTCCTTTATGGAAGGATCATGTAATTTCCGATTTGCAATATTTTTACAAACTTTCAGGTGGATACTACGGTACTTTTGGATACATTATTCATCCGAATCATGCAGAATTCTTGCTCTCGAAAATAAAAACCATTTACAATCATATTGACAATGTTTTTCTGCATCTACAGACACCCGAAACTATTATTTATTTATTCAAAAATCTTTTGGTAAATACTGCTTGTGAGCGAGGGCGAGATTCCAATGTATTGCTATCACGACGAGCCAAAAGATTTTCAAGCATGCAGATTCCCAAGATATTACATTTTGTAGCAGTCCCAAATATTCAAATCTGTATCGATTGTTGGTACAAAATCAATCCATCATTTGAAATTATTGTTTTTCCAAATCACCAACAAATGATTGCTTCTTTGGAAAAAACAGGAGGATATTATGTAGACTCAAATTTATGTTGCAAAATGCCAATCGACAGGATACTACAAGACACTCAAATTGTTTTGGTGAAAAATTCCGATAAATTTTATGGATGCACACCTGAGACTTTTGCCATAACACAAAACTTGGACAACATGGAAAAACTTGACAACGTACTAACATTACCCGAATGGGTTTTAAACGATGCTTTATTTCAAGTTTGTTGATTTAAACAAGCAATATTATTATAAAATAAAAAAAATGAAATTTTTACAAAATGTATTTTTACTTTGCTTGTGTGGATTGTGTTCCGCTACAAATTCATTGCGTAATGTGAATGAAATGATTACGAATCGATCCGTCATTATTGGCGACTCCATGTTTTGGAGTGGTTGGTTATTTTTTGGCGGTCAACCAAGCCCTTTATCAAAATGGCTGGAAACCTGGGCCGGACATTCGATTGAAAATCATGCTCTCGTTGGTGCGTCCTTGGAAAATGGTTGGGTTAAAAGTATTCGCGCTCAGTATGACAGTCTTAATAAACAACCCAATATTACAACGCTTATTATGGATGGAGGAGGAAATGATGTGATTAGTCATCGCGGAGATTGTGAACAATTCAATAATGCTTGTGTATCAATGATTAATAATAGTTTATCGATTGCTGCGGGAATTTTTAATTCTGCTTACCACGACGGTGTCTCCAACATTCTATATTTAGGATTTTATTATTTACCAGGCTTAGACAGGGCCGCAGACTATGCAAACCCAGCTCTTGCAGAAATTTGTAAAAATGCAACTGTAAACTGTCATTTTATCGATCCACGATATAACGCAACGACAGGAACTGGTCTACCAACCCCAGCAATGCTTGGGCCCGATGGCTTGCATCCCAATGAAGACGGATATAAATTGTTGGCAAGCATGATTTGGAATGTTTCCGTTAACAACAGTATTCCTATATAAGTTTGTTATAGAAATATTTAAAAATTGAAAAATTAATTTTTAAATCATTTATATTCAGGAATAAAAGAAACTTATGAACAAAATACTTGGTGATATTGAACCAAATCCGACACCAAAATATATGGTGCATTATGGATTTTATTTTGATTATTTAAAACTATTTTTGGCCCACATTTATGTTTATTTGGGTCCACTTATTGCATTTTATATAATGTATACTAACGGAATACAATTTTCGTTCATAGACACAATAAACATTATTCTTTTTGGCTTTTTTAAAATTCTAATTACATTTACGATAAATCATCGATACTTTGCACACAATACTTTTTCCTGTTCTAGGCCTGTCGCTGTGTTGCAAAACATGATTGCAGCGACCTCGGCGCAACGCAGTCCTGTGTGGTGGGGGTCCAAGCATGTAAGACATCACAAATTTTGCGAAAATCCTGGTGATCCTCATAGTCCTCAATTGTTTGGATTTTGGTATTCTTGGATAGGTTGGGTATTTTACTCAACCGAAGTTCATATTGATTGGGAATATGTTCATCCGCATTTGAAAACTTGGGAAATGTTTTGGGTTGATGCTTTTTCTGGATTTGTTCCTTATCTGGAACTATATTGCTGGAACCAAGCTTACAGCTTGAAAACAAGTATGTTGGTTTATTGGGCAACGATGCTATCCGTGTATGTTACTTTAGGGTTTAATGTTTTCTTACATCACGACCCTGAGCTTGACACGGAAGTACAACCAAATGGTCGGTTTTTGTGTCGAGCACACGATAAATGTCCCGCATGGATAAATTATTCGATTGATTTGCTTGGGGAAATGAATCATTATGATCATCATAAATATCCCCGAAAAGCTTTACATCCAAGTCGACTTGTTGATGTACCGTATTGGTTTTATATTTATCCTGGTGAAAAGCTACAATTATTTTATAATGTCAATCACAATGGATTAAAAATCATTAAACCGTCTAAAGAATTGCATTGATAGTTTGTCGATAAACTTTTGATTTTTACAAAAAAGATTCAGGGAAACAAATTAGTTTAATTTGTAATTGTATTGTATATAACACTACCTAACTGTCCTTTATTACTTAAATCCAAATCACCTTTATTTACAAATATATCATTAAAATAACATAATGAGTTTAATTCAATAATAGAATTATTAAATACACTATCAATGTTATCGCGAATTGGAATCTTATCTAAAATTACTTTTGCCCCCTTTTTACTAATTAAATAAGCGATCGCACCCCATTGCTCAACCATATGATATAAATTATCGTCTATTCTTTTTTTCGTCTTTTGGTATTCTTCAAATTGGTAATGTGTATATAATTGAATATATTCACTATTATTTTCAATTGCCTTATTTATAATGTGTTCAATCTTTTTTTCATCATAGAAATTTACTTCTAAATCATCCTCTATGATCAGAGCCCAATCGTTTGTGTCGTACTTTATGAAATCTTGTAATAAATACAAGTGCGATAAATTACATCCTAACTTACCTTTGAAAGAATTTTCGGTATATTCGACATATGAATCGGTAAATAAATATCTATCGAGAGCAAGCTTTTTATGCATATCAAATTCATTGACTGTATCTACCGCTTCTCGATAAACTAAATTTGATATTTGCTTTTTACATTTATAATAATTATCTAGTCTAATTTTAGATTTTGAATATACGATGCAATAAGGTATAAATAATTTACTTTTACTTTTCACTTCAGATTTTAAAGGAAAATTTCTAAAAGTTCTTTGTAATCGTGGCATCCATACTTTGCAATATAATAATTTAGAATATTATATAGATTTATATTAATTTCAGTCAGAGGTGAGCTACGATTATAAAAGTATGATAAATGATGTTTCATGCATTCTAATGACATAAGATGTTGAGATCCAGCACCAATAGCAATATCAGATTGACTAACATTATTTGCAATTTGCATTTTTCTTTTTTCTAAATTTTCATTCCAAGGAAAGTATCCTAGCCAGACGATTTGTAAATCATCAATTATATTAAATGGTAAATTTGTTAGGTGTCTACCAGGATGATAATGACCATGTGAATAATTATGAAGAAAACGATATCCAGAACCTGGTCTATCATTATTTCCATACCTTAAATTATTGTTTAATAAAGAACCAATCAACTCATTTATATTTTCCGGATTATAATTTTCTAGTAAGTAGGGACTGTTACTATTAATTGCTAAACAATAATTTTGATTTTGATAGTTTGAAATATCAAAATTTTGACTTATAAAAAGAAACTCCGTTGTATTAAGTACTATCTTAAAACCTTCTATATTTTTCTCAATATCATGGATCTCAGAATCAATCAAATCAGATTGAAACACAGGTTTTCCATCTGATAAATTTCTTGTATTTACAATTGTCCAATGTGGACATTTTTGTTTGATTATTTGGACAGAATTGTCAGTAGAACAATAATCAATGATAATTCCATTATCAAATATTCTTGAATGATGATCCAACCAAAAAGGCAACAAATACTCTTCATTGAAAATGTGACTTATGACTGTCAATTTCATTCTATATTAAAAAGAAATATATTTATTAATTATAGAAATGCAAAGTTATTTAGATAATTGTCTGATAACAGGAGGATATGGTATGATTGGAAGTACTATAAACTTTGGAGTAAAACCTACCTCTACAGAAATGGATATTACTGATTATAATTCGATTCAAAATTACACATCTAAACTACCATCGATATCTTGTATATTACATTTAGCGGCTTTAAATTTGAGAGACTCTGAGAATGATTATAATAAAGCTTTAAATGTTAATGTAAATGGAACTATTGAAATGTTGAAAGTCGCCAAAAAATTAAACATACCTTTTATACTAGTTTCAACAGGAGCTGTTTTTTCTAGTACAAATCCCAATTACAGGTTTGATGAAAATCATATACTATGTCCAAATTCCAAGTATGGAAATACAAAATCAATCGCTGAAAATGTAACATCACTTTATGATAAAAGCATTATTGTAAGAACAGGTTGGATGTTTGGAGGAAACCAAAAAACTCATTATAAATTTGTCGAGCAAACTATCAATAATTTAGTATTGAATAAACAAGTAAAAGCTTCTAATGATTTTTATGGATCTCCGACTTTTGTTTTTGATTTTATTGAAAAATTAAAATATCTAATCATAAATTTAAAATTTGGTATTCACCATGTTGTAAATGAAGGCTTTGCTTCAGGATATGATATTGCACTTGAAATTTGTAATTTTATGAATAAAGATCCTAAGCTAATAAATTCTGTTTTATCACAAGATGTTCCTAATTCAGGACCAAAACGAAGTAATAGTGAAATGTTAATAAGTAATTATAAACATAATCAAATGCGTAATTGGAAAATTGCATTACTTGAATATGTGAATTATTATCTTGGGGATACCAAAATCGACAAGGACAATTCATTAATAATCAAACCAAAAGTATGGAGTAACAGAGAAAATTGCAGATTATGTAATAGTACAGATTTAAATGATTTTTTTAATCTAGAACCAACTCCTCCAGCAAATCATTTTAAAAAATCTCCTCAAAAGGTTGATTCCATACCACTTGATATTTGTATGTGTAATTCATGTAAACATATCCAGTTAAAACAAATTGTTGATCCAGATTATCAATATTTAGACTATTTCTATGTATCCTCTACTTCCAAAACAATGACTTTACACTTGCAAAAAAGTGTTGACGAATTTACCAAATATTTAAATTTATCGAAAGAAGACTGTATTTTAGAGATTGGAGCTAATGATGGCACATGTATCAAACATTTAATGGATCAAGGGTTTACGAATGTCATTGGTGTCGATCCAGCAATGAATATAAATGACAGACATAACTTGCCGATAATTTGTGATTTTTTCGGTTCAAATATTATTACAAAGTTAGAAAGCAAGTATAAACCATTAAAACTCATTTACGCTTTTCATTGTTGTGCACATATTGAAAATATAAAAGATATATTCCATACAGCAAATCAACTATTAGATGATGAAGGTTCTTTTGTGATTGAAGTCGGGTATTTTTACCAAGTATTTATTAATAAATTGTTTGATGTTATTTATCATGAACATATTGATTATCACACTGTAACAGCCATGAATGTATTTTCACAAAAAATGGGATTTACATTATATAAAATATCGGAAAATACAATTCAAGGAGGATCAATACAATTCTTCATGTCAAAGAATAAAAATATAATTATTGATAAAAGTGTAGATTTGACAATACAAAAAGAGTCGGAAGTTAAATTATTTGATTCAAATAATTTACAGGGTTGGAAGACGAATATCATACAAAATGGAAAAGATATTAATTATTTACTCAATAGTCTAATACAAAACGGAAAAATTATCGCAGGTTATGGTGCATCTGCAAAATCAACAACTTTTTTACACCAATATAATTTATCAAATCACGTTATAAAATTTATAATTGATGATAATATTTATAAACAAAATTATTATACTCCTGGATTAAATATACCGATTAAAACAATTAATATATTAGATTTAGAAAAGGTTGATTATATAATTATATTATCGTGGAATTTTTGTGAAGAAATTATTTCAAAATTAGAGAAATATATTAAAGTTGGCTTGAGAATTATTGTTCCCTTTCCTTGTATAAAAATTATGTAATTCTTATATAAAGAAAACCCCAATCAAATTTGAAGACTGGCAAAGTTTACATTAAATCATAAACCTCTAGAATAATTGTATTCACAATCATCAAGGTATTCAAAAATTTTGGATTTTTAATTGTATATAAACAAATAAATTACAAATCGTATAATAAATGTTTGATCCATCTTTAAAAGTCCTGGCAGAAAGTTTTATTTATGGTCTCATTTGCCGTAAATGCTATCATAACAATCCAACAAATCGCAAAACATGTCGAAAATGTAGCTGGCCTGATTTACGAAAACAACACCGTCTAAAGTGAAATGTGACGATACAAAAAATTAAATTTTGGTAATAATAGATGTCCACATTTATCATTACAAAAAAAGAAAACAAGTCTTGTCAAGAGTTATTAACGACAATTCTACTTCCGATGATTGGAAAACCGCATCTTTTAATTGATATTAAAGATCGGGATGATTATTGTTCTTTTTTTGTTTCTAAAAAAGAATAAATTGATTTTATAATTAAAATGTTTTGAACAATCCTTGCAAGCTTTAGCCGAAAGCATTATCTACGGACTTATATGTCGAAACTGCTATCACAATAATCCCGCTCACCGTAAAAGTTGTCGAAAATGCGGCTGGTCAGATCTTAGAAACCAGCTTCGATTAGAGTGAACTAATATTGGTTTCACTGATTGTATATTGACATGATGTCCCATTACACTTGGCAGATGAATTATATCCACATGGAGGTGACTCCAACCAATTGAGCCCACCCGTCCAAACACTCCATACAAAAACATTACCACTAGTCGCCGTAGTAACCATTTCTTGTCCCAACGCAGCAAGCCATCCTTTATATTGTTCATTTGTGGAATCTAATGTTTGTCCAATTTGATTTCCATTTTGTTCTAAAATAAGTTGAATACTAGTCAATTCTTCATTGATAGCGTTAAATTGTACGGAAGCACTAAAAACTTTGGTTGTATTGATGACATATTGAGTTCCAGGTCCATACAATAATTTGACATCTTTTTGCACACCGGACAAATCTTTGAATAAATATCTTGGGTCACTAATAGTACCTCCATACCCAACAGGAGGAGCTCCTCCACAATCACCGGAAGCGCGATGAAAAGTACTATGCCAACAATATTGGTTGGCTTCCATAAAATCTAATTCAGTCGTACTTGTCCAAGTTGCACAAGCATCTTTGTATTTATCACCATTGTGCAAATAAACAGAATAAAAGGTGGCATTAAGTCCGCATGGTACATTAGAAAGGTCAACATTCCAAGATAATTTGCTCCCCAATAAATCAAAATAATAATAATTTCCTTCAGTTCCGGTAGGGCTAGTCGATAGACGCAAGCTTCCTCCAACACCATAATTCAAATTCATCGAGTCCGCGTTTGTAGAAACACCTTTTGCATAATCACTTTCAACACAAAATAATCGATAAGATGCAGGTATATTATTTTTTAAAATTTCCAAGTAAAAGCCAGACATTCTATAATTACTCAATATTATTTTATCGATTTGGGACAAGTTTTAGTCATTTTATCTCGTAAATAAAATACAAAAGATACTCGTGTACCGGTTCCTTGAATTTCTGAATTACAATGCCATTGATGAACATCCATCGCTAAAAAATCTCCATCACGGCAATCAATTCCAAATCCATACTGTGGAAATAAAGTATATCCTCCTTCATAATCACCTTGACTTGCCACCACTAAATTACCAAAACCTTCTTTATAATCTCCGCCATCTTTATGGAGTGCGGTCCTAAAATTTTTGTTGACCGTAACAGTCGTAAATACCGTTTTTGGTATACAGTATTTTGGATTTATTTTTGATATTGCTTCCTTTTGGGCTTTGTAACGATCGGGAACCAGTGATTTGAAGAATTGGTCAATTTTCTGAAAAATCGGGACAGCGCTTGTATATTTTTCCAAATTTTGAAAAGTATATGCGGTTTGACGACATTTTTCATCCAAATTTGGTGCATGTATTCGTCCAAAATTGGAAACCGAATCATAAAATCCCACAATACCGCTTCGGGCTTTGGTAGTCAAAACTTGTAAAGGTTTTCCACTTGATTTGGAAGTAACATACTTGTATTTTCCTTCTGGTGGTATTCCGGATGCACTGGGGCGAGTTTTGCCAAGTTTTGCCGCGTCGTGTAATTGAAATAATGTTTTTGTTTCTTTCGGTGTTAATAAATTTTTTCTAAATTTAACGATAATCTGATCATTTTCATCATAAATATCGACATTCGACTTGAAAATTTTAAACTTTTCTTCACTAATAAATTGTCCATCCAATATTTTGATATCATCGTCATTAATTACTTTACTAGCAACAAATTCCATTTTATTTTACACAAAAAACATTTGTACACGCTGGAAAATAATTATAATATTCTTCATTTTCTTTAACCTTGTCGTAATGCACACGACTAAAGTACTTTCTTAAATTATTAATAATGCTTAAAAATCTGGGAATAGATCTATCAATATCAAAACTATATTCAAATACTAATTTTTTTATATTAGCTTTTGCATAATCATTTGGTGTCAAAGATTCTAAAATCTGAATTTCAGCACCTTCAATATCCATTTTTATACAATTTGGTTTGTATTTTGCAAGTACTTTTAAAATGGGTTGCACGGGTACATTGATTGTAGAGCGCCCACGAATCGGGACCAGAGTATGTCGATATTTATTATATTCCCCTTTACATATATATAAAGGTAAAACACCCTGAACTGTTCCAACCGCTTGTTGTAATGTTTTAAAGTTTTTGGAAAAATTGGCTTGCAAATTTTGATTCAACAAGGCAAAATTTTCTGGTTCTGGTTCAAATGCAATCACTTTAGCTCCCCGTGCTAAACATAATAAAGAAAAAGTACCAATATTTGCCCCTAAATCTAACCAAATTTCATTGGTGTTAATGAAAAAATCAATGGCTTTGCGTTCATAAACGCATTTTTTTAAAACTTCGGGAATTACTTTTTCATCTGTGGTGTTTGGACGGTATTGAATATTAACAATTTGATCAGAATTTTTAATCGATACTTGTTTTTGCATTTTTGTTTTTAAATTTTTATTAAATTGTTTTAATAAAAAAAATGTCAGATTACTTTAAAAGTTTTGGAAAGTCAATTTACCAAGGTGGTGCAGCATTGGCTAAAAAAGGTTCTCAATATGGCTCAAAAGCTTATGAAGCTGGTACAGCCGCTGCTAAAAAGGCTTCCCAATTGGGTCACAAAGCTTATGACACAACAGCCGAGTTGAGTCACAGCGCCTATGATGCAAGCAAGCATTATGGTTCAATTGCCGCTGAAAACGCTGCCGCTCTTGGATCCAGTGCGTATGATGCTGGTATGTATTACGGTTCTGCAGCAGCTGAAAAGGCAGCCGCTGCTGGAGAAGCCAGTAAACAATTCCTAGGCGCAGCTGGTCAAAAGTTATCTCAAGCTTATAAAAGCTCTGAGAAGTCAGTAAAAGCAATGACAGAAGCAGCTAAAAACTACATGAAGGCTAAACCAAATCAAGCACAAAAAAATCAAACAGCAGAGAATGCTGCCATCCAATCATTGCAAGATGCACAAGTTGCTAAGATCGCTGCTCAAACGGCACAAAAAACTGCCCAAACTATCGAAGAACAAGAAATTGCGAAAGATATGGAAGTTCAAGCAGATCAATTAATTAAAGACGCTAAACAACAAGTCAAACAATCCAAACAAATACCTTTATAAGTGTTTTTTTTTATTACTTAGTGCTCTCGGTGAGCTAGAGTTCCCATTACAGTATCGTCGTCACGAACAAAATACATCCACTTGCCCTCTGGTCTTAGAAACATGAATGATACATCAAGAGGAAAAGACTGTTCGAAATCAATCGTTCTGTCCTCCCGAGTTTTCGGGCGGCGACCGTTGGCTGTGTCTGGTTCATAAAAACCATCCTTCCATTGCACGATGTTCATATATTGACCGTCATCAGAAATGGCAGCAACATACTTGGAAGCAGCCCACGCGTTGTTCGAATTAAAACGCCAAGTCATACGCAGCAATTCTTCCAAACGATCTGTGCCTGGCCATCCAACATTGAAACCACCACCTTGGTGTCCAATGGTCGCCTCGATACGAGTACGAATCCTTCTTTGATATCCACTAGGTTTGTGTTCCAAAAGGACCTTTTCTTCGTCTGTTAGTGGAACTTGTATAAGTTGTTCTTCGGTCATTGTAAAATCGTGAATCTGAAATCCCTTTTCCCTGCAAAAATCTGCGCACTGTTCCTTTGAATCAAAAAGAGTCTTGTTCATTGCGTGTCGGTTCGCGACAGTTGTGTCATCCACATTTGGACGATCGTGTGGACCGTTGGCAATAACCTGTACACCCTCGAGCTGTCGACGACATTCTCCGAGCATCATGTTTGCTTCCACCATATTCGGTATGTTAAAAAGAACCTCCGCTGCCAGCTTTTGATAATCTTTACGACTCATAAACAGGTGTTGTTGTGGAAAATCATCAGAATAATTTCCACACATGCGCAGTTCTTGGACTCGGGATGCCCCATTATTGGATGGTAAAAGTATTTCACCAATCAGACCTCCACGACCCTTTCCTGGCTGTGGGCGAAAGCTTACAGCACGGTTTGCAGCGCGTTTGGCAATAATAATATGGTTACGATATACCCCATCCTCTTCATATAAATCCTCAAAGTGATTGTAAAGCGCATAAACATTAGAAGTCATTTTTTCAACTCCTCCTTCTGGTTTGTAATAATAAATACCGCTTGAATTGACCGTGTATGAGCCGATCCCTGCTGCTTGAAGGGTAACCGCAATTTCTCTGTGATCAGCCATAAGATGTCGAGTGTTAATAAGGAGAGAAGAATAATGCCAAGTATCTTCCACATTACAAACTTCCAGTGCGCGCTGTACAACTTGAACCAGCATTGTATTGTCCTTTACTAGAGACTCGTGCTCCTCATCGGTTAAAAAGTGCTTTTCAAACTGACGTATATCACGATATTTCGTGGAAATGGGAAGCGAAAAAGTTTGTGATATAATTCCAGCTTCGTTAAGCAGAGCCATTGGCGTTGCCGTCACCATCCATGTCGATCGACTTTGGGCTTCAAATTCGTGAAAAGTCCTTCCAGTGGAAGTGGTATCTTGAATAAAATCCCAATGCTTGACCAGTGTATCTCCTTCATCTCCCACAATCAAATAAGGAAATGTACTTTCGCGATTAATTCTCAGCTGCTGATACTTGTTGTTCATAAGCATCGTCACACAAGTTGGATCATTCATGTCGGTACCACGACGAAGCCCATTAATTTGCAAAGTACGAGTTGTTTCTCCCATTGAATCGAGCCACGCATTAAAATCCCTAATATCGCGTGTAAAAACTTGATTGTACGATTTGACACTGTTAAGGCAAAAAAGAAAAGGACGAAGTCTCCATTGATAAATGGAGCACCAAAGAATCGCCATGATGGCTCGAGATTTACCCGATTGCACCAAACCATAAAGGTTTGCGCGACGATGTGGTTCGGTAAGCCAAGAAAACTCATCGCAAAGAGCCTTGTAAATCAAATCTTCATGAGCTGAAGGATAATCAATGACCCGAGCAGGACCAGTACCCTCGTGCTTGATGATGATCTTGGTTGACTTCTTTCCATTCCTCCGATATTGCCTCTTCCAAAAAAGCTTGGCTGAAAATCCTCCATCTTGATGTTGCTTAAAATCAATATCAAGCGTTTTGGGTTCATAATGTTCGATAAACTCCACAAGATCTCCGTCGAAATTGAGATCCTCATTTAATTGTCTTCTTGACATGATTTTCTGTTTTTGAATACAAAGATTTGGTAAAATGAATTAGATTTGTTTTTTAAAAATTAAGAATCTTGACATAAAAAAAAATTTTTTTTTAAAATCAATTTTTAACCTGGTTTGTAACACAAGAAATTATTATAATAATAAATATTTAATATATGCCAATTTTAATGTTGTCGTCATGTCCACAAAAAAGTTTTTTTTTTTCAATTTTTTGCCGGTTTTTTTTGACCTTGTAAAATTGAAAAAAAACTTTAATAAATGATAAATTGTATTATAATTATTTATTTTTGTATTGTGCTAATAAGCATATTTTTAATTTTATTTTATTGTTTGTACACACTTAAGAAACATTCTAATTATCATGTAAAAATATGTTGGTTGTATTGGGATAAAAATCGAATGCCCGATTTGTTGGAAAACATTAAAAAATACAATGCACCAAGCCTTGCTGGCTGGAAGGTAAATTATTTAAATGATGATAATTTGAAGCAGTATATCGATGCAAGCCAATTCCCAAAAAATTATACAAAACTTATCAAAGCGCACAAGGCTGATTGGATAAGATTATATCTTTTGCATCAATATGGCGGATGTTGGTTAGATATAAGTATCATTATAAATGATTCCAAAGTATTAAATAAAATTTATAAAAAAAGTTTAGTTCACAATTATGATATCACTCTGTTTCAGACACAATTAGAAAATAAAACCTTTACACATCCTTCGGGAGCTAAAATACCTCTTGTGCTCGATAATTGGTTTATATTAGCTCCTCTAAACAGCATCATCATTAAATTATGGTTAGAAGAATTTACCGATGCGATTCAAATTGGATTCTTAAAATACAAACAAAAGGTACAAAAAATGGGTACAGACATTTCCAAAATTCATTTTAACAATAAAAAGGATATTTATCTTACCCAACATGTATGTATACAGCATGTATTACAGCACATGACCACATTACCTAAAATCTTATTTTATAACTCGTATGACAGCATGCTCAAATTACAAAAAATGTGTAATGGTGTGGAACAATGCATGGAGGATAAATTAAATAATGACCCAGAATTAAAAAAGTTACCTTTTATAAAGCTTACTAGGCATAATCGAAACAATCTCAATATTTCCAAATTTTTTTTAAATTAAATATTCTTCAAATCATCACTTGTCAAATATCTTGACGGACTTTCTAGGAGCATTTTTTTCATTGTCTCCATTTTGTTTCGATTGTTTACCAAAAGAGTCGTGACATTTTTATAAGCTGCATCCACCAATTGTTGAATCTCTTGATCCACCTTGGAAGCGGTATATTCCGAAGTTGAAGAGGAAAATCCGTTTTCAGAAGGCAATTTGGAATAAACTTCAAGATCTTTACCAAATCCATAATCTTGAATCATTTTCTTGGCCAAATCATTGGCTTGTTTCAAATCTTGAAAGGCACCCAATGAAACATTGTCTCTTCCATAATAAATGGTTTCCGCGGCTTTTCCACCCAAAGCAACCATAAGTCGTTGGTTTAATATATTTTTAGTATACATTCCACCTTCCATCAACGATTCCTTTTCTCTAAATATTGTGTATCCTCCAGCTCCGTTGTAAGTACTTTGTATGGTGACCTTTTCAAAGTCAAAGACATCGGGGGCAGCAAGAACGGCTAAAGTATGACCAATTTCGTGAATCGCCACGCGTTCCAATGTATTGTCGTCACGAGTTTCAATTTTTTTAATCACACCCACAAATAGTTTTTCAAGAGCTTGGAAAATATCATTTGCAGAAATTTCACTTTTTCCCTGTCGCGCGGAAAATATTGCTGCTTCATTGAGCAAGTTTTTTAGTTGTGCACCCGAATATCCTGCAGTCAAGGAAACAATGTTATCCAAAGTTGTATTTTTTTCCAAGGGTAGTTTTTGTGCATAAGAATCTAAAATCGCGCGTCTTGAATTAGCATCGGGTAAAGGAACAGCAACAATACGATCAAATCTGCCCGGGCGGAGTAAAGCGGGATCTAAAGTATCTTTTCGATTCGTAGCCCCAATCACAAGAACTTCTTCACTTCCATAAAAACCGTCCATTTCTGCCAACAACTGATTTAGTGTTTGCTCGCGTTCATCATTTCCACCAAATCCAGAGGCTGAATTACGGGCTTTTCCAAGTGCGTCGATTTCATCAATAAAGATAATGGCAGGTTTTTTGCGCTTGGCTTCTTGGAAAAGTTTACGGACACGAGCGGCACCCATACCAACAAATAGTTCCACAAATTCAGAACCAGTAACAGCGATAAAATTAGCTTTTGCTTCTCCAGCAATTGCTTTTGCCAACAAAGTTTTACCTGTTCCTGGAGGTCCTTCCAACAAAATACCTTTTGGAATACGAGCACCAACTTTTTTATAATTGGTATTATTTTTGAGATACGAGACAATTTCAGAACATTCCTCCAAAATTTCTGGTGATCCTGCCCAATCTTTCAAGGTGATGGTCGGTTTTTCCCCCAAATAATTGACAGAAGCAACACCCATTCCATTGTTTCTTCCAAGAGGAGTAATCCCATTTTGCCTAAAACCAGCAGCAAAAATGTTACGAATCACTGTAAAACCATAGATACCTAATGGAATATAAAATAAAGCGCTAACCCAATCAAATGGTTTTTCCAAAGGTTGGAATAATATTTGTGTATTGTGTCCTTTTGCTTCTTTAACAATCTCAGTCGAAATGACAGGATGAATATTGGTCTTGTGTAATAAATTTTCATTGTCCAGACTGACCACAATGGTCAAATCTTGTGAAAATAAAATTTCTTGTACCTTGTTGTTTTCAATCTTTTCTAATAATGTTCCCAAACTTTCTTGATCAAATCTATCATTGTATTGAATTAATTGTTTTGTATTGACCTCGAAAGATTTTATTATTTCCGCTTTAGAAAGATCCTCTAAAGGAGAGGCGCCTAATTTATTGAAACGAGGTTTTGGTGTCAAAAAAGAAGAAGGAACAAATGCTTTGCTAGTTTCCATACAAAGCGTTACTAATAAAAGAAGAAAACTTGTTTTCATTATTTATTAATAATGAAAAATTTAAAGTTTCAAAATTTTGTTTATTTTATCGTTTTTATAATAATTTATCGATTTTAAAGTTCCATTTTTATGGTTAATTTTACATAATCCATTTCTCTTTCCGTTTTCATAATGCGTCTCTGAAAACAAATTACCATTATCAAAATATCGCAACACGACGGGTGATATCATTTTACCATTTGCATAAAGCATTTTTACTCTAAAAGCTCCATTTAAGTGATATTGCTCTAGAAAACCATTCAAAAAGCCATTATTATATTCTGAAATTTGCAAAATACTTTTATTATAATAGACTACAAGCTTGCCGTGATAGTTTCCGAATTCATTAACATAAAATTCACAATCTAAATTTCCATTTTTATAAATTTTTACATGATTGGTCCATTTATTTTTTACGATTCGATCATCATGTATGTAGTCAAATTTTTGTATGCATTTGGAATATATTTGTAAGAAAGTAGAATCATACTCATATATTAACTTTATTAATTCTTGAGGTAATTGCTCAAACATTTTTGATTCACAGCTGGTCAATTTATATATTTTGTATTTTTATCACTTTTTAAAAATTGAGGGTCCTTGTCTTTATTTTTAAATTACCCAATGAATGAATTCAGCTTGGGAAGAATATTTTATAAAAATTAATATCGACAAAATTTACAATGACAAAAACTTGATTTATCCACCAAAAAATTTGGTATATAAAGCTTTTTCCTATTTTCCTCCCTCCGAAACCAAAGTTGTATTTTTAGGTCTAGACCCATATATTCGTGAACATCAAGCTCATGGTCTAAGCTTTTCAGTACCAGAGGGTGTCCTCGTGCCTCCTTCACTTCGAAACATTTATAAAGAAATTCAAGATGACATTGGTTGTACTATGAATTTTTTAAAAGGTGATTTGACAAGATGGGCAGTCGAAGAGAAAATATTATTATTCAATTCAGCTCTTACAGTTATTAAGGGACAAACTGGTTCGCATACACATTTATGGAAAGACTTTACCGATCATTTACTAACCAAACTTTCCAGCGACTATCCCCAGATTGTATTTATATTATTGGGAAATGTTGCTCGTGAAAAATCCGTATTTATTACAAACAAGTCCAATATAATCCAAGCAGTCCATCCATCACCGCTAAGTGCACATCGTGGGTTTTTTGGCAGTAAAATATTTTCAAAGTGTAATCAACTAGTTGGTAAAAAAATCAATTGGCAAATTCAATAGCAATTGAAAATATTACTCAAATCAGGTAATCCACGAAAAAACATGTGATACTTGACTTTATTCAACGACACTACTGGATAATCTAGATCACCGCTCAACAATGGTTTTTTGCCAGCAAAATAAAAATGATTGACGGTTTCTGGTGTCAATTCACAAATCTGAGGAACAACTTTATGTCGAGCATCATTATTATCATTGGCAAATCCTAAATCACGAAATATTCTTCCAGCATTCGGATAGGTTGCATGTTTACCTAAAGAACAATAGATGTTGATGGCAAATCCGTACTGTGTTTTTGTAAGACAACATTGAGAATCTTTTTCATTTAACCAAAAATGTTCCTTTTGACTGTGCGGTGTAAAGCATATCCTAGATATACTAGAATTATTTTTTATTTCGACAACAACTAATTCCAAATCATTAACATGGGAATCCACATGACATCTTCCCAAACCATCATCAAACAAATAATAGATGAAGTAATATACCCAAATCGTATTTTTATCTACAATGCGAGTATAGGAATTAATCGTTGTATTGGATATATAATTTCTTAAACGCTGGTTTAAATCAATCGGATAAAACCGTTCTTTACTATCAAAATATAAATTTACACTGAGATTCATTTATAAAATTTTTGGAAATTTGTATAAATTCATTTTTTAAAGTAAAAAAAAATTACAAGAAATAAAAAAAATGCAGCATCATCCGATAACTCACAAAGTTTCTTATTTAGATAAAATTTATCAATACAAAGATATAAATTCTTATGACAGTCTTTTAAAAAAAATTAGTCGTGATACAGGTCTACCGACGGAGGCTATTATACTGCAAGAAAGTCAATCTAAATTACTTGTCAAAGATGGAAAATGTAATCCATCGAGTATTGTCAAACAAGAATCCCAGCTCTTACGCATTCATAATTTAGATTTAAAAATTCGACCATGTAGAAAAGATTATTTTAGAATTATTTACTCGATTTGGCTTAATTTAAATAACGCTTATTATTTATTGTCTCCTTTGAACGATTTACATCCGATCCAAGAAGTTAAAGGTGAGACGACTTTTTATCAAATGACGGCAATTAACAATGGAGTGTATACTCGAGGTGAAGGAATTATTCATGTTCAACCGTCGATAGCTCCTGTGTCTAGTCAATCGGAAGGGTTAAATGCAACTTTAAAATTATTTTTCCCAGTTATTGGAATAAATTATAGTTCTTGTGATGAAAAAAATAAACCACAATTAATTATAAATAATTATTTGCACTTGATTCGATCCAAAAATGTTAGTTCAACTTCTGGACATACACCGATTCAAAGTCTTAAAAAAACAATGGAATGTAAACCAAATTCCAAAATGCAATGGTACTTGTTTGTATGGAATCATTATCAAGATTATATACGATTAGAAAAGCCAACAGTATATATTGATGATTTTGATAAAATATGGTTGTTTGCAGATGAAGCGATTTTTATATTAATGTATTTGGATAAACAAAATTATCAAGACATTCCACAAGATGTGCGAGACAAGGTCGATATTGTAACACTAGGACAGGTAAAATATTTTCAAAAAATAAAATCGTTATAATAAACAAAAATATGCAGCAGCAAGCGTATAACAATTTAGTTTTAGCAATACTAACCGGTGATTATACAACAGCAGATAGAATATTAAGCAATCCAGAGACAGTTTCACTAGCGTTGCATAAAGCACTCACTTCTGGTCAAATAGAAGTAATTGTATATATTCAGGTTACAAAGAATGTATTTAATACATTACAAAAAGTAACTCGAGCAATTAATTCTGCTTTAGAACACCCAGAGGTTATTGGATTTTTAAATTGTATAAAAACACAAAAGCAATTATCCGGAACTGGTCAACCGAAACAATCGACTAGCGCTGCCTGTGCGAAACAATACAAGGTACAAGTTCCTACTAAAGCTACAAAATTAAGATGCGCACAATGCAATAAAAAGCTATCGCCCGTTCAACAAGATTTGATTTGCTCTTATTGTGATAAAAAAACTTGTATGAGTCACAGAAATCGTCAAGCTCACTCTTGTCAAAAAACAAAACAAAAAGTACAGTTACCAGATGCCGTTTTATTTTCCAAATTGGATAGACTTTAATTTTTTGTTTGACAAATATTAAAATATTCATTAGTTCCATCTGGCATGGGTCGCACAATTATGATTGGCAATTTATTTTGTTCAAGCTCCATTTCCGCAATTATTAAAGGATTCGTTTCTCCTTTAGTATCAATCATTATGGGTGCATTATAACTAATTTGTAATGCTCTAGTACCCAAGACTCTAGCTTTTTCATATTTTGTTAAAAAAGGCGCAGATATCATGAATCCTTTCGTTTAAATGATTTTAATGTAAATAAAAATGTGTCAATTTTTGTAATAATAAAAATCTAAAATTGATTGGGTTTTTTATTTGATAAATATTATTACAAAAATGATTTTACTGTCTTGGTTTTACGCAAAACTGCTGTCTCCGCTCGTACCAAAAGCGGATCAGCCTCTTGAAGTGTCTTACAAATTAGCTTCTTTAACGATTTATGAATCTCCCTTGTACTTGGGAATTTTGATGATGATTTTAATGCTTACCCAATGCTTTTGGAAAACCAGCGTTTTTTACATGTTTACTGAAGTATTTGATAAGGGTTTATTATATGAAGATGTAAAATTCTTGGAATTTAAATATAATGATAAATTTTTACCTGTCACCCATCGCGTATTTAATATAATTCTATTAATGTTTAATGTCTATTTTTCTAGCTATTTTTATTATTATGCTGTTGTCCAAGGAACCATTTATTTGATGAAAACATATCCTAATTATTGGTTTCATTATTATCAAGCTTTGTTTATAATCGTGTTGCGATATTGGCACATTATATTATCTAATCAAAAAATTAGAAAATTGTTTAGACTTGTAGATTAATTATTGTTAAAATTATAAATTTTTCAATAATAAAATGGCACCCATTCAAAAATATTGTTCTTTAACTGGAGCTTATCCTGTTTATAAAACTTCTGGATACTATCCCTATGAATTTGTACCAATGCCCAAGGATTTTTGTTTTTGTCAAGATCCGCAAGTAACTAAAAATATACCCATTGAAAAACAAACATGTCCTGCGGGACAAGCTTGTGGAGTTTGTGCTCCTGAATATACTTGTAATATTTGTAATGCAGATTTTTATCAACTTTGTAATCCTTATACTTGAGCGATTATACTCTTTGTAAAAACAATTTTATAATAAGCCTAACGATTTATTTTTGCGGGAAAACAAATGATTAGGCAAGGCTCCAGCCTCTTGGAAGGCATGGGCAACTGTGACGGGCAAGGCAAGGGTTTCTAACTGGGTATGGGTAATTCGATTGACGACAGACACAAACGACTGGAATACAGACAGTGTGTTTAGGACCCCCACAATAACAAGGGTCGACGGAATTGCATTTATTGCACATTATTCTATAATATGGAAAGATTTTTTTTGAATTTGAAAATAAAAATCGGTAACTAAAAACTTCTAGTTACCGATGTAGTAACTCCAGTAAAAAAATTGTTGGATGGTAACACATATTGTGGAAATACATAGTTAATAAAATAAGATTGATAAATAAAAAGAGGTGTCCTTTTTATTTGTGGTTTATTGCTATCTTGATTGACGATCATACTATAATAGAGCAATTTAAAAAATTGATTATTTTGTTTTTGATTTTTAGATAATTATAAAATTTATAAAATGAGACGATACAATTATAATAATCGACAAAAAGATGATCCTGCTCAACAAACAAATTTTTCTAGAGGTCCCAGTCTGTTGAGACCTACCGTACAGCCTACTCCGCCTCCTCGTCCTAAACCAACTCCGAAAGTGGAAGAAAATCCAAAAGTTCGAAAAGTAGAATTAAAGCTTGATGGTCTTGTCCAAGTTAAAAAAAACAAAGATATTACAATAATCGATGATGTGCCCAGGGTACCTAAAAATAGCCCGACGCAAAAAATTGAGAAACCGACTTATGATCCAATCTATTATGAAAATTGGTATAACGGAAATAATCAAGAACAAGTATACCCAGAATTTTGTCTCCAATATGCGTGCAACTTGGATGATTTTGAATCGCTAAGCTGGCTACCTAAAATTCCACGTTGCGAATCTGCAGAATCAGAACTTGCACTTATTCGAACTATTGTCCAAAAAATGGTTGCCATGGAATTTCCAAAAATCGCGGGAGAAGCCTTCATTCTGACAGTACTAAAGTCTCTTTTAGTTAAAAATATAATTAGCGAAGAGGCGTTGATTGATTGGTATGAGTCTACGGAAGATTTTGAGGGAAGAAAGAAGGCTTTGATTCAAACAACAGAGTGGATTCTTCAACTTGTTGAAAAACTTGAAGAAGAAGCTGAAGAAGAAGGCGAAGAAGAATTCATTGATTTTGACAATTATTAATTTAAAAAATTGGAAATTATTTACAAATGGAAGAAACTACTGAAACAAAAATCCAAAGAGTATTTAACCAGTTTATTGAAAACTATAATGAACAGGATAGAATTCGTAAAGATATGATTGCATACTCTAAGCAATTCAAACCTCGTCAAGCGCAATTAAAAAAAGAGAGTCAAGACTTGGAACAAATTCTCTTGAAATATTTAGATGAAAATAAATTACCAGGAATTAGAAGTGGAGATTTTTTGCTTCTTGCCGACGAAAAGGCGATTCCTGGAAACAAAAAATTAAAAGAAGAACGACTGGCTTCGATTTTTGAAAATCATCAAATACACCCAAGTTCGGCAATATATAAAGAGGTAGTGGAGGTAATAAATAATCCTAAAAGCGTGCAAAAGACGGAGAAGAAAATCAAGTGTCAGAAGTACAAGACTCAAAAGTAAATTGTTGATTAAAAAAATTCAAAGTTATTAAAAGGTATTCCATTTTAATAAATATTCTCATATGGTGTTTTTAATCATAATAATTAACCCAAGACCCGTCTAAAATTAAAGCACCAAAACTCGCCAAGAATTGTTCAAAATACATTTCATTGTGGTAAATGTCTTCACTGATATCCCAGGGATTTTCTTCAAGACCCCAAAAAGTTGAGTTGGGCTGATAAAAGCAGGTCATTTCTTCAATAGTTGCAGCTATTTGAGTCTGATTACCACAAATTTTTATTGGAATTGCCCACATTCCAATGGTAAGTGGGCTATGTTCCTGTCGGTGTCTTTGTCTTTGACCCGCGTCAAAATACCAAACATCCTGACTTGGAATCAAATTTCCGTCCATTTGGAAAAAGTTGGCACCTCCAATTCCACCATATGCTTCCTCTAAAAAATTGTATGCATTTTGCAAGTATTGTAAAGCTCTACTATCACCATACCATAAATAATCGGTACCAATTCGCCATAAGGTTCGTATTGCATCCTTGTACATGAAGTGACCGTCTCCGTAAGCATTATAACCTAAGCCGCTTGTAAATTGACCGTTTGGTGTCATCCAATCAGGAACTAATCCTAATGCATACCCTGGGCTTTTCAATAAAATTTCATAGGATTTATCGACAACAGCAAGCCAATCTCGATGTTGATTATCAAAGCTGTGGAAAATTCGGTACCAAGCAGGAGCAAAATATCCTACATTGACAAAGTTGTCTCCTCCCCAATAATAACCTGGTCTTACAATATGACTCCAAGTTACACCTTGAGTCCAAAAATTATTCAAAATAGTTTGAGCTCGTTTTCCATAAAATCCAAATTGGTAATCGGACCAATTTCCACAATCAACTTTAGATTGGGCAAATATCAACATTGCTGCAATATCCTGCTCGGCGTCGGTAGCACCCCCATTCGACATTCGTTGATTATTTCCACCAACTCGCCAATCATAACATTGACCATTCCACATGGTTTGTTCTGCACCTTGCAATAAATTATTAAAATTTGTTTGATCATTATTGTAAAGAGCAAGTATAAGACCATATCCGACACCTTCTGAAACTGCATCTCCAGGAGTTTCAGAGTATGGACGATGGATTAAAAAAGGTTGTTGGTATTGATTCCGATCAACAAAACCTTTCCAGACAGATTTTACTATAAAAGATAAATTTGTATCTATTGCAAAACAACAAGATAATGACAGTAAGTGAATAATAAATTTCATTTTTATACAAAATCTAATTTTTTAGATCCGGATTAAAAAATAAAAAAAAAATAATTAATAAAAAAATGAGTACCGCAGAAATTACAACCAACCTATTTTTATTTGCTTTTTTGATTGCTATTCTTGTTCTTGTTGTTATTATTTACATCAGAGTACAAAACAATGGCGAATATGAAGAAGAGGATGAGGCTGAAGCCGAAATCGAAATGGAAGTAGAAGCAACTATGCAAATACCTTCTCCATACCAAAAAAAGCCAAAAACAAGTCAATCACCATTTGAAAAATACTAATATTGCTGAAATGCTCGATTTTTATGTAGTTTAATGACTAGTTGTCCCAATTCACTACGAACCTCTTTACCAATTTTTGAATCCATCAACTTGTCCAAAGCTTTAGGAACTTGTACTGGTTCGCAAGTTGCAGTTGATTCTCCACAAAGTAGCTTTTCTATCAATGCAAAATCCTTGATGGGTGTGTGTTGATACAAAAGCTCCACTTTTTTTACAGTGTCTTTGTACTCTTTTGGTTTGCTACCATAACCCGATGATTGTTGTGAAAACAAGGCAATGCTCTCCAAAATATGATACACAAATTGATTCGAATCAGTGTCCCAACTATTGTTAAAAATTGCATTTGGATCTGGTGTTTTTTGCGTATTTTTCTTGTAAAGGACATAAAAGCTGGGATATACCAGCTTGACAATATTTCTAAATGATTTTAAATCATTCTTGTAGCCCAAATCACTGTACGCAATTGTAAATGTTCGACAAAGATGCAAATAATATCGTTCTAGTATTTCTAAAACTTTTGGATCAGTTGAAATTTGTGATAGCAAAATATATGACTTGAACATTCCAGGTTGTTTTTGTTGCAAATGATTTCGAAACATTACCAAGTAATCACCCAAAAAATTGGTCTTTTCACTTGTACCCAAAAATAAATCATGAGTCGCATTATATTGCAACTTGGAAAAACTGTGAGTGAGAATTAATGATTTTTTATAACTTGGATCTTCACACTTTTTACGAATCCATTTAATAACTTGTTCTTTTCCTCTTCGGAGTAAGTAATAATCAATCTGAAAGTCAACATCACACTTGGTAAAGTCAATAAAACCTTGTCCTGACTTGTAAATCATAGGATAAGCATCTTTATGATTCACACCTAGACCAACAAACATTAAATAGTAGGTTAGATGCAAGACACTTGGAAATTTATAATCTTGAAACAATAGTTCACAATTAAAATGAGGAGAAATCGGTTCATTGTTTTCACTAAGTATCAAAAGTTTTGTTTCAGGTTGGGTTACTATCGTATTGGTACAAGCCCAAGATGAATTAGGAAGGCTAGACAAGGCTGTCACTACTTTTTTATCGGTCCACATTTGTCCAATAATTGATTTTATTTCTTGCAAGGAATTTTCCGACAAGGGGAGTTTATTTGCTGCATATAATTCCAAAAGCTTATCTCCCCATTCAGGTTTGTGAGGAATGAAAGCCATTTGTTTTTGGGTTTGCTTTTCCAAAAGCGAAAAAATTTTTGTCACCAAACGGGTTTTGATCATCTTGTCGTAAATGTGGTTGACAAAAGGAGCATATTGTCTTTGTACAAACATTGCAAGATTTTTTGGATAGTTAAATTCATCAATATACAATTCGTAATGTTCGACTTCTCTAGAATTGAATTTTTGATAAACACGATCAATCGAATCTGAATTCGTCATAATTTCGTCCAAATGATCCATCTTTTTTAAAATCTCTATAGGACTCAAACCATTATAAATACTAATGTCTTCACCCTTCATAAGAAGGGAATATAAATTGTCGATCGCGTGATGAACATGATAAATCCAGTATTTACTAAATTTTGGCTTCCATCCATAAAAATGTTTTTCAAGTACCTTTCCCACAAGGTTCCATCCATACAAATGAGGGTCTGCACCTAAAATGTATCGATACTTTCCTTCGACGATATTTTTAGATGGACAATAAAAAAACTTGTAGTGAGCGCTGATTTTTGCATATTGAGGATACTTTTTAAAAAAAACTTGATACGCGTTTTCCAACGACTGGAACCACAAATTTTGAATGTCTTTCTCTGCAGCCAATTCATAGGCTCGTTTAATATGATAATGAGTTTTTTGCTTTTCAAGCGACCCCACTGAAGAATCCAAAAGCATGGACGAATAAATAGTTTTCAAATCATCGATCGTTGGCGCCAAATTTGTTTCATTAATTTGAAAAGTTTTCATAGTTACTGGAGGACCTGTAATAAACTATAAAAAAAATCAATTTTTATATTTAAAAACAAGAGGTTACATGAAAATTAAAAACATGAGTGGAATACATTTTTTAGACAACAATGATTTTATTGTAAAACAAGGTGATAAAGGATTAATCCTATCACTTGTATACGAATCCAAAGGAATGACTTTGGTATTATTTTATTCGACAGAGTGTCCCTATTGCGATGCTCTTATCAACAAATTTAAACAACTTCCTTCCTATGTGAATGGTTGTCAATTTGCCATGGTCAACGTCAATAGAAACATGAATATTGTGGAGCGATCAAAAAATACAATTGCACCCATTAGCTATGTTCCCGATGTTATTTTGTATATCAACGGATCACCATATGTACGCTATGATGGACCACACGATATTCAACATATCAAGGATTTTATAGTGGATGTTAATATGAAAATTAAAAAGACTTCTTTTATGGAAAGTGATAATATGGATAAAAATAATACTGTTTCTTATCCAAAACCTCCTGCGGTTGAAAACTTTTTACCCATGCCACAGCCTCAACAAGGAGGACAAGCGCAACAACAAGGGCAACAACAGCAGCAAGGACAACAACAAAATATCAACTTTCAATACCAAGATAACAATGCTCCAGCCAAGCAAGCTATTCCTGCGTATACTATTGGAACTCCATTATACGGAGAACGCAAAAAAGAAAAGGTTTGCTATCTAAACTTTAACAGTGCCTATGTAGGGTCAAACTAAGTTGAATTTTTTTTGAAAAGTTTCATTTTTTGATTTTCCAAAAAAAAATTATTGAAAAAGAGAATAAACTTGATTTACAATTAATTGGCGAAGTTGGTCCGATTTTGAGCTTAAATTTCCTTGCAAAACATTTTCAACCATATTTTTCATGACGGTGAATTTTTGTGGGTTTTCAAGTCTGCATTTGCTTAATATATCTGCCAACATTTGACCAATAAAATCTCTTCCCTGAGAACCAGATTCTAGATATGCTTGTAATAATGATGTAATTAATGTTACCCATCGGGTTTCAAAATTACTTGGACAACTCTCTAGATGTAGTAATGCATCTATTTCATTGAGTGTATGCCACTTTTGGTCGTTTTGCTGCATTTTACCTGCTTGCAAAAACTTTTTAGACATTGTTTGAAATTTTTTCTGCTCTTGTTGATCAAGGTTAGGCACACCTTGTTGAGGCACAAACAAAGCGTTCTCTAATTGTTGACATCCATACTTATAATCTGAATTTATTTTTAATTGATTTAGTATAAATTGAATAATTTTGTAAAATACTTTGGGTTCTTTACTACATTTTTTTAAGATTTGCTTTAATATTTTCAAAACAATATTTCTTGCGGTTTGATTTCCATGATAGGGTACAATATATAAATATATAAGTTTTTCGATAACATAATACCAACTATGTTGAAAAACATTAGGACAATTTTTTGATTGCAAAAATGATTCAAATTCATTTAATGCAGGAATTAAATCTTCACTACCACGATGATTATTAACCCTATGTAGTCTATCACTGAATTTATCAAGACCTTGTAATTGCTTGAAATGTTTTACTAAATCTGGATTATTTTGATTTTGTTTAATTAGTTCTTGAAAAATATCATCCTTGATTAAGTTTTTACCAGTAAGTTTTCCTAATTGATAATAATCATGATTTATCGCTTTCCAAGCCAAACTAGGTTTTTTAAAATCTTGTATGTTTTCTACATCATCAAATGAAGGATCTGCAAGAATAGCATCTTTAATATGTTTTCTTAAAAATATTGCACGATCCTTCTTTTTTTTCTGTTTCATTTGTTCTTCTAGTCTCTCCTTTTGTTGTTTTTGTTGTCTTTGTTGCTTCTTTCTACGTTTGACCTCTTCATCTATTGCATAATCTATTATATCATAGTTATATGACTTCCATTTTAAAGGCTTACCATTCAATTTATTCGATAAATATTCGGCTACCCCATCAACTTTTTCACCATTAATGAGTGTCCTCCCTTCAATTGTTTCGTTGTTCACAGCTTCATATGTCCGTACGTCGTTATCGAAAACTAAACTCAAGTACGATGTTTTTACTAAACTTTCTGGAAAAAATTTCAAAGTAAAATATCTCGTGTTACTAAAATAACCCTGACGATCTTCTGAACAAAATATTCTATATAGATTACCATCTCCTGTTGTGAAAGTAGCCTTATCAACATTTTTTGGTAATAATTCTTTCAAGTGGGTGACCAATTTTTTTTTGGTTTGACTCATTTTTTTATTTTAAATAATTTTTATTTTATTCATAGAAATTTAGAAGAATACCGTTGGTCCAAATATTGGCTATCAAAGTTTCCACAAAATTTTTGTATTGCTTCGTGGAAAAATGGAGATATAGACAACAACATCAACTTTCAATACCAAGATCGCAATGCAACCAGCAAAGCTATCTAAACTTTAACAGTGCCTATATAGGTCCAATTAAATCGGGTTTTTTCTGTTGAAATAAAAAGTTCATTTTTGATTTTATATCTTTAAAGAAATACATTTATTTTAATAAAAAATGCACTGTTTTATTACTCCTTATACACCTGCTACACGATTTATAGTCCAGTTGGCAAAAATAAATCCAAATGATTTTGGAAATCAAACAATGACATTAATCGACCCCTTACCAAAATTAAAAATTCCACTATTTGTTAGTATTTTTCTGGTTGTTAAACAAATTATACATCCGTTGAGTGATATTGATGATATAGAATTTCAAGTGACTCATGCAGAATTTATAAACTTTCGCTACCCCAATCTCAAGTATTTTATATTATTTCTTGTCATACTATCAGATGCCTATATAATGACAACAGGATGGCAAAATACTTTTTTTTACAATTTGGTGGAATAATTTTCAAAAACCATTGGGCCAAAATAAAAAATGAAAGTCCAAGTAATAATTTTAAACAAATTATTAGTAAAATGACCTTGCAAGAAAGAAGAATAAAAAAAGATATCAAAGAGCTAAATAACCAAGGTTATAAAGTAATTATAATAAATCTCGATATAATTGAATTATATTGCCCCAAAATTGACAAAACAATACAAATTAATTATTGCAAAGATTACCCATTTAAACCCCCTAAAGTTTACATTAATAATATATCTTTTTCAAATTTTATAAGAATGAACGAATCATTTAGCCGTTTATACGAAAAGATATTTCACCAATGCCCGTGTATATGTTGTACATCTTTAATGGGAAAAGATTGGGGACCTGTCCTTAGCTCTTTTCACATTCTGAAACAAATTGAAGATTTTAGTCGCAAAAAAGAAACTTTATATTTACTTGTTTTGAACCAAATAAAACAAAAATTTCCATGGGAATTGATTATTATATATTTATAAACGATTCCATCATTCTTGACTTTTAGCACGACTATTGCGCGATGGTTTGGCAAATAGAGCTTTTTGTTGGTCCACAGATATAAAACGATTTACTTTTGTACTGCAAGTAGGACAAGTTCCAGAGACCATTGGCTGTCCCCGACTTGTTGTTTTTTGCTGGGCTTGCTGTATCGGTACATTGCACTTACAGCGCATACAATATCCTGTGCATTGATTCATTTTTTAATGAATAACAGAATAATTTAAAAAAACTGATGATTTTTCGACAATTTTATTTATTAAATCAAAAAATGGATCAAACTTTTGAAGATTTTGAGTTCAACTGTGATATTAGTTTCAATAGCTTTATTAAAAAAGAAGCTAACCGAAAAACAATTGCCAAAATGCTTTGGAGAATATCTAATCAAGATCCTGTCTATGCCAACTATTTGTGTTTTGAAATTATGGCTGATTATTTGTGCTCTTTTAAACTAGACGACACTTTTCAAAATATCAAAAAGAAAAAAATTGGATGGAATCATTCAAGTTTTGAAGCCTTGGATAGAAGACAGAAAGAATATGATGATTTTTTAATTAATCCTCCCACTGTCGAAGAAGGTGTTATTGAATGTCATTCGTGTGGAAGTAAAAAGACATTTTCATTTTCAAAACAAACACGCAGAGCGGATGAATCTGCTACAGTCTTTGTACGGTGTAGCAATTGTGGAAAGACATTCAAGATGTAGCCTTATTGGATCTTTTTTTTTGTCGGTTTGGCTTTGGATGGTTCCGTTGCCTTCATTATGCGCCATACGAGGCTTATCCAAGCCTGTCTTCCTTGAAATCGGTGACTCGTATAGTATATTGCTTGTGAAGAATTCATCCTGTAAATTTGTATTAAAAATTAGAAAATGTGTAATAAAATGTTAACACGAGCATTCTTGTTTTTAGGTTCAATGCACGGAATATGTGACGCGTTATTATTATGGGAAACTGGATGGAAAGGTTTTTTGTTATATGGTACAGCGACTTCTTTGATTTACTGGTCAAGTGCTAAAAAGTTGCTTTTTTGTTTGTACGGTTGCCTCGTAGTATTTCCTGCCTTTTATCATTTTTTGGACCACGACGGAGTACCTTCCCTATTATTTATAGTTCCTGCGGTGATTTATCCACGACGAATGCTCCAGTTGTATTTTATTTTTGTACATTCTTGGTCACCAACTTTAAAATGTTGTTTAAAAGCTCTTGGAAAAAATTCCAGTGGGTTATTGTTATGGACTATCGGCTCTTTATTTGTTCCAGTGTATTTTGGTAAAAGTTGTAAAAAAAATCCAGAAATTTTGGATCGTCTTTTATTATCTGTAACCATACCACATATCTTATTAAATGATTTAAAGTTTTGGAGAGCAGAATAAAATGTTTCCTACTTGTTCTATTTGCCTTGAAGATTGTATTATACCAGTTGAAATGACAATATTTCAATGTACTCTTACTCAAGATATAAACTGTTATTCTTTTAAAAGAATGTGTGAAAGCTGTGTTATTACTTATTTGGAACTAGATAAGAAATATTCGTCTCGAAATACTTTTAAAAAATGTTTATTTTGTTGTTCCTGGGTCAATCCTCAAGAGATTGTAGGGAAGACTGCCTACAAGAAAGATTACTTGCTAATGTCCTTGGACACAAGAAAGTTGCCCTGCAAGAATTGTGACTTTGTAGGTAATCATTTGGAATTAGAAAAACATGTTGTTAAAGAGTGCAAGAAAAAACTTGTTGAATGTAACTGCAATGTAGTTGGTCCTAAAGATTTTATTGAATCAAAAGAACATCGCAAAGCTTGCGCGTTTTTCAAACAATGTTTAGAATGCGATGAATATATTTATAATAACGACTTTGAAAATCATTTGCGAGACAGTCACGAAATGATTGTATGTCAATTTTGTCAAAAGCCGACAGTTTTAAAAGTCCAAGAGCATTTACAGTCGGAATGTTCATTACGAAAATTGGAATGTAAACATTGTCCTAAAACAATGATTGCCAATCAATATTTGGAGCATTTAATTGAGCATACCAAAGATTGCAAAACGCGTCTTGGCTTGTTGAAAGATTTAAAAATCAAGGAAATGAGTTTGTTTCAGAGACTTTCCAGTGAAATTCAAGAATTGTATCAACAAACTTATGGCACAGATATTGAAGATTAAAACTCGAGTGTATTTTTGTCGACGATGCAATAATTTGGAAAAATAAATTTATTAAAAACAATGGGATCCATTTGGCCAGATTGCCATTCAGCGGTCAAAAAATACCCAAAAAAGTCGCATGTGCGATATTCCAATTTAATTTTTGGACACACGGTAACAAAGGCTTTTTCAATAATATATTTCCAGCGAATCTGTTCGTTTGTGATGGTCCATTTGTAAAATTTGGTTGTGTTGTCGATCTCTCCAAAATAAAATAACAAGTCTTGTTTTGCTTTTGTGTTGTTCAAACTACGAAAGAATAAACATATAGAATGATCTTTGTATGGAGCGATTTCACTGCTTCTCTGCATTAAAAAATCTTGTTTCATTTTTATCCGAATCGGATTAAAATTTTTAAACTAAAAAATGAAAAAGTTTAAAAAGTAGATTACTATGATAAAATGCAACGATCTAAAGATTATTACGGATCACTTGGTATCCAAAAAGGTAGCTCTGACGATGAGATTAAAAAGGCTTTTCGTAAATTGGCCATGAAATATCACCCCGACAAGGCAAAGGGTGATGCTGAAAAGGCTGAAAAGTTTAAAGAAATCAATGAAGCGTACGATGTTTTATCTGATCCTCAAAAAAAGAAAATGTATGATCAATTTGGTACCGTTGAGGGTATGGATATGGGCGGTATGGGAGGTATGGCAGGAATGCCTGAAGGAATGGAAAACATTTTTGAGAATTTGTTTGGCTTTGGTGGTGGAATCCCTGGTATGCCTGGTATGCGAGCGGTAAGAAAGAAGAAGCCCATGCACAAAACTTATGAACTTCCAGTAACTTTGGAAGAAGTTTATATTGGAAAGAAAATACCTTTCCGAATTAAAAGAAAGATTTATCGTGGTACAGGGTCTTCAAAGTGTAAACAATGTAATGGTTCAGGTCAAATGATTCAACAAATGAGCATTGGTTTCATGATGACGCAAAATATTACAATGTGTCCTCATTGTCAAGGTTCTGGTAACGACTATAAAGAAAAAGATTTTCAAATTTTGGAATGTGATCTGGAAGTTCCAATTCCAGCAGGAACACCTGAAGGAAATCATTTGGTGATGCAAGGAAAGGGTGATGAATTACCCGATATGGATACTGGAGATGTTCATTTTGTTATCACCTATAAGAAGCACGATGTTTTTAGTTTATCTGAAAAGGAACCTCTCGATTTAGTTGTTAATTTTGATATTACATTGACGGAAGCGTTGTATGGTTTTAAACGATCATTACAAATGCTAGACGGACAAAATATGGATGTTGTTCTACCACCTCGTCATGTATTATGTCAAAAAATCAGTGCCCCCATTGAAAAGATTCTACCAGGCGAAGGAATGAAATTCCAGGGTCATAAAGGAGATTTACATTTTATTTTTAATATTGAACTACCAAAATCCAATACTTCTAATCTGCGCGCAGTGTTGGAAGAATCCGAGTATACAACAAAGGTTCCTAAAGAAACCGAAAAATCGGAGGGTTTTGCTCGACTAATTGATATTACCAACTTGTAAGCGAGTTGATTCTTAGCTTGCAAAAAATTAATAATACCAAATCGATCCATCTTTTTTACAAGTATAGACTCGTAAAAAATCAGGGTCTGGCTCACCTTTATTCGACCAAGCACAGGTTTGTTTACAACAATCCTGCATATTCGTAATACAATATTGTCCAATCGTACGATTTCCATTACATGATTGTGTCAATGGAATGGACAATGAAGGGTATGGATGCTCTTGATTATCCATCGTTTTTAATCCAGTAAGCATCACAAGACCTTCTGGACACGCGACTTTTATATATCTGGTGGAAACAAAATTTTGATGATAAAGTTCCCAATTGGTATGAAAACAGCTATCAACAGTAATTTGATCCTTGATGGAATTTTTAAAAGGTGAAATATTATTACACAAACTTTGCAACTCGGAAGCACTTTTTTGATTCAACCATTTGATCCCACCGCTATAACACAAATTTGGATCGTTGTATTGCGCTTGTGTCCAAGTTGTAAAAGGTGAGTCGTACATGGATTCATGACAGGCACCGCCACCACAATAATTTGTAGCACAATCAACATTACAAGAAGTGTACCATCCAAAACCACCCGCGCCCATGAATATATCCATTTGACCCTTTAATACATCATTTCCGCTGTTTATGACTTGTACAATAAGTTGTTTAAAATCGGGTCTCCAGATTCGCTCCGCGTCCAACAATTGTATTTGGTAACAATTTCCACATTCTTGTTCAGTCGCAGCACCAGCGACTGCATACAAGAAATCATTATGTAAATTATCATATTGACTAGCTAATAACATATCACTCGAAAACATCATCATATGAGGACACGCAAAACCATAGTTTTTATCGGGAGAAATATTTCCATTGGCACACGAACTGCTGATTTCCAGCGTACTAGTATAATTTGGCGTAATGGGCAAATTCCCGTAGAAAGAGTCCTTTTCATTGTTCCACGACCATAAAGAATCAGAGAATGAGCTTGTGTGCTCTACAAAAAATAATATAAAAATTAAGAATCTCATTTATACTTGCGTATAACCTCTTTAAACTTTTTGTTTTTTGGAAAAAAAATTGATGCATTGAGAATAATATTTATTAATGATAACTATGATTTGTAGTATTTGCTTGAGTCAATTAAAAAAACCTAGAATATTACCTTGTATGCACAAATTTCATCCCCAATGCATTCAGCAATGGATTGAAATTGATAATTCGTGTCCATTATGTCGAAAAACAATTGAAGATGATGGAGAAATTTTTATAAAGAATTTGGTTTTTGATTTATATTTTATATTAATAATTACAGTAATTCAACTATTACACTTGAGATTTACATTACCTATTTTCTTGATTACATTTTTGTTAAACAGTATATTGGTAATTGTAAGAAATGTATGTTTTGCTTATTATAATGTCTCCTAAAAAAGTTTTTTATAAATATGTTTATAAAAATGAATACTTGTGTATTATTGTTTTTAGCTCACGATGGAGTATATCATCCTCAAATTTGGGAAATCTGGAAGCAAGAATCTTTAAAACTTGTTCCGAACACAGAGATTTTATTCAAAGTTCACGCACCTTCTACAGCAAATCATCATTTAGATTTTTGCACTGAATATTTAATTCTCAATACAGATACCGGAACAAAATTAAGTTTTGGAAATTCGGGTTGGTGTGATTTATCACTTGTTTGGCAATACATCAAAGCATTACACTTTGTTTTGCTAGATCCAATCATTCGAGCTGAACAAAATGTCAAAATTTGCTTGGTTTCTGGTGCAGATATACCTTTTAAAAGCGGAGCAAAGGTTTTTAATGAAGCGTTTTTTCACACCGACCAATTTTGTAATTTTGAAGAGGGACATTCTCAATGGATTTCGGTAACCAAAGAAACAGCATTAAGATTAGATGAAGAATTTTATACCAACAAATCCAAGTTTAGAGAAATTTATCAAAGCATTGTACAGAAAAAAATTCAAATCTGCCCTGATGAAACATTTTTAAAATTTTTCTCTACTTTTCAACCAGGTGAATCTTCGTGTACAACCTATGATTTATTGCGACCAGGTTTTGAGAGTCCGATGGAATGGACCAGTTTTGAAGAACGCAATCATGTCGTTTTTTTTGGTCCAAAAATATTTTTAGCGTGGTCTTTAAAAATTGCCTTGTCCTTTGTTAGCATTGAGACATATTCCAGTACAGAATTTGTATTTAGAAAAGTAATGCCGAGTGTTGTCTTTACACCAAAAGTCATTCAAGATTTTTTTATTGGAAATTTGTGGAACCCATCAATTTCAGTTCAAGATCGAATCAGGCAATTTAATTCCATCGAGCCACCAACAGGTATGAATATTATTTCGCAACACAATCAACAATATATAAATCCACTTACACAACCTGCGTTTTATGGACAGGATCGGCGTGGTCTCCAAAAAAAAATAATTCAAGAACAACTTGCCACAACAAATTTATATTACAATAAATTGGACGAGGATCAACTGCGTGCGATTGATTATCATTTACCTACAGTTATTCAACAAATGAAAAAGAAACCTACCTTGACCATACAACAGCAAATTCAAGAATCAAAAAAATTTGGACAAAAGTTTAAAGATGTTGTATTTCAAGATATTGTAAAATATTTGAAAGCGCATCCAGAATTTTCTGTATTCCAAAAACTAAGTATTATTGAAAGGGCGTCAAAAAAATATTGGCATTACTTGATAGCAACTTTTATTCCAAAGGCAACACGCTTGCAATTATCACCAATTTTGGACAAGTTAGAGCCATCTAAAAGGTCCAAATTTGAGCGAAAGTTATTTGGTAGTTGATAAAAATATATTTTTACCTTTAATAAAATGAGAATACCAAATTTATTTATATGGCCGTGGGTAATGTCTCCAAAAGTAATAATGACGAATTTATTGCCGCGACAAGACGCGTTTGCAGTGATTAAAAATTTACAAGAGGAATACAAAATTTCCAATCAAAATGTAATTTTTTTTCAAGAGCGTCGCGATTACACCATTCCTTTGGATACTGCCAAAATTTTAACAATTAAGGAAATGCTTCCAAAAGGAGAAACAATAATTCCCCAAAATCATGTATATTCTCATTTTCATTATCAATATATTTATTCTCGTTATCAAAATTTAATACCTTATCATATTTATTGTGGTATGGAAGAAAATATCGCTTTGGAAATAAAATCTTTATTATCAAATCATCAAAGAAATATGATTGTATTTCAAAATGAAAATTGGTTTTATGATGAATCTTTAAAATCCTATCTTAAAGAAGACGAGAATAAAGAAGTTCATAGCTGCTTGATTGTCGATTTAGATGTTGCACCGAGCTTAAATATTATACCGGCGGTGAAAGAAAAACGATTTTTATGGACTTTTGGTGTTCATCCGGTTTTATAATGCAATATAATTATTAAGCTTGCTAAAAAAAATATGAAAAATGAATTGTTTTAAAAAATTGTCTATAATTAAAAAAAATGAATCATAGACTAAAGAAATTTTTGCATCTCATCATTGTCGAATGCAAGGTAAATCGTCAAAAGCTTGTGGAAATGTGGGATAAGTCAGAAAATATAACCGTCAAAAGTAAATATAATTTGTATGTCAAGGACCATTATAAAGCATTGAAAGAAGAGTTTTCCGAAGAATCTCGCTCTGAAATTATGAAGCGGCTTCGAACTCAATGGTCTGAACTTTCTGATGTTGATAAGGCGAAATATATGGTAATCGAAGAAAAGAAACCCAAAGCACCTAATTCGTATCAGAATTTTTTCAAGCAAAGTTATCCAAAAATTAAACAAGAGCATAAAGATTGGAGGTTGCCTGAAATTTCTAAAGATATTTCAGCCAAATGGAAAGCGTTGAATGAAGAGGAAAAAGCATTATACAAGACCAGTACGGACGAAAAATACGAAAAAATTAAAACTGCACATAATCAAGCGTTGGTTCTTCAACAAGATAAAGAAGTTTTGCCTTGTCCAGTTGTAGTCGAATGTGTAGAACCAACAAAACACGACAAAGATGATGACATTTATTTGTCAGCTGATGAAAAGACGGAGATAGAAGGCACGATCCAAAATGTGTTTGCAAACAAGACACCAGAAACAATTTGTAAACTAGTCAAGGATAATTATAATGTAACCATTCCAGCAAATACACCTAAAAATGATGTGCTTGAAAAAGTGTATCAGATTGAACGCGAATCGAAAATCAAATCACAATTCGAGGAAAAAAGAAAACTTGTTCCAGAAAAATTTTTACAATTAAACAAGAAAGAATCAAGTATGTTGGATGAAAAGCGTGAGTCTTTGCAAAATATGGAATATTGGACTCTTTATTTACAATATCGAAATTATTTTCCCGATGAAGAGGATGAGGAATTACCTGCCCAAGATCTTATTGAAAAAATTATACAGCGCGAAAAATCAGACATTTTGCATGGAAAGATTTGCGAGACCATCGGAATTAATCCATAAAAATTTATTATATGCATTTTAATATAGAAGATCAACGATGAATGAAAATTGCTGTATATGTATGGAGAAATTAGTGATTCCAATTGAATTTACTTGTTTTTCGTGTTTCAGCTTTAATCAAATTGGATGTTCATCATTTTGCCGAGTATGTCTCGCTTGTGCTACATCTTTTTTACAGTTAGATAAAGATGTGGAACAGCGTGATTTTACAAAAAAATGTTTATATTGTCCTGGTACTGTGTCGCTGAGTCAAATTACAGCAAGTCGATCTTTGCGTAAAGATTTTACATTGATGCTTTTAGATATTTCTTCCAAAGAGTGTCCTTTTTGCAATAATTTTACAGGATCTCAAATTATTTTGAATCATCATATTGAAAAAGAATGTCCAAAATATTATATGCAATGCTCTTGTCACCGAGTGTTTAAAAGAGAAGATTTTTACTTCCATTTGTTTAACTGTTCAGCGCATTTGCATTGTAATCTTTGTACACGATATGTTTTAAAAAATCAGTATATTGATCACATGTTTCATAGTCATGAATATTCAATGTGTCATTCTTGCCAGCAGTTTATAAAATCATCCATTCTAAATAATCACGCCATCAATGATTGCCCTGAACGATTTATTGTTTGTGATTATTGTGCGGAAATGTGTATTTTTAAGAATTATAAGGATCATTTAGGCGAGCATTTAAATGGGGTTACGATGGAAATTCGTGAGATGAATGTTAATTATCAAGAACTTGTTGCGAAATACAAACAATTAAAGACATTGTCAAGTCAATTTAACGGTATGCTGGAATAATATTACCAAATAATTATTATGCTAGATTGATCGACGGAAATATTTCTTCTCTTTTAATATTTATTAACAATATATACAAGAACCCTTCTGCTAGACCGGTAAAACTAGAGTCCATCAAGGTACCTTCCTATATTTATTCTGCTACTGGTATATTTTCAAATTATCAGTTAGGAAATGTTATTACAATCGATGCGGTCTGGACGGTCTTGAAAGGAGAAAATATTTTATCGACCACATCCACAGGAACGTCTTCCGGGTCGGACAGTACGATAATTGTTAAAGTTTAGAATATTTGGAGTTGGAGTTGGTGTAGGGGTAGGTTGAGACATTTCTATAATTAATAAATATAATTATTCATCAAATATACAAATTATCAAAATCAATAGGATAACTATAATAAACCAATAGTTCCAAATGATTTGATTTTTGGGTTTCTCAATTTCCTCGGTGAATTGAATGTCAGATATAGAATTTTCCTGCGACAGTACAAGACGCTTTTGTTTATGCAAAGTGTACACATTTATTTTGGGAAAAGTCGAAGAAATCAGGGAATCAATCTGACCATATACTGGAAATAGTTCAAGTAAACTTGGTACAACTTTTTTATGAATCACCATTCCAAAGGTTCCAAATACTACACCGCTCGGTTTTGAAAATTCTGAATTTATAGTGGTAAATTTTGTCAATTCAGATTCGTGATAACCAAGATAGACAAGATCAAAATTCGCCGGTAAAGATTTTGTATAACGATTCCAAATACTCAAAAAATCCTGACTAAATACAATGTCATCTTCTATCACCAATACACAATCGTGATTTTCTTGCATTATTTTTAAAAAAATTGATCGATGAGACAAGGCACAACCCATACCACCTTTTGTCATATAATAACCCGGAATAAATTTATCATACTTTGTGTTGGCTTGATCAATGGCTTGTTGTGTAAAGTATTGCTTTATTGTTTTTTCATCCAAGTTTTTTCCATCAATGGCCGAAATGCGTTCAACTGGTCCTTTCCAGCCAATTTTGAATAATTCCTTTTTTACCATTTCATTTCTTTCACGACGACGATCTAAATTAATATAAAATATTTTGGTAAACATTTATTATCAATGAAAAAAAAATTTCCAATTTGCCAACAATATTATCAAAATACCAATGTTTACGATATAAATATATTTTGAAATATATTGTACACAAAAGGATGCTACTAATCCACCTAAAAAATATGAACTCAAGCTTGCAATCCATATTTTAAATTTAAAAGTGTGTTCAAAATTTTTCTTCATCATTTGACCAATACATATTCCAACATCGGTAATCATACCTGTAAAATGTGTTGATCTCAATGAATTATAACTAATACTACTCGTGATTCCATTTTGTAAACCAAGAGTCAATGTCGATAAAAATAATACAGCTAGACAATTATACGAATACAATTGGATAATTATTAATAATATAATTTCAGCAAAGACAGCATTATAATGAGAGGTCGTCAAAACGAAATCAGTAGGATCTAAAAAATATCCTGAACCAATCGTTCCCAATAAGTACATTAAAAAATTACCAAACACAATAAAAAATATTTGTGCATTTAATACATAAAGTTCGTAACCCATTCTTGTTATTAATCCAGTAATGTGAGATGAAGGTAATTGATAACAAGAATGAAATGTCAACAAGTTCATATAACCAGCATTAAATGTAAACAATATTTGTGTAAGTAAGACCCATTTTTTTTCAAAATGCATTTTGAAAATATCTGTTTGGGAAACTAATTATTCATTTTTTATTGACCTTCAGGCGCTTGTAACTCTTTGGGAATATCTTCCAAGGTATAGTTCCACTTTGTGTACCAATCATCTCCGTATCCAGCTCGAAGTAGTGTCACCTCATCAAAAGTTAAATGCTTGGGATGGAGACCCGACTTTAGACTTTCTGCCACATAGGCCAAAGCTTCTTCCATACAAATGGTGGGATCATTATAATTAGGTGCGCCAGTATCCAAATTAAAGGATTTGTAAAAGTTTTCACCAAATTTTTGGTACTTTTCTTTTTCTTCATCAGAAACTTTTTCCAAGAATGATTTCTTCATCTTTTCAAAAAAATCAGTAGCTACAGGATTCGACATTTTTTCCTTATGGTTTATATATGTTTAAATCAATTAATCACTTTTACTCAAAAGTTTTGTATATAATGCATCAATATTGCAACTTTTTCGTCTAGAACAAATAAATAAAACATGGTTATCCGACCTAGTTTTGATGAAATACACGGGATCATCAAAAGGTAGTTTTCTAGATTTACGATTAAGATATTGCAAGGCTTCATCATAAGAACCGCTGTAAAATTTATAATACACATAATCCGATTCAATAAGCACTTTTTTCATCTTGGCACGGGAACTAACTACAATTTAAATATAAACAATTTAAAAAATCATTTTTCGATTTTATAAAATAAATGTTTCGTTCACGAAGAATACCGTTAATATATGTGCGTGGTCGCGCGATTCGAAGTCTATTGTATCCCGGTTTACAAATTGTTGGTAGGTCAATAAAACCTTGCTCGCGATATCCAAAATGCGATTTGTCCAAAGTTGATCCGTTGCAAGAATGCTCTATTTGCTTGAAACAATTGGAGGTCGATCAAAATAAAATTGTAATGTTACCGTGTCACGATACGCATGTATTTCACAAAATTTGTTTGTCAAAGTGGTCGCAACGATCTTGTCCCTTGTGTAGAAAATTATTTTGCTATTTATAGGAAATTTTTGTAGCACCATTATAGGGAATTGCATATTTATTATTAATCATCCATTGATTGATGTGAAGTTCTTGTTTTTCTTTATTGATAAAATAAACATCGGCAAGCAGTCGTCCATATTTTTCAGTTCCGCAATTACGCAAAATTACCATCTCCCCAAAAATTAAATCACAAAGAGCATCTCTGGCGGCAATTGCCAGCCTTTTTTCCTCGGCGGTCTTTCCTTTAATTTCTGGAGAATCAATTCCATTTAATCGAACAGAAAATCGGTATATTGGGGAGCCTGTATAGGGTAATTTTGCAGCAATTGTGATTGTATCCCCATCATATACTTTAATAACTTTTCCACCGCGAATCGGAGGAACAAATGGAATTGTATTTTTGTAGGATATTTCTAATAATTCTTGTGTTATCGTTTTTTTGGAGAAGCAGCAACTGAAAATAAACATTGTAAAGCTTTATTTAGATGGAAATTATTACAATTCAATTTTCTGGCTGTGAAATTTTTTCCATTGTAAATTCCAAATTTTCCTTGTCTAAAATCGTGGTTACATTAATCAACGAATCATTTACAAAAGAAATATTCAAAGTCAATCCGTGATCTTTAATGATATTATAGTAATAAATTTTTTTACGATACTTGACTATATTCATCCAATCATTGGGTCTTTTTAAAATGACAAGATCCGACAAATACAATTGCTCATTATTTTTCCATTGGGGTTTCATTGTAAAAATGGCAGATTCAGCTTTAGTGGTAATTAAATCATTTTGTATATAAAAAGTAGGATCAGAACGATTTGTAATTTGCCACGCACCCGATAAAAATGCATAAATCCAACTAAATCTCATTTTTCCTTTAAAATAAGATATGAAAAATAAATAATTTATATAAATTCCTTTCTACAAGTTGGACACGATGGTTTTATGCGTAACCAATCCAATATACATTTTGGATGATATAATTGAATGCATCCACAGGGTAATATAGTAATATCATCATCATCTAATACATCTCCCAAACAGATACTGCATTCATTATCCATTTGGTTTTCAATATCTTTAATCTCTTTGAATTTTAGATTTTGGCATATTTTGGACTTTAGTTTTTGAAATTTGTATTTTTGTAAAAATTGGTTTGATAAATAAACAACATACCGGTATATATACGGTGCGAAGAAAATTAGATAAAAAAAGATGGTAGAGTAATTTCCATTTAAAATATTATAGGTCATAATTGAACCTAAAAAAAATATGGTAAAAACAATACATTGATTCTCTGATAAACTCATTTTCTTTACTAAAACTTTTGATTTTATATTAATAATAAAAATGAGTTTGCAAGATGTAAATATTATATTTCGTTATTTTACATTGTGGACATGGATTATTTTTTTCATCTTTCCTAGTCATCCAATCAATTTGATTAATAGTATGATTTCTTCTGTCGGAGGATTTTATATTACTTATGTTTATCCAAACTTTCTAGATTTACCATTTTTTAATATTCGAATAACGGGTCCAAAATTATGGATTATCGATTTAATGACGCATCATTCCTTATTTTTTTATCAATTAAAACGACATACCGATGTTTTTCATTATCCTTTTGCGACGCTCCTCCAATATCATTTATTATTTATAATCTATTTTGCAACTTGTTTTAAACTGGAAAGTTATCATATAAGATGGTGTGATGTGTACAATATCCTTGGTTCTTATACCATTTTGTTTTTAATTTTACAGCGCATTTGAAAAGGTTCAAAGCCAAGTTTTGCCTGTCTTTTACAGAATGCCTTGCCATGTATATACGAAAAAGCATTCGTTTTTATACTAGGAAAGCAAATAATAATCATCGTGATCATCAAAGGGTGCCCAATCGTCCTCGTGCGTGTACAAGCTTTTCATGATTTTTTCATAGCGCTGCCATTTTGCTTCCAGATCATTCATTCTTGTAAGAAGCAGAATGTCTTGCATTAATTCTCGCTTTAGCATTACGACGGTAAACTTGATCGGATCCGTCATGTGAATATCCTCAGGATGTTGAAAATTTGTTTGCATTGCTTGTTTGAAGATAAATAACCTGTTCATTTGTGTTGAAGAATCAATTTTAGTATTAGAAATCAATCATTTCTAATATGCGTTCGTAACAATCGAAAAAAAATTTTCAAATTTCAATTTTTTATTTTGCAATTTGGAAATTTTTCAAATTTATTAGTTGTCCTTGTTTTGGGTACATTCCAGGATTTAAGAATAATTGAATATTTTGTTTTATTGATAACCTTGGGTTATATTGAGAAAAAACAACTTTTGTATCTGTTTGAGTTTGTTCACATTCATCAGTACAACTGCTCATTTTATAAATACCTAGAAAATGGATTTAATTTTGTAATCATTTTAAAATATTTTATAAACATATTATCTCTTTTCGATAAAAGTTCATACTCCATTCTAGAAACTGCGTCTAAAAACTTTTCGATGGAAGGACTACAAATAAGTGGCAAATAATAATTTATTTTATCATCCTCCCAATCCCACCATTTTATGTCCAATAATTTTTCAATTTGTTGCTCTGAAAATCGATACTTGATGTGCTCGCAAGGATTGCCTCCCGCGATCGAATAGGGTGCTACATCCTTGACCACATGACTGTTGTTTGCAATGACGGCGCCATCTCCAATCTCCACTCCGGACATTATAATAACATTTTCACCAATCCATACATCATTTCCAATGACGACATCGCCTCGAGTATTTTGACTGCAATTTTTGACATTGGGAAATGTGGACTTGTAAATAAAAGAAAAGGGATAAGTCGAAACAAAGGAAGTATCGTGACCAAACCCATTACCCAAATATATTTTTACATCTTTTGCAATACTCGTAAAGTTTTTGACTTTTAAAGAAGCATCATCATTTTTCCAGCAAATTTCTGGAGTTCCATAAGTATATTTTCCAAAGGTCATTTTTTTATTTGTGCCAGAAAAATGAAAATTGAAAAAACCAAAAACTTTTTGGACAAGCCTTTAAATCATGGATACCACTGCTTTATTTGAAAATCATCAGCATAATATTAAATTTATAAAAAATTTGGAGGAACAAGAGCAAAAGACGCTAATCGATCTTTTGCACACTGTTGATTTCATGTGCGAAGAGGAAATTCCACTAGCTCTTTACAAGTACATTTTTGAAATAGATACCAAAATTTTACTTGAAAAATTTGAAAATTGTTGGATTGAAGATGAATTGAAAAGCCTGATTGAATGGTGGCAAATGGATTCATTCAGAAGACAAATTCACGCGGCTCAACATGGTCATCTTCAAAGGCTCATTTATTTGAAAAAAAATCATCAACTCAAGTTAATACCGTGCATATTCCGTAAAGCAGTAATGCATTTATCCATCGTAAAATGGTTGCATGAGCAAAAGTGCCCTTGGAATCATAGTGTTTTTAGTGAAGCATGTAAAGTTGGAAATTTGGAAACAATACAATGGTTGTATCACCAAGGTTGTCCTTTTAATGAAGAGGCTCTAAATATGGCGATTCAATGTAATGATATGAAAGTAATTTATTGGATTTACTCTACTTTTAAAATAGAATTAACAGAAAAATATTTCTTGACGGCAATTAAAAGAGGAGACAAGGAAATTGTGCAATGGCTTTTAGATTTGGGTTGCCCTTATTCACATTACTGGGCAGTGTATAACAATTGTGTCAGTGGCTCTCTCGAAGTTTTGGAACTCATAATGACACTAAATCAAAGTAATGTTGATGGAGTCACATTTAGTGTTGGTCAACTGAATTACAATTTTTTGGCAAAACTTGCCATTGAACACGGTACGATTTTTGCAATCCAACATTTTAAAAAAGTCAAAAATATTAAGCTCTATCCTTCCTATTGCACGCACGCAATTTATTATAACAAGCTTTCAATGCTCAAATGGTTAAAAAAAAATGGATGCGCGTGGAACAAAAAATCTTGCATTGATATTGCAAAGAATAATTTTCATCATGAAATTGCAAATTGGATCACCAATTATAAACCATCCATTAAAAAAAGCTACAAATATATGACTCTAGTTGAATTAAGACAACTTTGTAGTGATCACAGTTTAGACGCAACAGGTAAAAAGGCGGATTTAATCAAAAGATTAGAAGCTACAAGTAATAAAAATTGATGAATCGATTCTAAAACAATTAAACATTAAAATATGGAACTCCGAGACCTAGATTATATTCAATTTGGTATATATTCTTCGGAAGAAATTGTCAAAAATTCTGTTTGTGAAATTCACAATGTAAAATTAACGGGTCCTCATTCTGTTTATGATGAAAGAATGGGTATCATGGAGCCGAACAAAAAATGTGTAACTTGTGGTCAAACAGAAAAAAAATGTATTGGACATTTTGGACATATTGTTCTCAATATTGATGTATTGCACCCGCTTTTTAATAAACTTACCATGCTCATATTAAAATGTATTTGTTATAAATGCTCTAGAGTTTTATTATCCAAGGAACAATTGGAACTGAACAATTTATTAAAGTATCAAAAGCAAACTCGTTTTAATAAAATTGTTGAAAAAATGGATAAAATCGATTATTGTACTCATTGTGAAACAATCCAACCTCGTTATTTGTTTTGCACTCAGGACAAGCATTTTTATATGATTTTTAAAATGGAAGGGGAAAATATGAGAATGCAAATGTTTGAAAGTGAAATTCGCAAAATCTTTGAAAATGTCATACGCGATGATATTATATTATTAGGATTTGATCCTGCTAATTTTCATCCGAAAAATCTTGTACTCAATGTGCTACCCGTTATTCCACCAGTTGCACGACCTTTTATTATTGCTGATAATATGACTTGTGATGATGATTTGACGATTCAATATCAAGAAATTGTCAAAGCTAATTTCCACATTGGCGATCCAAATACAAATGATAGTAAGCGAACAAAATTTACACACGCTTTGAAATTTCGTATCAAGAGTTTGTTTGACAATTCTGGAGATCGACAGCGAGTCAGTAATGGTCGGCCTCTCAAAGGTATCAAAAAACGACTTACAGGCAAAGAAGGTTTGATTCGTAATAATCTAATGGGAAAGCGTGTTGATAAATCTGCTCGTACTGTTATTGGTCCTGATCCTACTTTAAATGTTGATGAAATTGCGATACCTCAAGAAATCGCTGATATTTTATGCTATCCTGTGCGAGTGACTGACAATAATAAATTAAGTCTTGAAAAACTTATTCAAGAAGGCAAAGTTAATTTTATTTTAAAGGATGACGGTAATATACGGATTAATATTAAATATGCGACAATGAAACAAGGAACTCGTTTGCATTATGGTGATGTGATTCAAAACAAGAAGGAATTGCGAATCATAAAGAAAGAATCCGATATATTTTCATTAAAGAGTGGAGATAAAGTTTATCGTAATGGAAAGCTCGTTGAAAATACGGTTGCTAATACTTTCAAGCCCTATGAAATTAAAAAAGGAGATATTGTCGAGCGAAAATTATTTGATGGAGATATACTGTTGCTTAATCGTCAACCTACTTTACATCGTGGATCGATGATTGCGCAAAAAATTAAAATCCGACCTGGGAAAACCATTCGACTTAATTTGGCAATTACCAAAAGTTTCAATGCGGATTTTGACGGTGATGAAATGAATCTTCATTGTCCAGCAACACCAGAAACCGAAGCTGAATTACGAATTCTATCGTGTTTACAGCAAAATATTATAAGTAATCAATCTAGTAAAGCAAATATTGTTATTGTCCAAGATTCATTGCTGGGTGCTTATTTAATGACAATAAAACGAACCCCTCCAATACCACGTCAGCAATTTTTCAATATTGCTTTTTCATTAAATAAAGTTACACTTGATAGTCTTGGTATCAAGGTAAATTTGTATCGAAAAAAGAAGAATATTAAGGATGCAAATTATTATGATGGGCGAATGTTGTTTTCTTTAATTTTGCCAGACAATTTTTTCTTGGAAGAGCATAACAAGACGGATCGAGATGAACCCGTTTTGAAAATCCAAGAAGGAATATTGCTAGAGGGAGCAATTGGTAAGTCGAACTTGTCTTCAGGATCGAATTCGATTATTACTTTATTGTATCACGAATATGGTGAAATGCGATGCAGCCAGTTTTTAAATGAAGTCCAATTTTTGACCAATAATTTTTTATTATGGCATGGATTTAGTATTGGAGTCGGTGACTGTAAAGTCACGAAAAAGGATGAAATTCAAAATAATATTAGCAAGGCCTTTATTAAAGCCAAATCCATTGAAGAACACACTCAAGATCCTCATTTACGAGAAGTTTATATATTGTATGCATTGTCAGGCGCACGTGACACTGGAATGTCGATTGCTCAAAAAGCTTTGAAAGAAGATAATAATTTTTTGGCTACCGTGATTTCAGGAGCAAAAGGTGACTATTTCAATATTGCTCAAATTACGGGTCTTTTGGGGCAGCAAAATTTGAATGGAGAGCGAATTCAACCATTGTTGACAAATTTTACTAGAACTTTGCCGCATTATCCTATTGAAAAAGAAGATTATACAGAAGATATGCAATTTGAATCCTCTGGATTTATAAGATCTTCCTTTATTCACGGATTGAATCCGCGAGAATACTTCTTTCACGCCATGACAGGTCGTGAAGGTATTACAGATACAGCAATGAAATCTGTGACAGGGGATTCTCGTATATTAATAATGTATGATGGTTTACCAAAGGTGGTTGAAATTGGACCTTGGATTGATGACTTGCTGAGAAACGATTATGATCAAGTGATTCACTATGAGGAAAAAAGTATGGAATTATTACATTTATTTGAGAATGTTTTTATTCCAACCACTGACGATTTTGGAAATATTACATGGGGAGCGATCACTGCAGTCACAAGACACGACCCTGGTTTGGAATTATTTGAAATTAAAACTCAAAGTGGACGCAATGTGATTGTGACGGAGAGTAAATCATTGATTATTTGGAATGAAGAAAAACAACTTTGGCAGGAGATACCAACGGCTAATGTAAAAGTTGGAGATAAAGTACCTGTCACATTAAGTTTGCCTGATTATCCTCGGTCACTAGAATGTTTGTCAAAATCGAATTTTAAATTTTGTTATAACAATGGTGTGTTCTTAGGCTTGTTTTTTGCTGAGAATCCAAATAAGTATTTGACAGCATCACAATTAAAACTTTTCCAAGAATGGATGCCTCAAAAGCAAGTTCCTAGTGAATGTTTTACCGCAAATTTGAAATTTGTTAAAGGTATTTTATCCAGTTACTTTGTCATGGATGGAGATTATATTGGAGATAAATTTGGTGTGCAATCAGAATCAGAAATCTTTCTGGAAGGAATTGCTATGCTGTGTAGTCGATTTGATATTTTTACTCATTTAGAACAAAATGAAAATAAATATATACTTTACATTGATAATTATACTTTGGATTTTGTCAATGATACTGTTTTAGATCCGATTATAGAAATCAATAAGGTTGATGTTTTAAAGTATCCCAAAGTATATGACTTGACAGTTCCCAGTACGCTAAATTTTGCACTAGCCAATGGATTACATGTGCGAGATACAGCAACTTCAGGATACATTCAGCGACGGATGATTAAAATTGCAGAGGATATTCAAGTAAAATACGATGGTACTGTAAGAAATTCAGCAAATAGTATTATTCAAATGTCTTATGGTGATAATTTCTTGGATCCGACCAAGACAGTATTTATAAAATCAAAACCACTTCCTTGTAATATTAGTAGGATTATACAAAAGATTAATTTTAGCCACGAACAAAAGAGTCATTAAAGTTTTCGCAAGGCATTTAAAAAGAAATAGTATGATGAAAAAATGGATACTATTTCTAAAATAAATGGTAAATTATGCGTGCTGCGCAAAAATAAATATTGTGCCTTGCAAGATATAAGTTATTATGAATTATTAGTTATATTATATCAAGTTAATGGCAATCGTATGCCGACAAATAAAGAACTTGGTCATAATAAATCAATAATCAAAGAACGAGATGGGTTTTCAAACAAGACGGAAAAATGGTTGGATAATTATTGCTATAATGTAGGAATTTCACTGAATTGGATTCGTCGAAAATTAAAAAAGCATAAATTGAGTTTGTCTGATAAACGATTTTTTGTGTTTATATATTCTTCCTATTATAAGACAAGTCTGTGTAAACTGATTGAACAAATTTGGAAAAGTCCAACAGTACAAAAAGTTTTTATAGAATTGATGACCAAAGTATATCGGAGCAATTATAATAAAGTTGTACAAGAAATCAAGGACGAAGTTGCTTACCGACCCGCAAAAGTTGGTTATTATGAAGCATTGGATGTTTTTAATCGACATTTTTTATTATTCGCCCAGCAGTAATTGAAAAAATTATAAAAATACTTTAAAATAAATGCAAATCAATTATGATCAATTACGACGGCAAGAAGGATTAATTCGTCAAAGTCGGGAAAGCAGTTATTTCAAAGATGAACAACTGCTTTATCTTGCAATGAAATATATTAATGATCAAGACTTGTATAGCTTGGATGATTATATTCCAAAATCTGGTCAGGTTATTATTCCAAGACAGTATTTATGGAATGCAAAATGGGAGTATCTCCTTACCGGTGTACCAGAAGGAGATTTGGATCAGGCAATGAGAATCAAGGATTTTATCACAGATCCCGTTTTAAAAGAAGAATTGCTTCAAATGATTGCAATTTCGTATTTAAAACAAAATAATCATGAACAAGCCATGTTAATCCTTGATTTAATGAACATAAGTAGATTTAAAGAAAAATTAATCGAATTAATTGGTGTTTCTTGTGCTAATACAGGAAAAATCGAGACTGCAAAGCTTTTAAGCGATTTATCTAAATCATATAAAGAAAATATATTAATGGAAATTGTGCGTTTTTGTATTGGAGCCGGAAACTTGAAAGAAGCAAAAGAATACCTTGATTTGATGGAACATGGCCCGCATAAAGACGAATTTCTTGTCATAATTGGCAATAAGTACTTTCAACAAGGAAATATTGGACAGGCATTAACAATGTATCATTCCGTAGAAAAAGATTATTTTAAATATTGGCCACTTGCTAGAATTGTAATACATTATATAAAAGAAAAAAATCTTAAAGCGGCAGAGGAGGTATTCAAAACGATTGAATTTACTAAATTAGACGCTTTATTTGAAATCATCATTGAATATATTAAAGGTGGTTATTTTGAACAGGCAAAAAATGCAAGTAAATTTCCTCCAATTAAACAATGGAATAAACAAATTTTAGATTTTGAAATGAAACCAATGCAGTCTGATAAAGTGATATGGTCGTTAGTTCAGTTTTTATTAGAAGGAAGGATTAAAAACACTAAAATTGCACGACAAGTATATAAACTAATTGACAACCCACAACATAAAAAGAAACTTGGAAAAATTTTGGAACAATTGGATCAAAAGCAATTTCAAAAATATATAACACCTGTACAAGCCGATAAGAGTTTTTTGGAGCAATTAAAGACAATTCAAAATATGGACGATAAAAAGCAACACTTGCGTCTAAAATATAATTTTCAAAGTAATTCAGCATTTGATGAATATTTGAAAGTATATTTACAACAAGGAATACAAAGTTTTAATAAAATGAAACAGTTTAGAAGGAAAAAAAATGAATATTTTGCAGATAGAAAAAGTCGTAGACTTCCTATTGTTGATCAACAAAAGCAATCTGAACAACAAAGAATAAACATAATATCTAGAATTGATCGTTCGCTAGCGTTTCTAGAAATGATCAAGGCGCAACCTAATCTACATGAAAATAGTGTTCGATTTATACACGATGTACAATTAACATTGATTGAAGCTAATAATATTTTACAAGCGAATCCTGAACAGTACTATAAACGCAAAAACTTTTGGATTGATTTTTTGAAAAAACGCGATATTTATCTACACGATGATGTGAGTAATAAAAGTGGATTTCTGGATAATGTTTACAATATCTTGGATACGATTGAGAAATTACAAGAAAAACAACAACAACAAGTAAAAAAATTGACCTCTCGAATTAATCCAGCATGCATCGACGGAAAAATTGATGCACTTCGTCGTTACTTGTTATCTAGTATTGATACCGAGTTGCCTTTCTTAGCAACATGCGGTAATTTAATTACAGAAACAATAACTGCTTTACCGGAAGAAACTAAAAAAATGTCCAAAATAGCCTTTATAAATGCACTTTTGCGTAAAACAGATATTGATGAATTATTAATGATACTCCAAGTTGACATTGACTATCGTCAAAAAGCAGCAAAAGAACTCACGGATGTTTTGGGTGAACCTATTGTACAGCAAAATTTAATTGCAAGAACTCCTGAGGAAAAGATGCATTTGGTCGAGCTAATTGTAGACGGCCTTTTAAAGATTTCATTAGATATAAACGCTCAAGGGCAGATTTTATTTGGCTAAAACGAAGATCAAGTAATACCTTTTTAGACTTATTTAACGAGGAATTGCAACAATTATAAAGCCTCATCGTAAACAAAAGCCAATATATTATCTGGTGGGTGCAAGCCGAATGAGTACATTGCAAAAACTTTTAGCAGATCTTAAAAAAAATGAAAAGACAAAGTCTAGAGAGTTTTTGAGACGACTTGTTTCAAATACATTAAAATATCCTTGGGCAATTTTGATGTTATAATAAGAGGTCGATCTTGCGCTTTGGTAAATTCGACTGGCTGCAAATAATCAAGCAACATTCCGTAAATATAATAATAGGAAACTCCTTGTAAATTATCTAAAATCGGTGTCAAGGAGGAGATCAAATATTGGAAATCATAGCCGCTAAATGTTTTTGGATACATTCCCCATTTCTTAAGATATCTTTCCTCTCTAGGAACATCAGGGTTGACTAGGCGTCTTTGTTTGCCAAAATCCATTTCACATTGTCCGAAATCGCCAATTTTTACAATGAATGTACACATAATACCATTATTAAAAAAATCCCTCGGTTGTGGAAGCATTTTAATCATAATGTTGTCATATCGCAGATCAAAATGAACCAAATGACAAAGCTTTTCAAGTTCGGCAAGAGCATAGGCCGTCTGATAAAAGAAATTATACATATTGATTGGGGTTTCTAGACTAATAGATTCAGTATCAGTGTGAAGATACTCCATTATCAGGACAACCTGATCGTCTCTTTTACCAATATCCAGCGTTCGTACAAAAAACGGTACAACTTGTAGCAAATGAGTCGCAACAATATTACCACAAATTTCAGCCAAAGGATATTCGTAATCATTACTAAAAATCTTTATAACTACATTTTCCATTGGTGTAGAAAGTCGATATACAATTTCTTCCTTGAGCTCGATCCACTCGGTGTCCTTGGCATCAATTTTCTTATTGAGCTCGCGATTGTAAGTGTTATCGTCGATAATCTCCTCGATTTGAGCTTTATTACCGTCTTGAAACGCCTTATATAATTTGTCCAGGCGTTTGGTGTTTCTAAAAGATGATTCAATGGATTTTTTCATCTGATATTATAAATAGATAAAATATTAGTTTTGAATGAAAAAAATTGTGGGGAGCTTTTACAAGACTTCGCAAAAAAAAATTTTACAAGCTCAGTTTTTAGCTGCTTCAAACATTTTTTCCCAAATTTTTCCTAGTTCGTATTGTACTTGAGATTCATCTAATTCTAATTGTGAACTAAGAACCTCAATAATTACATTTTTTTCGTTTTGCAAGACGTTGTAAAATTCATCATTACATTGATTAATTATGTTTTCAAATTGTTCATCTTGTGACGCTCGAAGCTGTATCCATTGTTGAAATGAAGATTTTACACGGTCGTAATTACTTATTTCAATTTTAACATGTGGATGAAATCCAACCAAAACATTCACTAGACGAGCTAGATGACCGGAGGAGCATGTTCCAGCCATTTCATCTAATTCTTGGCGAAAACGAGTCCATAATTCATCTTGTTCCGATTGTTGCAAAATGTAGGCGGCAACATAATTCAAGACATTTTTAAGCGTAACTTTGACATCACCTCGTTGAAATAATGTTTTATCGGTTTTAATTCGTTGGAGAGCATTTTTTTGCGAGTCATTCAATTCCAGCTTGGATAAAACTGCGTCGTCATTAATCTCAACAGATTCTTGTTGCAAAATTTCAATATTTTTCCAAACAGAGTCATTGATGAAAGAATCGTGGACATTTTGATGATCATCATAAATGGTTGTCATTCGCGGTTGCAATGACTCGTGAACTTCCAAGACGATATTCGTATCTTGAATATATTGATGATGACGCATCCATGTATATAAAGTTTGTCTCTGTGCTGAATTTAATACATAAGAATGTAAATGTAAAATATCAAATGCTTCCCAATCGTCTTCATTTTGCATCCAATTCAATAAATCGACAACCATTTTAGGCAAAACAAAATCGTGACTAAACAAATAAGAAATGGCAATTTGTTTGGATCTCTTCTCTTGGATATCATCATTGTAAATATGCAAGTAAAGTTGCTTGGTTAGTTCCGACTTCCATAATTTCGTAGTGTACAAAATTTGGTGTTGAATTCCGTGATCACATTCAATAAATTTTGCAACAAACTCCAATTTCGAATCACTGTTTTCCAACATTTCCAATGTTGTTTGCCTCCATTGTTGAGCAACTTGATCAAAATTAAAAGATATTAAATGCCTCCTCATCTTGATAAAAAAATCCTCCATTTAAATATTAAAAATATTTAAACTTAAAATGAAAACAATTCTTGTCACTGGAGGAACTGGATTTATTGGAAGTCATTTGTGTGAAAAACTTTTGGAAAATCAGAACAATCATATAATTTGCCTTGATAATAATTTCACTGGATCATTAAATAATATTCGTCATTTGTTAATACCACCACATCCTCGTTTTGAATTCATACGACATGATGTCACCTTGCCTATTTTACTTGAAGTTCATGAAATATATCATTTAGCATGCCCTGCGTCCCCAAAAGATTATCAATATAATCCAATCAAGACCATCAAGACAAACATATTAGGAACACTTAATATGCTCGGGCTTGCCAAACGAACACGAGCAAAAATTTTGTTGACTTCAACTTCGGAAGTCTATGGTGATCCTAAAATTAGTCCACAAGTCGAAGAATATTGGGGCAATGTGAACCCAATAGGTATACGAAGTTGCTATGATGAAGGTAAACGATTAGCAGAGACCTTGATGATGGAATATCATCGTAACGAAAATGTTGATATTCGAATTGCTCGTATATTTAATACTTATGGTCCTCGACTCAATAAAAGTGATGGTCGAGTCATTAGTAATTTTATTGTTGCAGCACTAAAAAACGAACCAGTTACAATTTATGGACTTGGAGATCAGACGCGGAGTTTCTGTTTTGTAGAGGATCAAGTGCGCGGTTTAATAAAGCTAATGAATTCAAATTATAATTTACCAATCAACATTGGAAATCCACAAGAGATTACAATCAAGCAAGCCGCTGAAATCATAAAGAAATTAATCCCAGAGTCAAGCTCAGTCATTGAATACCACGATTTACCTGCAGACGATCCAATGCAAAGGAAGCCTGATATTAAAAAGGCACAAACAATTTTGGGTTGGAATCCAAAGGTGGATTTGGAAGATGGATTGTTAGAAACAATTATGTATTTCAAAAATCATTTAGCGGCGAATTAAAAAATAATAGGTCACAAGACCAATACCAACATATCCCATCGTAATAAGTATTGGGTCAATCCAATGTGGATAATTCTGTGTAATATTGATTTGTTTCGCAAGCCAAGATATACTGGGATTGTATTCCGCGATGGATAAAATATTTGAATTCGATTGTAAATGCATGAGCGACAGCACTTGGACAATACCAGTAAATTTATTATGATATTTGATTAAATATCCAATGTTGAATAAAAACGAAAAGGAATTATACAAAACAGTTCCACCTAATGTTAAAGTTGATTGATTTGTTAATGATAGAAGAAATAAAAGCAAGGTGATGAATAACATTGTAAAAAATACATTCAAAAAATATACCCAAAACAGGGAACTATAATAAGAAAATGGATTATAAGTAACAATACAATATACGATGGATAAAAATACAACAATGATGCTTTCCATCAAAAATTTTATATGAAACATGTCAAAGTATGGATACCATCCTTGGTCAATTTCATTTCGTACAATTTGTAAAGATTTGAAATATTGCTCCATAAAAAGCATCGGAAACATTGAACATGTAAAATAGCAAATGACAAGATGAATAAAGTAATTCAACTGTTCAAAATAATTGACAGAATGGACGATATTGTTGGTAAAATATCCGTGAAATCCAATTATCAAGCTTTGAAGGCAAGAAATGATAAATACTACAGCAAAACGACCGCAGATCATTGCCTTGTCTTTTCTTATTAGTAAAAACTCACGATTAAATAATAGTTTTGAGTAGGATGGGTTTATATTAATGTTTTCACTATATACGGAACAATTATCGATAGTAATCAAAGAATTATTCGATTTGTATTCGTCCTCCTCGTAAAGCGCAATATCAAAATATTCAGATTTTGGTAGCTCTTTCAATTCAATCGGTGCAAGTTGTTGTTTAGTAAGATTTTTATTTAGCATAAATACAGATTTGAGTTTTTGTTGAATATGAGGTCCAGGGGCATGTAAACTCATAATACAAACATTTTGGTATTTTTCAACATGTTGTTCCAACAAATTATATATTTTATTGCTTGTTGCTTCATCGAGACCTGTTAGTGGTTCGTCCAATATTAGCACAGGTAAATTTCTAAGCAAATGACAGGCAAGCATAAGTCGTTTTTTCTCGCCGCCAGATATACCACCAATAATATTATTTCCAATGGGTCGATTTAAGATGCTTTCTAGCAATCCAAACGATTCCAAGTAATACTTGTAAAAATCTTGGGAAAAATGTTCTTTTGTGCTACAATTGTGGTAAAATTGAATCGTTTGCAAGACAGTTAAACTATCCATCATATAAAGCTCTTGGTTCATATAACCACAGCCATTAAAAGGTTTATTGTCAAGTTGGATTGTCGCGCGATGTTTATAACGACCAGAAATGCATTTTAAAAGAGTACTTTTTCCAAATCCAGATGGACTCATTATAGAATGAATTTTACCTTTCTCAAAAAAGACATTAATGTCTTCCAATATGGTTTTCTTGTTGACGGTATAAGATAAATTTTGAATTTCCATTTTGTTTTTATTTTTGAAACTTTTATATTTTCCATCAAGTTTCAGAAATCTGTTAAGCAATTAATTACCACCGCCACCACCACCACCAGCTGTTGGTGATTGAAGGCAAGCTCGAATCGCAGCGATAATTTCAGCTTCAGAGCGTTCTTGTCCTGGAGGTGGAACTTGACCTCCACTGCTGGTACTAGATGATGTTGTTGTAGTGACCACAGCAGGTGTAGTAACAACAGCAGGTTCAGTTACGGTTACTGTTGTTCCAGCTGATACATCAGTTGTACTGGAAGCATCTGTATCGGTTCCGATAACTCCACCCGAAGGGAATGAAACAACACCACCGGCAGGAAGATCAGCAGGGATATCAACGGATGTTATCGCACCTCCGGTTGGCACGATAATTGGTGCTGGTGGGGCGGCGGCAGCGGCAGCGGGTGCAACAATGGGAGCTCCTGCAGAGCCAATGAATATTTGAACGCCTGTTGGAAATGGTTTCTTTCCATCACCTACATAATTTTGGTCTTGTTGATATTCTAATCCTAATAATCGATCAATTAAATCTTTTTTATTACCACTGCTGGTCTTGCCTTTTCTTTTAAGTTGTGCTTTCAAGTCGGTTACAAGTCTACTAGTCAAGAAAGCATTGTTAAGCTTCTTCTTTCCTCCAGCTACCGCAGCAGCAGTAGGCCCAGTAGTAACAGGTACACCTGAAATTACAGAAGGTTGACCACCTGGTATATCAACAGGACCGGCAGGTTGGACAACAGTAGGAGTGTGGACAACCATGTTGTCGCCGACGACTTGTCCACCAGGGGCAACAACAACAGTAGAACCGGCTGAAACTGCAATTGGCCCTGTGGAAGTTACTTGTCCACCAGCAGGAAGAGTTGTAGAGCTACCTGCTTCAAGAAACATGGTTACTGTGGCAGCTTTTGCACGCTTAGTTTTATTAATACCAGCTTGTCCTAGACCTGTGTATGTTTGACCTGGGCCGTATTGTTGAGCTTGAATGGCTTTAACAAGAGCGGGTCTTCCAGAAGATTTTTTAAAGCTTGTTTTGCCTCTATTTTTTAATTGAGCAACAATATCATCAACAGTTCTTGTCGCTAAAAATTCGGGATTGAGTTTTGGCATATTTTATTTTATTAAATAAAATTTATTTTTTGCCATTTAAAAAATGAGTAATTCATCACTTAATGATTGCAGCCCGATAGACTATTATGCACAACAAAAAACTGCTCAATTAGAGAAGCAAATTTATTATTTACAACAAGCCAATGCATTATATGCAAAATATTTGCAGAGTACTTGTATCACTCCTGTATTTTCGCTTATTGATTATCAAACATTTTTAACTCAAAATCCAAGCAATCCATATACGGGACCGATTGGTACAATTACTTACTATCAAACTGTAATTACAAACTCGTTTAATGGGGATCGTATTTGGACATTCACAATGGGAGGAGAACTTTATTATCAGGCTTTTTTTATTGAATATCAATTTGATCCGAATTGTGTTGTACCCAATGGATATGATTTTAAGACTTTAAATGGCCTTACTTTTTATAAAACTGGTTCGACTACGGAATATGAACCTCTACAAGGAACAATTGTCGTTGGAAATATTAATATATCAATTTCATTAGCTCCTAAAGTAGTAAATTTAAACTGGAATCCAGATACAGGACTATTAATTTTTAAATTCAATCTGTATGGATTAGAGTTTACTCCTGGTATGAAAATAGAATATGCTCGAATTAGAGAATTGACTTTTTCTCCCCAAACTCCACAAAGTTTCTATTTGAATCTAACGATTCGAGATGATTGCAAAACAGGTACTTTTTGTACTTAATTAAAAATCAAATCATTTACTTTGTATTCGAGATGAATCACTAACTAAAAATAAAATTAAAATTTATTTTTATTAGAATTCATAGAAATGAATAATTCATCACTTAATGATTGCAGTCCGATAGACTATTATGCACAACAAAAATCTGCTCAAATCGAGCAGCAAATTTACTATTTACAACAAACTAATGCTAAATTAGAGGAGCAAATAAATAATGAACAACAAAAGACTAGTGAATTAGAGGAGCAAATAAATAATGAACAACAAAAGACTAGTGAATTAGAGAAGCAAATTGATAATAATCAACAAAAGACTAGTGAATTAGAGGAGCAAATTAATAATTTAAATAATTTAGTTAATACTTATTTACAATCAGCCTGTATAAATCCTGTTTTTTCATTGATCGACTATACGACTGAAATAGTAGCTCCATCTGACAAACAAACTATCCCATTCGGTACAATTACTTATTATCAAACTGTAATTACCAATTCATTCAATGGAGACCGTGTTTGGACATTTACTTTGGGAGGTGATATTTATGCTCCATCTTTTTGGATAAATTATCAATTTAATCCTAATTGTGTTGTTCCCAATGGTTTTGATTTTGCATCGTTAAAAGATCTTGTTTTTTATATTGATGGTTCAACAACAGTATATGAACCTTTACAAGGAACAATCGTTGTTGATAATATTGGACTTCCGATATCTGATGCTCCGCTAATTGTAAGTTTAGATTGGAATCCAGATACAGGATTATTAATATTTAAATTTAGTATCACTAGAAACACTTTAGCCAGGTATGACAATTTTGATGCACAAGCTGCACTAATTGATGCAACTAGATTTGGTCAACAAACGCCCAAGAGTTTATTTATTAACTTGACGATTCGAGATGATTGCAGAACAGGTACTTTTTGTGCTTAATTAAAAATCAAATCATTTATACCTTGTAGTAATGTTGAATGTAATTTTAAGAAATTTGGAAAAGTGGGTTGGTAAATTTTAAACACTATTTCATCAGGAAGTACGACACGCCAAATAATTAAACCATCATAATTAAAAAGTGGCTCTTCAGGTAATATATCCTGTGTAAATTGTGAAGTAAATTGAACAAAAAACATCGTTTCAAACTCTTGTTGAAATGCAGCTAATTGTGCAACTGTAAAAAAATTATTTACATTATTGATACCTTCAAATCCACAAATGTATATATTTCCTGCGGCCCTGTTACATCTTATCTTATAAAATTGATCTAAGGGTACATATAATAATAATTCAGCCTTGGTATAATTTGCTTGATATTGTAATTCATTCGTTTTACAAATGATGGCGATTTCTTGGCCAGTTTTTTGATAGATAAAAGTTCTTTTACCTCCAATCAACAAAGTATTTTCAGGATGGTCAGGTATAAAATATTGATAATTGAAATAAAAGTAATCTTTGGAGTTGAATCCGAATATGGGTTTTTCATTCACCAACCCTACTAAAGTTCCATTTTCAATATCGTATAAAATTTTCGACGAATCCCATTTTTCACTTTTTGTGTTAAAATATGCAGTTTGTCCTAAACAAAATCTCCTGTTTTGAGAACCGTCAGGATTAAAAGTCCCGTCCCGAAAACGCAAAAATGAGATGAAAAAATTACCCCACAAAATATAATTATTTCCTGCTAAATTATTAAGATTCGCAATTGCAATTTTTTGCTGATTCAATTTATTAATATTCGTAACATGATATTTTAATAGATATCTTGTTGAGTCAGAAACAAAATAATATTGAATTCTCATAGTTAACGATGGAACTATATACTGATTTATAACAGGTTCTAAACTTGTCAAAGTATTATTAAGTCCCATATTGACAGTATAAAAAACAATAGTACTAGAAGTACTAATGACAAATAAAAGAAATCTCATTCTTACATCTTTTGCTTCTGGATTAAATTGAAAAACATCCATCAAAATATAGGTTTTATTGTTCTCTTCTGTTACCGCCAATGGATTTTCATACATTACAATTAAATTATATAGGTAATTAATTATGCTCGTTGGCACGTCATAAGTGTATGCGTTTGACATTTCTCTATTTTAAAAAATTTTTATTTTTTTTAAAAGTAGAATAATGACAACTCCTTGTATTCCAAACGCTTATACAACTATTTGCACTTCAACCATCTACTCCATGATTTCTGGTTTAGAGACATTGAAGCTTCCTGTATACCAGGACATAATTTTGGACAGTAATTCGACCACAGGCAAACCCTCTCTTTTTACGATTTTTCCAATTCGTTGGGCAGCTGCTTCATACATGTTGGTACAATCCGATGTTGACGGCTCCTTGAAATTTTGGTCCGTCAATATGACGGAACACAATGTTCTTACCGCCAACTACAATACATTCAATGTGATTCCAGGATTAATTGTAAACTATAGAAGTATTGTGATGCTTAAATATAAAGATAAATCCTTTCAATTCAAATTTTCAGTACCTTTTATTGATCAGTTAGTTGGAACTAAAAACAAGATTCAAAACATGTTTAATGAAAATATAAAAGCGTATGTTTTGTACGATAAAATTGTTTTTTGCTTTGTTCAAGTCGAAGGCGATTCATATTATCGTTTTGTATATGCTGGAATATTAGACATGGCCAATGATTACTTGCTTGTAAAAAACACAACTCATTTTGATTATAACAATGGAACTCTTGTAGGTCTCATTGATAAAAAACCATACATGCTTTACAATCGTTATGGGCTTCAATCGGTCAATCTTTATCCTTTTACAAATTATAGTCCATTTATTATCACTGGCAATCAATTAGTCATTGGTGGTCTTAATAATTATTTCTTGGAGCCTGAAGATGCTTCTAAACCAAACCAATGGAAAGTGAATTATTCATTTGAATTACAATACCAAGCTCCTTATCTCCAAACTGATGCTGTTTGGGGATATGTTCCTTTACAAACTATGATTAATATTCCAAATACTTGCAACTTCCCCTATCCAACAACCGGTCCAAGCTTTATAATGGCGTTTAATAATATTTATCTACCTACACAAGTCAATTTGGGTAATACTCAATTCTTGAATACAGACAATACTATCATTACATTCCACTTGCCTATTATTTATACTTCGGATCCTAAAGCCGAACAATGGAATGTATATCCAGAAGGCGGACCATTACCGCCACCAGATCCATGCTGCGCAAATGAGTATTTGTATTATTACTTGAATACAGATAGTATTACGATTTATCAACCAACTTTTGAAAACTTTTTGATGGCCAATGCAGGAGCGATTTCCATTGAGGATCTTAAATTCTCAGCGGAAAGAAATGAAGAATTCATCAAGGTACAAAATACTAAAATGTTTGGAGTGACGGAAGAATATCACATGTATAATCACGAGTATAAACATGAGAATTATTATTTTTTAGATAGTGAACATAAACATCATCATACCATAAATCATGGAATTATGGGTGGCGGTGGTGGTGGTGGCGGTGGTGGCGGTGGTGGTGGTGGTGGCGGTGGTGACGGTGGTGGTGGCGGCGGTCGCGGTGGTGACGGGGTGTGCGGGTGAGTGCGGGTGTAGCCGG
>Ga0164295_10000133_pt1 | contig 60653 bp, 74 predicted proteins | sample GEODES006metaG_FD_111798 | JGI IMG/M metagenome (GOLD analysis project Ga0164295, IMG submission 111798) | Oligotrophic lake water microbial communities from Sparkling Lake, Wisconsin, USA - GEODES006 metaG | ecosystem: Environmental > Aquatic > Freshwater > Lake | place: USA: Sparkling Lake...
GGGTACGGAAGCCCCTGACGCGCCGCCCGAGGTTGTAGACCAATTTGTCGTGGATGCGCCGTCCCACGTACCGTTGCCGCCGACCCAATAACGAACCGCCATCAGCCGATCCTCCAGTTTGTGCCGTCCGAGTAGACCGGCACACCATTGGCACCGCCTGCCGCAACCACGTTGCCAAAATTCCCCGCCGCAACCACGTTGCTATCCGTGACAAATGCCCGCGCGCCAGCACCCGCTGTGGCCGCAGCCGCAAGCGTGGCAACAGTCAGCCCATGTGTGCGAGCATAGTAGGTGTGGACGTAAGACCAACGCAGCGAGGTTGTGCCCAAGGTCTGCGCGTTGTCTGTTGAAGGCCGAAAGATCGTGTTGACTTCAACGCTCGATGGAACACCCGCAGTGTTGTTGACGTTCAGCGCAATCGTTGAAACGCCCGCGTCTGTAACCGTGCGGATCGTGAACGCGCCGCCGCTGTTCACCAGCAGGATTTTGCGCGTGTCCACAGCCGCGCCTGTAGCGTAAAGCGAGATGCCCGGAGTAGAGCCAGCAAGCTGCCAACCCGGCGCTTCCGGGCCAACGGACATATAATCATAAGCCGCGCCAAGGCACCAATATGCCCCGCTGCCACGGCTAAAATCGCCGCGCGTATCATTGCCATAGACCGCGCTTTTGAACTTTGACTGGATCGTGATGCCGTAGGTGTCATCGTCCAGAAGGCTTGGCTCTTTGTCCAGATAGACCGTCGGCGCGGTCGTGTACCCGCTGCCGCCTGCACCGACCGCAATCGTGACGCGCTCGTTGGTCAGGGTAGCCGTTGCCGTTGCGCCCGTTCCGCCGCCGCCCACAAGCCGGACAACCGGAGCAACTGAATAACCACCAATAGCCGTGGGCGCGCTGATCGACGTAACAGCATCGCCGGTCAGGGTCGCAACGCAGCCGCCCGTGAACGTGGTGGGCGGATAGTTAGTCTGCGCTGTCAACTTGCGGACATAGGCGTTCTGCCAAATCACCATGGGCGTGTTTGCCGCGCTGGTCAGCTTGATAATCGAGCCCGGCATCGTGTTGTTTGAGCCGCTGCTGATATGCGTTGCGCCGTCCAGAACAACGGTTGCGCCGATGGCAGGATTGTTGATAACCAGCGCATTCGATTGGCTGATGGCGGTGTAACCAGACATTGTTTGGCTAGTGTAAGCGCCGCCAGTTGCTACGACCCACGCATTGCCCGCGCCAGACGTGACAACGCCTAGGCTAGTGCCGTCCGCAGCAAACACCACATGGCCTACAGCAAGCGCAGGGCTTCCCGTAGTTGTCAGAGCAGTTCCCGCACATGACGCAGTAAACGAAATGCGCGGGCCAAACTGATAGTTGATGCCTGCTTCGGACTTCAGGTCGCGAATGGACGTATGCCCGTCCAGCACAGGCGTATCGAGGTAAATAGCGCTGTCAACGCAGTGATCGGCGGCAAGTCCGTCAAACACCATGCCTTGAACGCCGTTGGTTACCCCCTTGAAGTACCAAGCAGGGCCGCCCGTATCCATGACCTTAACATCGGCAATACGGGTTTCCAGCGCGCCTTGGTTCATGCGCCCGCCACCGCTGGCAAAGTTGCGCAGTGTTACCCGGCGAACGGTCGTCTGTCCTTGGGGGCGTAGGTCTTGGCTCACAGTCGGATCATACCAGTTCATGGCCCAGCCAGAGGTCGAGGTAGACCCCTTACCGATAATCATCCAGTTGTCCCACTGGCCGTAATTCCAGTATTGTGAGCTACCGACGAGATGCCCCTGCATCCGTATACCGTCGATGTTGTCGGTTGAGACAGTGATGCGCGAGGCAAGGCGGTCCAAGGCTTCGGCGTTGCCCATGCCTTGCCATGTCTGGCCTTCGTAGTGCAGCAAAGTAGATGCGGTCGTGTAATTCGCAGCGCCGAGGTTAACTTGCGCCCGAATGGACGCGATGCCGTCCGTAAGACTGGCCGCATAAGTCGCTGCCTGTTGCAGCGTGCCGTAATCATCGACGCGGACATTTTCGTCCAGAACGTCCTCAACAGTCTTTGCGACCCCTCCAGTGCCGGGAGCCAGATACCCCACCAACGCACCACCTGTAGTCGCTGCTAGAGCCGCAGAAGTGACTGCCTGCTCAGCAGGGTACGTAACGAACACATCCTTAAAGCCAGTACTGAAGCTAACTTTGCTTCCCGTGCTGGAGGAAAGTACAGTGTCACGAGAAAGCGTGGGGCCGCTAGTGCTATACGTGCCGATACCCACTTCCCACTGAGTACCATTAGTGATTGTGTAGTAGGTAGTGTTCCCGTTACCAACAGCCGCAAACGACTGATACCCCGACACGGCACCGCTCAGCGTAACACTGCCAGTCCCATTGGTGGACGTAGTTTCACGTACGCGATCAGCGAGAATAAGCGCCATTAAGCAATCCTGACGATAGCCGTAGTGTTAGTAGCACTTGGGAACACGATGGTGAAGTCCCCAGCCGAGACAGTCTTATCAGAGCCGAAGTCTAGCACAGCTACCGCTGGGTTCGTAAGCGCAGTGTTTGCTGTACCGTTGGCTGAAGGAGTCGTGTTGTAGATAAGTGCCCCGCGCGCAGTAAATGTAGCCGCCGCCCACGTCACATTGCTGAAGGTTGCGTACCCAGTGCCCTGAGCCGAGCTACCATTCGAAGCCGTAACCCCTAGGTTGGTAAGGGTCTTACCCCCAGCAGTGTAGTTTGTGCCGGTAATCTCGTTAGACGCCGTGTATGCAGTGGTGTTAGCGTCGAGGCTAGCTACCGCGCTGTACAACGCGATCTTAAACGTATCCCCGCTGGTAACGCGGAAATCATGCACAGCAAGAAGCACTTCAGCTTTGAAGCTAGTGCACATCCCCTGAACGATAGCCATACATATTATCCCTTGTTACCGTACAGGGTATCGCACTTGGGGAGTGCGGTACATATCCTGCCTATTTTTGCCTTCGCCCAGTTCCTTAAGGAGGGCAAGTGCTTCATCGTATCGTTTTTGATACCCAGCTATGACATCTGCCTCACCCTTCATGAAGGTGTAAGCTTCCAACAGCGAGCCGTAGAGCAGTACACTATCAAAATTAGTACTAAGCCAAGAAGTACTAGCAGTGACAATAGACTCTGGGTAGTAAAAATAATGAAGTTCGACCGTATAATTCATATCCGGTGTGGGGCCGAGGATGTGGGAGTTTTTATCGAAGAAGGAATAGTATTGTGGCAACCCCATATAATTAGGGGAAGGAAATGCCTCTCGTATAAAGTTTACATCTTTGTTGAGGAGATAATTGTAGTTTCCGTTCTCGTCGATAACAGCGATAGAAAAATTAGCCAGCCAGTCAGTCGGTGTGGTGAGATACTTATTACCCGCAGTTGTAGCACCCGTTACGTTTTTACGTAGGTCGAGCAGCTGCACCGAGTTGAATACGCGCTGTTCAGCTTGCTGGATAAAATTATTAACCTGTTGCGTAGACGTAAGACCACCGGACCCCGCCGTATTTGGGAAGTCGTTTTCGGTGTACGCCTTAATGGTAGAGACAAGAGCAGCGTAGTTCATTGCTTCACAAGCCTTCGGCTAATGGGCCTTAGCCCATTTTCGTGCTATGCCCGCACCCGCGCATTGTGTTCTTGCACCCGCGCGTGCGTTCGGTTTGAGTGTTGGGGGTGTTGTTCGGATACCCGTTGTTGCCGAGATTAACGGCAGTGCTACCGGACATCGTGTGCGGCTTGGCGTAGACGCTGGCAGGGCCAACTTCATTGCCGCCCTTCTTCATGCTGAACTTAGCCATTTTTGCTCGCCTTCACTTCGTTCGTCGGCACTGTACGTACGGACTTCTTTTGGTTAGCAATCTTAGCTAGATTTCGGCCTAGTTTCTTCATCTGTTCGTTAGTTTTGCCACCTTTGGCCATGATGCACTCCTATGTTTGCACAGTGACTGTGCCGACCTGTCCTTCGCTTAATAGCGTATTTGGTAAGTCAGGGAAAGCCAAAGGATTATTAAGTCCTACTGGGTTCCACCCCCATTGAATAACACGGCTACCGTCAGATGGCTGACCAAAAGCTAGCGAGTTAGTTGAAGGTACTTCACCGTTGGTTTTTATCTTAAGCCCCGTCATACCTGCTTGTCGATAGCTGACATCAGGGCGGGGGTTACGGAGCGCCTGTGGGTCATCGACCGGGTACATACCTAGTTGCAGCTGAGGCTGGTCTTTCTCCCAACACGTAGGGCAGACAAGGATATTTGTGCTCTTGGTCTTGATCGTGAGCTTCTTAAGCTGTTTAAGTTTATACCTAAAGCCGCACCTATCGCACTCGGCGATGGCTTTCTTACCAGAGGCAAAATTATTAGGCATTAGATAAACATCTGGCGCGGAGCGATCCGCAGTGGAGCCTTCTCGCGGTCTTCGTCGGCAGCCTGCTGCCAAGCTTCGTCGTACATCGCCTTCAGCATGGAAACACGGTCCATAGCACCGGGAAGCTTAAGCGACAGGTAGTATGCTAGCCCAGCTACCATACAGGGGAGAAAACGGAACGGGATATCCTGCGTCTCTAGGCCGTTCCCAGCGTCCTGAAGGCGGCGAAGGCGGTAATAGAAGAAGGTGTAGTAGTTGCTCTGATCGGGAGCGGGCCAGACATTGATCTGTGGTGACTTTACGCCAGTACCCGGATAGGTCGCGCCTGATTGCCGATTGATCCAGACCTGAATCGGACGCCCCTGAGCATTCTTATTTGGGATCGTGATATACGTATCGGCGCTGATACGGTTGATGTTGATATCGAGTTGGTTTGAAGTTGTGCCCGCATTCGTGCGGATAACGTGCTCCATAAGGTCAATCGTATCGACGGGGAGATTATAGGTAATCGTCCCCTGCACCATAGGGATCGAGCCTTGCTCGATGGTCCATAGGTTAATACCCCGGTTGGCCCACTCGATGGTGAGTAGGTTCAGGCTACGGCGAGCCGTCTTAAGGTCATATCCTGTACGAAGCTCAGCACCGCACCTCTCAAAAGCCTCTTCTACAAGGTTATTGAGGTCCAGATTGAACGAAGTGGTGCCGGTCGTGGTCATCTAAATCCCGCTGTCTTCTTGGCTATGCTCTTAGGCTGCTTGACGAACTGCTTGCCCGCCTTAGTGCCTTCACGCTTCGCCTTGGTTGTAGCAGCATATTCAGAGGATGTCAGCGCCTGCCGTGCTTTCTTTGGAAGGTAGCGTTCACCGGTTGCCTTCGCCCCTTGCGTAGACGGCTTACCCGACTTGGTACCCCAGTCTTCCTTGCCCCACTTGGATAGGGATTTTTGCGCTTCTGTCTTGGGGCCGCTGTAGCCGCCACCAGACTTCTTATATCGTTGGGTTGCAAGCTGTGCCTTACGAGCCGACCATTGCCCTGCGTCACCGCCCTTGGTCCCAGCTTTTACACTGGCAACAACGCGCTTCCACTTGCCTTCGTCAGTATGCCCAGCCACTTACTTATCCTTCTTGAAACCCTTCAGCATCTCAGCAAAACGCGCACGCTGACCGAGCTTGCCGGAAGCCTTAGCTGCCTTATCGAGCTTCTTAGCCGGGATCGTTTCACCCTTCTTAGTGCCAAGCTGCGCACGGAGCGCACCGGGCTTCTTAATGGCCTTAGAGATATCGAGCTTGCCGCCCTTAGCCATCTTGGACTTTTTCATGTCACCCATGCCTCGGCTCGGTCTCATTAGTAATTTCCTCTATATATTATGGGTGCAGGCCTGCCTGAACAGCAGTGAGAACTGCTGAACCGCTACCAGCCGTCTGCTGGAGACGAACGGCTGTGGGAATATACGCATAGTTACCCTGACGGCTTACAGTCTGCGTAACCATGTTCACATCGGGATGGCTAAACCAAGTCGGAGTAACCGTCGAGTCCAGCACGTTATCGAGCGTCTGTTGCACAGTCCACGTAGCCGAACCTGTAACGACTACCTGAAGTGATACTTCTGGCCTGCCATAATAGTCGAAGATAAGCGCAGTGGAGTTCTTCGTACCGCCAGACGCATCCGACGTTGTTGCGGTCATAGGTCGCATGTTACTTCATTCCTTTGCAGCGGGTCTTACCACGTTGAGCAATGCCATTGATGGAACCGCCCTTGGCCATCTTAACCATCTTGGCGCTAGTTTTACCTTTACGCTCCATACCTCCACCCTTGGCCATACCCATACTGCCCATCTGATCTGCAGTGGGCATCTGCTTGGTTACGCCACCAGAGGCGTACCTATTGAAGGGGTACTTCTTTTCCATAGCCTTCTTCTCGGCTTCCTCACGCGGGGTACGCTTGTTCTCTGCAGCCTTGGCATCGCGCGCAGCGGTGTCCCGCTTGGCCTTATTCAGATCGATCCTGATAGGATACTGAGTAGAGCCGCCGCCAGCGAATTTTTTCACCTTACCACCTTTAGCATAGGGGGTTACGCTATCGGGGTATTTTCTATAGAAATCAGCCTGTATCTTATCGTATGACGAAGCGTTAGGAGCCGCTCCAGCGGCTTCGATTTGCCTACGCTTTTTTTCTATAGCCTCGGCACGGGTGTCAGTTTTCGCAGTTTTTTGAGCGGGTGCGGAAGATTTCGCCGGATTACCATCGAAGATGGCTCTACCGAGGAGTGAGACTGGGTTACCATACTCTGCAAACGCCCTAAATGGGGCTGCAAGCGCGCGTCCTGCGCGTTCGCGAGACTCCGCAGACGAGTAAGTACGTTGTTTATTTCCCACTACCGTGATTGGTGGTCCAGTCGTTTCGGGCGGCTGTGGGGGGGTGTTCGCAGTAGGCTTAACGGCGCGCTTATCGGCGGGCTTATCGGCGGGCTTAACGGCGGGCTTAACGGCGGGCTTAACGGCGGGCTTAACGGCGCGCTTATCGGCGGGCTTATCACTAGCCATCTTGGTGGTGAAGGTAGTACCCGGTTTACCATCCCACGAGAAAGTCTTATCCCCACGCTCGTGCGCGGCGCGGAAAGCTTCTCTAAACGACATCTTCAGCTTGGGCGTAGCCCCAACGTCAATCTTGCCGGTATTTTTTAAGGCTTTCGCAGCTAGCACTGCCTGTTCGGTCCTATTGAAGAAGTGCTTCTTTTCATCAGGCGAGTCCTTGGCACCATCAAGTGCACTTGTGCGCGAGCCGTAGCGGCGCGTCATGGAAAGGTTTTTTTCTGCGGCTTTCTCGGCAGCGCTAGTCTTGCTCCGATCAGAACCTGTCCGCTTAGCGAGGTCGTCCTTCGCGTCAGCCATACGCTGCTCATATTTAGCCTTGGATACGCCGACATCCTTGCCGCTCGCAGTGTGCTTCTTATAGTCGCTCTCGATATCAGCGATCTTGCGCTGGTACCGGGCATCGCTGCCACCATCAGCAAACTTCATAAGTTTACGGCGCATCACTTCTTCCCCATCCAACGCTGCACAGTATCCGTCTCATATATGCGGATAGCCGTCCAGATAATTGTGAACATTGCGGCAATTGCCGGAAGCACATTCACTATAGTCCCTAATACAGTGACGACTGATAATATATCTACGGTAAACTTTGCTGTTTCATGTCCATCAAACATATCAACAATCCCATTTCCGTAGAGACAACGCCTTGCGGGTTGGGCGTCCCTTTTCGTCTTTCATGGCACCGGGCATACCCGACATGCGGGCGCAAAAGCTTTTCCGGCGAGCGGCTGATTTAGGTGACTTTGCAGCTTGCTTCGCGCTGACCGGGGGCTTAATATTTTGCCCCTGTGCTTTTAGTGACGCACGACCCTTGGCATTGAGACCGCCAGCAGGGTTCTTACCTTCCTTACGTGTCCAAGCCGGGGTCTTAGCCATCACACAAACCGCCCTTTGGTCTTGCCCTTGGTGCAGCAGCCGTCAGCGCGCTTGGAGGCAGAGCCGCCCTTGGCGAGGCTCAGCTTAGTGCCCTTACCGCCCTTGTGCTTCTGAGCATCGTGCTGTTTGAAGGCTTTCTTGACGATGGCCTTGTCCTGAGCCATATCAGCAGCGCCACCTTCGGCGAAGTTCCGTCGAAACGTTAGTCCTACGCCGCTAGGCGGGCTATAAGACCCCGGAGCCATCGAACCAATGGGGGAGCCTGTATATCCTGCAGTGCTGCGGCCTCCCCCACCACCGATGCCACCAAATCTAACGGGGTCGGGAGGAGGTGCCGGTGGACCCATTCTACCGCCGCCCATGCCACCGCTACCGCCGCCCATGCCGCCGCTAGAACCAGAACTACCCGGTTGCTGTCCACCGCTCGGATTCTTCTTAGATTTTTCACCCATTATATAATATCCTTCTGTATGGGGGCAATCATTGGATAGAGCACCTCGTTGCCGAAATCACCTTCGTACTCTTGCACACCCATATGGCCGAGCTTGATGGTTGGGTCGATCCAAACCTCAAAACCCACTTCGCGGGCGCGGTCACAGAAAAGAAAATCTTCTCCGATATATCCCTCGTCGGTTTTCATAAAATCAAACATGCAGGGGATACTACGCTCTGTGCGCTCGTCGTAATAACGCCACTCGGGATGAGCAGCATCGAGGGTCTCGAAAACATCCCGGCGTACCATCATAAAGGCAGTAGCTACGCGCTTGGCGCGGACAAGACCCATTTCATTCATGAAGAGTTGGCCATCTTCGTCTTGATCGAGTGTGGCGATATACGTCTTGGTGGTACTACGAGTGCGTGGTACGCCAGCGACGATGCCCTTCTTGGGGTCCGAAGTCCAAGCCATCAGCCGGAAAATATCAGCGGCTTCGAAGTTGATATCCGCATCGATGAACATCAGGTCTGTGCATTCAGAATCCAGCATATCCTGCGCAAGCAGGTTGCGGGCACGGGATACCACCGAGCAGCCGCAAATACTACCAATCTGGATATCTACCCCGTGCTTCGGAGCCTGCTGTGCAAACTGCGATAGTGAAATAGCCAGCTTCAAGGAGACCTTGAAGTCATAGGCGGGGAGCGCAATAAATACGCTACGCCCAGCTAGATCATATCCTTTTTCATTCTGCATGCATCACCTACTGGTCGTTATAGAGAAGTCCCTATTACGAAGTGGCAAACGGAGTAGCAAGTGTGCCCGAACCAATCAGCTTACCATAAACCATGTAGGTGTTAGCCGACACTGCGGTAATCGTGACAAACGAGCCAGCGATACCGCCTGTGGTCGTGCCGTTCAGGTTGATCGAACGAGTAGCCGTACCATCAGCCGCGTACATAACAACCGAACCGGCAGTGGCTGCAGCGCTAACACCAGTGATAAGTTGACCAAGCAGATAATCGCCAGTACCCGTGATGATCTTGATCGCCGTAGCAGTTGCCGGGATAAAGAACGTATACTGCGCGCCGAGGTTGTTCAGCGTATTAGGGTCCTGACCCGGACCTGAAGTAACTGGGTTAGCCGAAGCATTGACCGCAGGCAGCGTAATGGTGGAAGTTGCTGCGGTAACCCGGATAATCTTACCCGCGTAAGTGGGGACATCGAGGGTAGCAGTCGCAGTCGAAACCGCAGCGATAGTGTTAGGACCCTGCGAAATGAAGCCGCTCAACGAGCGAACAGGACCCTGAAAAGTCGAAAGCGCCATTATAATATCTCCGTGTAGTAGCACATTCCCACACCATCGCTACTACGTCTGCTAGGACAGTTGGTGTGGGGTAAAACCCTAGTAAGAGAGGAATATCACACTAGGAGGTATTGTGGAAGGGGCAAAAAGAAAACCCCCGGATTTCTCCGAGGGCTTCCAAAACCTAAGGTTTTTAGCGGTTTATCAGGCCGAACCCGACGAACCAAACATTCCAAGCGGATCCGACCAACCAAATGAGTAGCGTTCACGGGCTTTATAGCGGACGTTGCCGGTATCGAAATCACCGTCCATTCCGGTGCTCATCGGAGTACGAACAAAGTGCTTCAGACCATTAGGAACATCCGTAGTCAGGAACCAACCGTTCGTATCGGTCAAGAAGTGGTTAACAGTATAACCCTCTGGGATCGATCCGTTGTTCTTGATGGCGTTGATATCGTTATCCGAAGTACCGACGCGAAGTTCGGTCTCAAGAAGGCGAGTAGCAACAAACATCAAGCTTGGCGGGATGATCAACTTCTTCGGCTTCGCAGCAATCAGCAGACCGCGCTCGTCAGTCCAAGCAGCAATCTGAATGACTGCGGCTTCAAGAGACGTTTCGTTAAGGTCAGCCTGCGTTGAAGGCGTGTTGGAGTTGGTACCGCCGTTAACCAGCGGATGCGAGGTCGAGAACAAAGGTACACCGTCACCGCCATTATAGCCGGAAGCAGCAAACCCATTGTTCAGAACCGCAGCAGCCTTGGTCTGCTTGGTATACGACATCGCACGGGCAAGGGCCTTAGTATAACGTGCCGAGAGGCTATCATACAGGTTATCCTCAATCGCTTCTTCAGTCAGCGAGAACCCGAGGGCAATCGTTTCATGGGTGTAGCGAGCCGTGAAGACTTCCTGACCATTGTCGTATGCGATGGCCGAACCTTCGTTCTTAACCGGAGCAGCCGAGAATCCCGACAGCTTGGTTTCTTCTTCGAACGAACGTTCGGAGGTTTCGATATCAAATATTTCCTTATGCTCTTCGCCGTAGCGTGCATATTCCAGACCAAACAAAGCGTTCAGACCGGGGAGGAGTTCCTTGAGAAGTTGCGCGCGTGAAATAGCCATTAGTTAAACTCCTCTTAGACGCCGGTCGGGTTGTAGTACGGATGCATACCGTGATTCCACTTGACCACGACTTCCGTGAAGGAACCCGAAGCGTTTACAGTTTCAGCGATGACATCAATGATGCGGATTGGTAGCGTCGAAGTAGTAGCTGTAGTAGCGCTAATCGAAACTCGCGAGTCACCGTTGGTGGTGTTACCTGCCGTCTGGATAAGCGCAGAATTTTCACCAACTGCAGTACGAGTAACAGCACCGATAGTGCTGGTTCCAGCAGCCGTGACAGCAACCTTATACAAGCAATCAGGATCATCTTGCACGTATGCAACGATATCTGCAGCAACAGTGCTAGCTGGGTAGTACTGACGAAACGTCTTGCCAAAAGTTGGGTCGGTAAACGAGCAACCAAGGAAAACGCCAACGGGGGTAGCTGCGCTTGTGCCGACATCCTTGTCGAGCGTACCCGAGCTATTCAGTTTAACAACATCGCCAAAAAAGATGGACGTTGCAGAACCGGAACCAATCGGAATCTGGCGAGTAGCACTTGCAAAAACCTGACCGCCAATCAGGTTAATCGGGATGAGGCCATAAGGCCCCGAAACAGTAGGGTATGCCATTTTAAGCTCCTAGCTTATCTGCCTGAACCAAACGATGTTTTGGTGTTTCGCTCTCGGAAGAGCGGCATCCTTGGATCGTTCTCTCGCATGAAGTTGCTATCCACAGACTCATTCTGAGCTTGGGTTTGCCGGTCGAAGTGTTCTCGACGTTGATCCATAAACTCATTAGGTACCTTGCATAGCAGCAGTCCTGCGACTTCGATGTTGTCTTTGAAGCGACTGTCCGGGTCCACCATGAACCTAAACTGAGGTTGCTCTTCAATTCCTACTGGCTCCCAACCTTCGCGGAAAGAAGAAGAAATATTACGAGCATCGTTTACACCGAGCGTGGAAACACGGACCCACCGGTACGTATATCCGGGCTGCTTATCAGGTTCGGGCAGCGTAGAAGCTGGTTGCCAAACCTTTGGGCGCTCTGCCTGTTCACGACTACGACGAGGCGCACGCGCCGCATCAACCTCACTAAAATCCCCCATAGCTTTGCTCTGTACCATGATTAACGCTCCATCTTCATAACTTCCCGAGCATACTGCTCAGGGGTGAGACCCAGTTTTTTTGCAATCGTAAGCTGGGACTGTTTCAACACGATCTTTTTGGAGGATGTGCTGCGTGAAGCTGGTGCAACCACAGTTGCAGATTTGGGCTTCGGAGTACCCGAAACTTGCTTCTCTGACTCCCCAAAATACTCGGGGAAACGGCGACTCATTGTTGTGTCAACGGTCTGCCAATATTCGTCGGTGCCCACGTACTGCGGACCACGTTCCCTCTCAAGCTTTTGATGCAGCCCAAGAGCGGCAGCGGTCATTTCCTCATCGGTACCATACCACTGATTACGCTCTTGCCACGCAGTAGTTTTCTGGTCCAGCTGAGGAGCTTTCGGCTGCTCCTGCTGTACTTGTACATCATTAAAATCTTCTTGGGAAGTGGGTTTGTAAGTTTTTAATTGACTAAGTTGATAATTAGCTTCCTGCAGCTTTTCTTGGGCGTCGATGATCTTATCCGTATCACCTGCTTCGTACGCATCGCGGTATGCCCGCTGAGCTTCTTGCCGCTTATATTCAGCATTCTGCTGAAAACTCTGAACGAGCGTCTGCTCACCCTGCGTCAATGTCCCCCTAAGACGAGTATTCTCGTCCATAAGACGTTTAGCGGTGCTGATGGCTTCGCTCTGCTCACGCATGAGCCGCTCTTTCTCGCGGCGTTCATCGTGCCAGACCTTCTTCATCTGCTTAAGGCGCGTCTTAACCTTATCAGAATACTCTTCAAGCTCGTCGGCTTCGAGTTCGTCAACAATCTCCTTCGGCATCGGCTCGCGGCCTCGGTCGGCCTCGGGAGTATCGTCTTCAATCTCAATCTCTGGCTTTACGGAACCGCCTTCCGCAAGTTCTTCTTCAATTTCAAAATCAAAATCATCGGTTGGCTGCGTAGCCATATTACTTCTCCTTTGTACGGTTTCCCGTTTTAACCGCGCGAAATTCCGCGCGGGTCTTCAACCACGGCTTCTACCGAATCATCATTGATAAGGCGGAACTCACGGCCATGAATCTTCACACGGCTACCCGCGTGCGGGCGAGTGAGAATAAAGTCACCCTCCTTGCACCATGCACCGGATGGGAAGCGCGTAGTGTCTTTGAAGGCGTCAGGGCCGATCTTGAGCACAAACAGAACGGGAGTGGTAAGCTCCTCAAACCGCTTAGTCTCATCAGCTTTGAACAGGCCACCCGCAGTTTTCTCTTCAACCTCAGGGATAGCACACAAGATGCGGTAACCTGAAGGAGTAGGAAGCTGAGTGGCTTTGCGCTCGTCTTCGCCCGGTAGGGTAGTCACATTACCTGCGGCATCCGCCAGCAAAAATTCAGGGGTATTAGGCAGAGTTTTGTCCTCTACATTACTCATCATCTTGTTCCAGTCGTTGCGCGGTTTCCATCAAAATATTATTCGCCACCAGCAGACCGCGATAAATGCCGCAGGCGTATTTGTAATCACCGAAGTCTTTGGCGTTACCCATGACCGTGCCAGACTCGATAACTTTAAGTTCTTCCTGTATCTTATTTGAAAGATACTTCAGTAGGTCGTTGTTCATTGCTGCTCCTCAGCCGGTTGCTGTTGCTGTTGCTGTTGTGGCATCGTAGATTTTGCAATCTCAATACCCATTTTGAGACCAGCTTCCTGCTGCTGTGCTTCTAGCTGAGACTTACTTGTAGCTATCTTAGCCCCAGCCTGCATACCTGCGATCTGAACTTGTGCTTCGATGCGTTTCTCGTCGATATCAATCTTATCGGTCTGTGCCGTAGCATCGAGGAGAAGTTTCTTCTCTTTAATCTCGACTTCTTTCTGCTTAATCGCCAGTTCTTGCTGTTGTAGCTGTACCAGCGGGTCTTGAGCCTGCTGTTGAGCTTGCTGTTGAGCGGCTTCAGCCTGCTTCTTCTGGGAAAGCTGCTGCGCTGCAGCGGCCATGAGGCGAGAAATCTGAAGCTCCTCGTCAGGTACCATCTCCGTACCCGGCGCTGGAAGCATAACCCCGGCCTGTTCTTCGACTTGTTTGCGGTACTCAAACGCAACATGTTCGTTGAGGTGAGCCAGCATAGCACCCTGCATAACCTGAGCGTTTGGGTTTTGACCGATAAGCTGTTGAATCTGCGGGTCTTGCATCGCGGCCATATGCACCATGATGTGCGCTTGATGGTCTTGGTAGATAAACGCCTTAACCGGCTTACCGTTAATGACATCCATGTTTTCAGACACGGGGTCACGGGGTTTCATGTCGTCCTCATCTTTAAGTGGGACAAGCTTCTGCGCGTTCTTGATGCCAAGTACCTCAAGCATCTGTCTATGTAGGTAGGGCATGTCGTAAATTTGCGGAGCAGTCTGTGCTAGTTGCAGGACCGCCTGATACTGAACAATCTTCTGTGCCATCGTCGCAGCGTTGGGGTCAGATACCGGGATGACCGTGACCATATCATAGTCGGCCTTCTTAGCCTTCCGACTCCCCTCGACAGGCTCGTAGTTGTACTCATCTGGCGTATAGTCGCGAATAATGACCTTCAGGAGCTTAAACTCCTGCTTCATGGCATAGTGGATGCGCGCCTGAATAGCGGAGGTCGTCTTGAGTGTACGCTCTAGAATTGCCAGCGTGGTGCCCACAGGAGCCTGCCCAGACATATCGCTGACCTGAAGGTCCGCTGCCGAAGCAAACCTACGCCCCTCTTCCACGATGGTGTTCAGAAGGGTATAGAGGACTTGGCTAGGCTCCTTGTAGGGGAGTGGCATAATGTTATCGCGCATCGTACCTGAAGCTACGTCTACGTCTCGCCACTCAGCGGGAGCAATGGGGGTATCGTCCCCCTTGACCCTTAACCCTTTAGTTTTGAAACCGCCCGGTAGATTAGAGAGTGTGCCAGCATCAACAAGCTGACGAATAAGGCTGGTACTAGACTTAGCAAAAGCACCAACAAGATGGATAAGACCAAAAGCGTAGAAGCCAAATCCCGGAACATACGAGTAATGTACGAAGTGATTGCGCTTGAGTTTTTTATCGTCATCAGGGTTCCAGTTGCGTCGGATAGCAAGAACTTCTTGGCTTTGCTTATCTATGGTAACTACGTATGGAAGGGCGATACCCTCTTCAGCATACTTGTCGTCCTCAATCTCAAGGTCAACGTGCATCTCAAGGAGTTTGTAGCGGTCGTCCGTAGACGCCCGGAAACCCATCTTTTCGGCGATGGCCTTCTCTACTTCATCCAGCGTATCGCTAGGCTCTGGTAGATCAACCTCACGGTAGAACCCAGCGGCCTGCAATTTGGCAAGCTCGTTCTCGGTTTTACGCATGACATGGGTGACGCGCCCAGCGACTTCCAAGCTGGACGCGCCGTAAGGCACTACAACATCGTCAGCGGTGACGTACATCGACACCTGACGGCCCAACGAAGGGTCGTAATAGACCTTCTTGAACGCATTACCCGCAAGCCCAAGGCCCCAGAGCATCCGTTCGTGCTCAGGGCGGTATTCGACCATCACGTCGGTTAGCTGGTAGTTCATATCCGCCTCAACACGGGCGGCGGCATCGCGTTTTTCGGGAGTTTCTGCACCGATCATCTCAGTACGCACCGGGCCTGCGGCGGGAAACGTCTCCATAATGGTCTCAGCCTGAAACTTGACCACGGCTTCACTGAGTAGTGGGTGATATACACCGCATGCGCCGGGCCAAGGCTCCGTCCGGTCCTCAACCTTCATCCCAAGAAGCTCAAGACCGTCTACATAGGTCTGAATCCAGTCCTTACGGCTGGAAATATCCTCCTCAAACTCGCCAATAAGGTCGCCAGCAAGCTCTGTAAGCTGCTTTTCATTGAGTTTTTCGGCCAAATTCTCGTTAAATTCGTCTTCAGCATCCTGCTCTGCAGTGGGTTCCTCTTCGTCGCCCTCGCCAAGATCAATTTCGATCTCAAAATCGGGATCATCCATAGCTCCGAGGCTATCTCCCAGAGAAAGACCCAGCGGTGCCTGATTAAGAGCTTTATCGACAGCCATCAGTAGAATCCTTGGTTGCGCTTAGACTTAAAATATTTAATTTCGTCCGGTTCGTCGAGGTTAGTACTGATATACCCACCTTTACGGAACCTATGCATGGCCATAGATACAGTATCTACGTAGTCGTCGTGGCTACCAGCAGGAAATTCAGCCACTTCATCGATGACTTCTTCTGCCCACCGAGTAGCAGGTGCCCATACCCGTCCAGAAGCAAAGAGGTCGCTCACAGCGTTCAATCGGGAGATTTTGTCGTTCCCCCTCGTCGGTGTAAACTCCTGCACTGGAATTCCCATAGCGCGCATCTCGTAGATCAAAGGTGCACCGGAAGCCTTCTTCTCGACTATTATGCTGTCCGGTTCCCATTCTCGGTACTCTTCTATGGCGCACTTCTTGAGTTCGGGAAACTCCATGCGGTCCCTGAATGCATTTAGAAGAATAATATTAGCCTGCTCTGTACCAGTAGCGTCTGGCTGATAAAACACACCCCATGTCGTGCATGCAGAATAGTCTGCACGCTGGGTCTTTTCAAAGGCGGTATCCCATGTCTGGAGCACAAAGTCGCACTTTGGCGGGTCTTCAGACTCCCACGTACGCCACCACTCCCGCTTTACTATAGCTGCAGACTCCGACACCGGGTTCTGCATGTACTGCGCCATCCACTTGGAATTAGGGACGTCACGTTTTACTTTAAGAAGCTCTTCAAGGCTCCAGAACTCAGGCCACAGCGGGTTGCCACTAGGCAGGACTGCCGGGAACTCAATGACTTCCCATTCATCGAGACTGTCGTTAGCAGCAGCATCCTTAAGGATTTGCCCTGTCAGGTCTCTTTTAGACCAACGTGTCATCACGATCACGATGGCCCCACCCGGCTGTAGGCGCTGACGAGGCCCTGAGGTGTACCACTCATAGGTCTTATCGTAGATATCGGGGTTTATTTCCGCGATTGCAGCTTCCTGCTCAGAATGCGGATCGTCAATAATTAAAAGGTCTGCACCTTTACCAGTGACGGCACCGCCAACACCGATAGCGAAATAGTCACCTTGCTTGTTGGTGTTCCATCTACCCGCCGCTTTTGAGTCCGACGCAAGTGCTAGATCAGGAAATATCCTGCGGTACGCGTCTGTATCAACAAGGTTACGGACTTTACGCCCAAAACCCACCGCCAGTTCAGCCGTATGCGAGCACTGGATGATCTTTTTGTTTGGGAATTTACCAAGAAACCACGCAGGGAGCAGGTAAGACGCGAACTCACTCTTGGTGTGTCGCGGACCCATATTAATAATGAGACGTTTACACTCGCCGCGAGCTACACGTTCGAACGCTTCAGCCATTTTAGCATGATGGCGTCCCCCGATAAATGAAGGCCATACTTCAGTTACGAACTTAATGAACTTATCACTGGCAATCTGCTTGGTTTTAAGCTCAGCGAGCTTATCCAGTTCCGCAAGCAGTCTCTCCTGCTCGTACGGCGTGAGCCGATGTAAAATTTTAGGGATGTCGTTGAGAGACACATTACCCAGCATCTGGGTCGTCCTGCATTATCTCTTCGAAGTCGGCATCGAGGATGCCTAGTTCTTCGTCTAGGTCCATACCTAGCGGCTTTATATCTACAATGTCGGCATTAAGCAGGCGTTTGACACGCTCTTTAATAGCTGTCTCCAACGCTTCCGGTGAGTTGTAGTTGATATTAATCTCACTGCGGTCGGTAAAGAGGCCGATATCCGAGTGCTTACCAAGAAGCTCAATCGCCTTAAGCTCATATTTGGTCTCGCCGCAGTCGGCAATCTCCAGCAGCTTGAACGTAAGCGCCGTGCGCACTTCTGCCACATCAACCGCAGTTTGTTTACCATAGGCACGCAAGAAGGCCGCAGCGCCAAGAGCAGTAGGCAGGTTGGATAGCGGCTTGGTTTTTTGATCCTTAACCACCGCGTCGATGAGTTTTTTCTCTTCCTCAAGGTCGGCAGGGTTTATCTCTATCGGTGCGCCAAGGGACTCAAGAAACTCAGCAGTGCTGGCAGCAGACGCCAACCTATCCGCGAACGAATCGAGGTCTTCGTCATCCGTACTAAATGGCACGGGGTATTCATCACTAGGTTCAATCTTGATAATAGGCATGCTGCAGCGTCCGCTTGTAGGAGCAGGGTTGCTGTCTAACAGGGTAGGGAAGTATATGTAAAGGACTAATTAATTATCCTCGGTGTGTATACCCTGCGTCTCTATATGTCTTAGCTCTGTGGCAGTTAGCACAACGGACCTTACACTTCTCCACCTCAGCTATAACCCGCACAAGCGATACGCGTCGCCTAACTGCGTTACCGATACTAAACTCTTTATCCCTAACATGGTCAAATTCAAGTATAATGGGGTTAGTTTCACCGCAGTCTACGCACGGATGTTCTTTAAGATACGCCAATAGCCATGTTTTTACTGTGTTTGCTAATTCTTTACTAGATATTGATTTTCGCTTTTTTAGTGCCTCCTTGTTGGCCTCATAATACTTGCGTCTATTTGCCTGTCGCTTGAGAGGGTCACGATACGGCATAAGGCCATTATATAGCAGAAAAGTTTCAGAAAAAATATGGGGGTGGGGGGTATGCGAAATAAAAACATGACGGGGGGGTTTGCGTATTACGTGTTTAAGTATTCACCTAGTAAATAATATTTTTGGGTAGTTGTTTGAGTGGATTATTAAGTATAGGAGGAGCGGCGGAATCCTAATGCCTCAATTGGGGGTCGCCCCCCGGTGGGGTCAGCCATATCAGGATATCAGGATATGCCAGGCTACCTCTCCCCATGATAGTGAGATAACAGGACAAGTACGCTACGCTATCAGTAGATAGAGTAGAGCGAGCGAAGCGAGCGTTAAAAAAAATTTTTTGGTTTTGAGCGACTGGGTGCGGCGGGCGCTGCCGGATCGTGCCTAATCCTGATTAGGGTCATCCCTATTAATTCTTGGGTCCATTTGGCTTAAGGGGTTGTTTTTGCTATATTTAATGGGTCGGAAGGGTTCCGGCGGCGGCGCTGCCGTCTAATCAAGTGGAGACTAACATGAACAAGCAATCTAACGCCTCGCTGCTTATGCAAGGTTATTCAAACCTCGTGACTGGTATGGAAACAGTCGAGGGGGGTCTGGCTCAGATGGTGCTGGGTTGGCTCCCTTCTCTCGATACGCCGTTGCGCTGGTCGGTCGGGGAAGGTGCTGAGGCTAAAGCTGAAATGTTTTCAGCGCGTGAGTACGTTTCTAAACCCGCTGAGGATAGCAAGCGGCAAGGTTTCCGCATGGCGGCGATTGGGTCCAACTTGCTCGGTCGCCCGGAGGATACTGACCCCATGTCTACGGCTCTAAAGGGGCGCGTTACGGAAAGCTTGCGGGCGGCGGTCGCTGTTCGTGCTTTCTATACTGATGAAAAGGGCAAGTGCAGGCTTCGCCTCGTCACGTTGACGGGTGCGGGTGGCAAAAAACGCTCGGTCATTATGGGCGTTCCTGCTGGTGATATGTTCGACCTGCTCGAAAAACAAGCGGACGGTTTGCCTCCTAAGCTCAACGCTAAGGGGCGCGCCGTGGCTAACACTATCGCCAAGCAGCATAAGGGCGCAAAGCCACTTACTGACGCACAACTGCTTGAGCGGGTGCTTTCGGCTGAGATGGCGTGCGATGGTTCGTTTGACCGAGACTACGGAAAAACTTGGTCAACTGCGGATTTCTGCAAGGCTATGTTTAAGCGCGGCATTGCTGCCGGTCTGATGCCTGAGCCCAAGACTAGGGCAACTGGTGATGATGTGGGCGATATCGCAAACAAGACTGCCCAAACAACTAAATCGTTCTCGGCCAAAATTGAGCAGGTTCGGGACTGGTTGACCATGTGCAATGCCCCTGATGGGGAAGTCCAGATTGCGCCCACTAAGGAACAAGAGGCGGTGCTGGATATGATTGCTGAGCAATGGGCGGCCTATCGTTCGGCTCATCCTATACTGTTCTAATCAACTAGGGGGCTGGTTTCGGCCAGCCTCCACTTTCTGGAGTGAACGACAATGGATGAATTGACCAAAAAACAGCGGGCTATATTTGACGCTATGCCTGTTCTGCAATGGGTTCCTACTGATGGCTCGGTGTCTATGTCTGCTATTGCGCGGCGTGGTTTGCTCGTATCGCGCTACGTTACTGAAGAACGGTCCTATGGGGTCGCGCATGTGCGCCAATATATGCGGCTCAAATGATTAACCTAGGGGGCTGGTTTCGGCCAGCCTCCACTTTCTGGAGTGAATGACATGGTTGCTTTGAAATATGTTGCGCCGACACACATTGATCCTCGCGCCATGGCGGATAGGTTCCGCCATGCTGCCGAAATCCTCGACCTAGGTACATGGGAGGCGATTTTCGTAGGCGATAGCGTTGCGCGGTCTGCCGCTATTGATCTTGCCAACTTCTGCGATGGCGCAAGGGACAAGGGTTCCGCTCCTTGTCTCTGGCAAGCTCTGGATGCTGTGCATTCCGCTCTTGGTCGGGAAGGGGGCGAATGATGCTGTTAATCCGCTACGGTCTTATCCGTGAACGGTCGGTGCTCGGCTGGCTTGTTCTTCGCATCCCTCGGCGCTGGTTCTACGTTACGTATGCGCGGGTGGGCAACGATACCACCACATACATAACTGTACGCCTCAAGCGTTAACCTCTACCCCGTCGGCTTCGGTCGGCGGGGTTTTTTTGTGCCTGCCGCTCGCGCCACCCTGCCAAGCCAGCGCGGCTCTGCCGCGCTTGTATCGCGAAGCGATACGGTAGCCGCGCGCTCCGCGCGCCCGGCGCGCAAAGCGCGCCCGCACTCCCGAAGGGAGTGCATCTCCCGAAGGGAGATTAATCAAACCAACGCCAGCGAAGCTGACTAATCAATTAGCGTGATAGATGTCGTGATAGTATACGTATGATAGTAAGCTATCTGTGATAGTGCTCTGCTTATGACAGTAAGCTATCTGTGATAGTGCTCTGTTTATGATAGTACTTTAGTTATGATAGTTTAGCTGACTGGTTGGTTGAGCGCTTAGCTGACTGGTTGGTTGAGCGCTTAGCTGACTGGTTGGTTGAGCGCTTAGCTGACTGGTTGGTTGAGCGCTTCGACCTAGGCTGCTGTGAAGCAGCCTACCCCAGCCAGCGCATTTGTCAAGCAGAATCGTGCCTAATTAAAGTTAAGGTCGCTGTGGGATGGTAGCTGGCCGGTGAGTCGTTCTACCTAGGCTGCTGTGAGCAGCCTACCCCCAGCGCGCGCATTCGTCAATACTTTTTTTTGCTCTGTAAGCGAAGTTAACGGCTGCGTAAGGAAAGTTAGAATAGGGTTCGTGTAAGTCATTGAAAACAAAGGAAAGTTTAAAGTTATAATGTTATTGAGGGTATGAAGGGGATTTTCAAATTTTGACAGTGAGCAAGTGTGTCCGCACATGCACTCCCTCACGCACCTCTAACTTTTCTCCCAAACTCAAAAGGTGTTAGATACTTCCAAAACACGCTTACTTACTTACTTTATAACATTAATATATATATATATAGGAAAAACAACGACTTACCGCCGCGCACTGCGAGAAACACGAAAGTTAGCTGCGTTAAAAATTCGGCTTACTTTCTCTGTTTTCCCTTACGTTGAAATCCGACCCTAATTTGACTTAAGGTATATAATGTGCTACATTATGAAAAGTGGGAATGGGTCTCACTGAGCACACTTGGAGAATGGCAATGCGCACGATTGCTTACGCTAACATAACCGATATCGTCGAAGACGATCTGGACTGCCTGTCCATCGAGGCGCTGTTTGCCGAACTGCTTATTGAAAGTGAAGGTCACACTGCTAACGAAGAGGAAGCATAACCATGGATACACCTGTGAAGCGTTTCGTCGTGTTTTCGTACAGAGAATATTACCCCGCTGGTGGTTGGGGGGACCATGTCGGTAGTTACGACACCGTAGAAGAAGCCCGAGCGTCTGCGGATTACCACCGTGGGGGAAGCGTGAGCAGCTACACCGACATCATTGACTTGCACACTGGGGAGAACCTTGATGATTAAGCTGATACACTGGTTCGCTTTGCGTATGTCCGACACGGGCGTGTTCCTCACCCATGCGGGTGAGCGACTCTGGGAGTTGGGTGGTAACCTCGAACTCTGGTGCGACGAGCGCGCCTACCGCCGCAAGTGGATGCGTTGGAGCAAGAAGCACAAGCTCACGGTTACGTGGCTAGACGAGGCTATGGAGGATAACAATGGATAAGTTTGAAGCTGCGAGCAGCGTGCTCAACAACGTGAAGGGTAAGACCGTAGTGGGGTGGAAGTTCCTCGACGAGCCTTACGCGGGGGATGACCCGTGGCCCGGTGAAGGTGTGCGTCTCACGTTCACGGACGGCACCACGCTCACGATCTACGAGCGTCAGCAAGCGGGGGAGGTTAGCTACAAGTAAGTCGAAACGGGACTCAACATCCCGTCCAGTGGATTGCCACCCACTGCTGATGAGACAGGCACCTTGGAGTATATAACATGAGCAAGCATAGTGACGACCGGGAAGTGTTCTTCTGCGAGTGCGGGCATAAGGAGCATATGTTCATCGTAGACCATCACGACCACCCACATTGGGCAGACGACGAATGCAATCAGTTCTATATCCTGCCTATGCTGGCACCCAAGCCGCTGTTTAAGCGTATCGCTATCGCTTGGTCGTATCTGTGGGGTAACCAGTGCAGCGACGGTGCGTTCGACTCCATCCTGCTGGATGATGAGGATGTGCTGCGGCTGCGGGACAACTGCAACCGCTATTTGGCTATGGGACATGTGGAGACAACAGATGATTGTGAAGGTTAAAAACCACATCGCAGAAACAGATAACAACGATGCATTCGTGATTGCTAAGCATGGTTACCTATGGATGTACCAACGACCATTCGGGGGAGCACAACGAGACAACGACGATGCCCAACTGCACTGGTATAAGGCCGTAGCCACAGGCAAGGAGCACCTCTGGTACGACTACGAGCTTGAAAAAGGACCACATGATGAAGAATGAACCGCCACGCCGTGACGAGTGGCGTAAGCTGTTCAAGCTGCGCGATGACCTCAACGGTGAAGACAGGATGCTATTGCGCAAACTGATCCACTATGCCGAGCACCTTGAGAGCACCCTGAAAGCCGTTCGTGCTCTGCTACACAAGCAGCGGAGCGATACGCACACTAACCACTACGAAGGAGACGAGTGATGAGCAAACGTCCCGACACCATAACCGCTGCCGCATGGGAGCGGCTTACACCTAAAGAGCGCGAGTTCCTCACGATGCATGAGGAGATGCATGAGGAGATGCATCGCATGTTACGCAACATAGAGATCGACAGGGTTATGAACGAGCTTATCAACACACATAAGGTCAACTGAAGGAGCGAAGTGATGGAGATTACATACGTGCTTAAGTCAGGGAGCGGACGCCCGGTATACTGCGCCGACGATCTGCATATAGCCAAACAACATATGGACACGGCACGCCAACGCAAGGTCAACTTGCGCCTGTTTCAAGTAACCCGCATCGAGAAGGAGCTAACAAATGTCTAATCCAGAATGGAACACCAGCATCATCGTCGGTTACAACGGCTACGGCTACGGCAACGGCTACGGCGACGGCGACGGCTAACCCTAAAAAGAAAGGATATCTATCATGGCACTCGGACGCAATACCCTGCGAGCTATACCCACACTACGCAACTACAACGACGCCTCCAAGTGGGAGGCAGACACCAAACCCATACGCGGACGGACCCCTGAGGTTAAGCCGCTAGGTAACCGCAAGCAGACGTACTTTAGCATCAGGCGCGAGCCTGATGAGTCCATCGTACTGGTCAGCGGTTCCTACGTGTTCATGCGGTTTAGACCTAACGACGATGTACTGCTGTACGATGCACATAAGTGGGGTAGTAAGGCAACAGACAACGACCTGAGGTCTGAGGTTACGCACATGGATATACAGACGTTCCAGACCCGCGTGTGGGTAACCATAAGAGGTGCAAGCTCGTACCTGAGGCAGGGTGAGAACGTAGAGAATATCTTCCGTTATGAGAACAACCGGTGGACTTACCTCAACCCACCCACGATCACTAAGCACGTAGTTAACCGCAAGAGGGCGAAGGAAGTCCGCGCACGGTACGTGCCGTTCATGGCGTATATGAACGCTATGATCAAAGTGCGCGGGGATGGCGCATACTGCGACATGGACGAAGTGGCAGCTGCGTTCGATATCGAGCTAACCGAACTCGAACGGAGAAGCCCTTGGATGGCTCGTATTAAACTCCCTCCGCGTACGAGCAGCCGCCACCTTGAATACGAAGAAGCTGCAACCTTGTGCGAGCTTATGGCGTCTGAGGATATCCACGACCACTATAAAGCGTACGTCTGGCTGATGCAGGATCGCGACCATGACATAAACAAACCCATCATGATGCACCACCATAAGGAGATACTGGAGGTTAAAGAATTAGAAACGAGAGCTAAGACGTACGACGCATATGCGTGGGCGGTTCCCCGGTAGACCCCTACCCCCTTGACATAAGCGTATAAATGTAGTACATTATAAAAACAGTGGGGGAACAGCCACTGAGACTACCACCACGGGCACAAGCCCACTTAAGGAGCATACTACCATGACTACTCTTTCTTTCGGTAAAACCGTTACGCTCGCTGAAGCCGCTACCCTAATCCGGATTAACCACAACAAGCGTTACTTCCTGCGCGGTGAGCCGGGTATCGGCAAGTCATCCATCATGGGCTACTTCGAGAAGTTCTACGGGGATGCATACACCTACGTGTACTTCGACTGCGCCAGCAAAGACCTTGGTGACATCGCCATGCCGAGCATGGACCGGGACAAGAAGATCACTGAGTACTTCCTTAACGGGGCGTTCCAACACTACACGGGCAAGCCTATGGTCATCATGTTCGATGAGTTCTCCAAGGCCCCTGCCCCTGTGCAGAACATGCTCCATCCTACGCTGGAGCGGCGCAACCCGCGCCTGTGCGACTTCCTGCTACCTGAGGGTTCCATCGTGTTCTGCTCCGGTAACATGGCTAGCGATGGTGTTGGCGACAACCTCAAGGCTCACACCCTTAACCGCGTAACCATGCTTACGGTGCGCAAGCCGAGCGCAGAGGAGTGGCTGGCATGGGCCGTCAACAACAACATCGACCCGGTCGTCATGGCTTGGGTGGATCGGTTCCCGCATGCACTGGCCAGCTACCTTGAGGGTGATCAGGACTCCAATCCCTACATCTACAACCCCAAGAAGATGCAGGGTGCGGTCGTCTCGCCTCGCTCGTTGCAGTTGGTCAGCGACTCGATCAAGAACCGCGAGCACTTCACACCTAACGCCATGCTGGCGGATATGATCGGCACCATCGGTGAGTCCGGTGCACGGGATATGCATGCGTTCGTTGAGTATCAGGATCAACTGCCATCGTGGGATGAGGTCGTCAAGGCACCCAAGGACGCCAAGCTTCCTGACTCGCCGGGTGCGTGTGCGGTTATGGTCTTCGGTGCGGTTACCAAGGTGGACCGGACTTCTATCACACCATTCATGGAGTACATCGGACGTATGGAAGCAGAGTGGCAGGCTGCGTTCGCCATCAACATCGCCAAGAACCCCGAGAAGGCGCACATCGCGTTCACCTCGACCAAGTTCCGCGACTGGAGCATCGCTAACGTGGACATCCTGTAATGGAGAAAGAAACCGATAAAGAGTGGACGGTTAAGGAACTAGGGGAGGCGGTACAGACGTTAACCCTAGTTATACACACTCACGACCAAGCAATAGAAAGGCTAATCAGGATCGTCGTGGAAGCAGGACTACTCGATATCAATAACACCAAACACTAGCCACCATAGGAGCAGACTATGTTACCCGAACGCAAACTCAAGAAGGTCGTCATCGACCTTATGCGCAATCCGCTGTTCGCGGATATGTCAGGCATCTTTATGATGGGCACCAAGTCCGTCATCGACGGTGTCCCCACCGCTGCTACCAATGGCCGGGACGAAATCTACGGTACGGAATTCGTCGATATGCTGGAGCATAAGGAACTGGCCTTCGTCGTCGTCCATGAGTCCTACCACAAGATGCTTCGGCATCTGACCATATGGAGTAAGCTGCACGAAGAAGACCCGCAGCTTGCCAATCAGGCAATGGACTATGTTATTAACTTAGCTATCGTCAACCGCGATCCCGGTGAGACTGTCGTCGCCATGCCTAAGAAAGAGGGCAAGGCCATTGGCCTGCTCGACCGCCGCTTCGCCAACATGAATACCAAGCAGGTCTTCGATATCCTCAAGCAGGAGAAGGAGGACGGCAGCGGCGGGGGCGGCGGTGCTGGCCTAGACGAGCATGATTGGGATGGTGCCAAGGAGATGTCCAAGGACGATATCGAGCAACTGACTAAGGAAGTAGATCAGGCTATCCGTCAGGGGCAGATCACTGCGCAGAAGATGCACGGCAAGGGTGGCGGTAACATGAGCCGCGAGCTTATGGACCTGCTCAACCCCAAGGTTAACTGGCGCGATGCGATGCGGGACTTCGTTACTGCCATCTGCAAGGGCCGCGACTTTGCTTCGTGGCGCAAGCCCAACCGCAGGTTTCTGTCCGAGGATATCATCATGCCTAGCCTCGTAAGCGAACGCATCGGGCACATTGTCATCGGCATCGATACGTCGGGGTCCATCGGAGGACCGGAGCTTACGCGGTTTTTGTCCGAGGTTACGGCCATCGCCACACAGGTCAACCCCGACAAGGTGGACTTGATCTACTGGGATGCGCGCGTAGCTGGGCATGAGGTCTACAACGACGCTACGTTGGCTACGCTCATCGGCTCGACCAAGCCCAAGGGCGGCGGCGGTACGGACCCGCGCTGTGTCTCTGCATACCTATCCGAGCACGGCATCAAGCCCGAGTGCGTCATTATGCTTACTGATGGTTACGTCGGTAGCTGGGGTGACTGGGATGTGCCCATCCTCTGGTGCGTGTGCGGCGGCAGCAAGGCGGTCGCTACCATCGGCAAGACCATTCACGTAGAAGACTGAACCAACCAACAAAGGAGCAAACTAATGTCTATCTCATCATCTGCGATGCTTGTCGAAATGAATATCTCTGTCTGGACTGCGGCCATCACGGATCGCAACGCCACGACTAAGGTTACGGACGATGCCAACGCCACTGCTGACGCGGGCAAGTTCAAGAAGAACCTCATGGCGGGCACTTCGGTGCGCAAGGATATCGCTGACTACGCGGCCCTGTGCCGCACATGGCACAACGGACGTACGTTGCCGTGGTCGGATAAGGGCGTACGCCTCCTACCTACGTCGATGTTCTTCGACTACAAGACTGAGGTCAATGCGCGGAGAGATTACTTCAACGCCAAGCTGGCTAAGTTCTTAACTGAATATCCTACACTGGTTACCATCGCGCAGCGTAACCTTGGCGGCTTGTCCAACGCGGCGGACTATCCGAGCGTCGATGAGATCGCGTCTAAGTTTGCGTTCAAGTTGGTGTTCTCTCCAGTACCTGAAGCCGGTGACTTTCGGCTGACGGCTGGCAACGTAGATATGGCCGAACTCAAGGCGCAGTACGAGTCTGCGTACGAAGACCGTATCGGCGAGGCTATGAAGACTTCATGGAACAAGCTGCACAACACCCTGCTGGGTATGAGCGAGAAGCTGGCAGAACCAGAGGGCGAAGCGAGCAAGCAGTTCAGGACTACGTTCGTAACTAACGTCAAGGATATGTGCGCGCTACTTACTCACCTCAACATTACCAAGGACCCGGAGTTGGAGTTGGCTCGCCGTGACCTTGAGCGCGCAATATCCAGCGTAGACATCGAGGATATCCGTAGCGACGTAGGTGCGCGCACTGATCTCAAAGCACAGGTCGATGCCGTGCTGGGCCGCTACGACTGGTAATCACGACTATCATAAGTACACAGGAGCATTCTCATGGTTATTATCAAAGTAAAACTAGACCAGTACAACGTGTTCAAGGAGTGCAATGACTCCGAACGAGACTACATGGCCAATACCAACCCACAAGTGCATCCCGATATGCGAGACTTGATTGATAGGCTTACTTCCAAGAAGCCCAACTGGGAGTTCATATGCGCGAACACCGGGTCAAGAAACCCTGCGGGTGACCGCTATGTATATAGCAAGTTTGAAATTCGTGAGATGGGGGAGGAGCTAGGGTGGATCAACAAAGAAACGAACTGGCGCGACTCAAGTTTCTCATACATCTTCGACAACGAACGACTAAAGGCTGCGCGCAAGCGCACCTCGTACACGAAGTCCAAAGACGTGAAGAAAGCCGCTAAGCTAATCTGCGATAACTTCTACACGCGAACCCCGGCAGAACTTATGAAGGAGGTACGCCAGATTTTATATGCTAGGGTAAATAACAACGCAAACCACTTGAGTTACGCTGTACGCGACACTAAGAGTAAGCTCTTGGAGGACTTTCTTAAGTTCGCGATGGCCAATCAAGATCGGTTCGTGGATACTATACAGACCGAAATAGGCAAACAGCTTGCCGTACAGCTACCCGATATGATCGAGAAGGCCAAGAACAGCGAGGATATGCGGATCGCAAACACATCCAACAAAGGCGCTTACGTAATCGAGCGCGGTAACATGTTCTTGGTATCGCGCAATGAATCGAGTGCAGTTGCAACCTACACTCTTGAGGACTTGCCGATTGGGATCAAGGGTGACGTTGCATTACTTAAGCTCGTAGGCAACGGAGAATTCATCGCTGGTGTAGGTACTCGCGGTACTGACAACACGTTCTACGTGTTGAACGAGGGTAAATGATATGACGAGAGGTAGACCACCCCTCCCGACTGGCACGCAGTTGGTTATACTAAACGTGCGCATACCTGCGCACGTACGTGACTTCTATAAAACGAAGGATAAACCGTCCGAGCACATCCGTGTGGCGCTGGAAAAATATATGAAAGAGGGTTGACACTGTCAAATGTAAGCCTGATAATGGCTACACGTAAGGAGCAAACTTATGGCACAAACGCCAGAGGCTAAGGTCAAGGCCGGGGTAGTGGCTATCCTCAAAGATGAGGGGGCCTACTACTTTTTCCCAGCGACAGGAGGGTACGGGCGCAGCGGTGTGCCCGATATCGTCGCATGTATTAACGGCCACTTTATGGGTATCGAGTGCAAGGCGGGAGCTAACAAGCCCACCTTGCTTCAGGTGCGGGAAATAGAACATATCCGCCGCTGCGGCGGCATAGCCGTGGTCGTTAATGAGACTAACCTCGATATGGTGCGACCACTTGTCCGCAAATGGAAGGGAGCAGCATGATGCAACCGGGACAATTCTTTACCGAATATCTCGACAGGATGCCCCACGGCAAACGCATAATGTCGGCACGAGACTACAAAATTAGCATCGAGATAAACAACGATGTGCGCCGCCACGGGATTATGTTCGCCCTACCAGAGTATGGGAGGCTCAAGGAACGAGACATCAAGCAGACCTTTGCGGGGGATATGTTCAAACCCCCTTACCCTGTGTGTATCTTGGAGTTTACGGGGGAGCATCTACCCTCAGTGCCCCTTGGGAATAGGTCCTCTAAACGCGTGGTGTTTGTCTACGACCGAGGCACGTATGTGGACCTAATCCCCTTGGCCTATCGGGATATAGACCATGCTTGGCATCCACCTATTTTTAGTTTCAGGCTTTATTATGAAGCCCCCGTAGCTGTGATACTAACCGGCAAAGGGATGACCGCGCTCACTGGGTTCAATAAAGTGCTGCCCGACCTGTTCGACAAGCTTGAAGAGACGGGTTACAATAAATCTTCTGAGAAGTTTGCCGAGGCTATGGCTGACGACTTTCAGGATGAGCTTTGGGCCTATGTGGACTTCTGCCGTGTGCTCAATGAGAACGAGGTCGCCTTCGATGATGTTGAACCTGACAAAGCCAAGAACCGTTTGCGCAGCGCACGAGGTAAGGCACCCCTGTTTACATATAAAGTGCTAACCATAGGTAAACTAAAACGGAAGTCGCGTCATCTAGGCGGCACACATGCCTCGCCGCGTAGCCACCTGCGTCGTGGGTATTATCGCACAAGCCGAAACGGCATCCGCCATTGGGTGCAGCCGTGCATGGTGAAGGGTGAGACGGACGGGTTCGTGCACAAGGATTATAAGGTGGAGGGAGCAGCATGATGGCTAAGGTCGTGATATCTATCATAGGAATGCTATGCGCCGCATGGGCCATATATAGCTACGTAACTGCTCGACTGATCGGGGATAGAGAAAGTGAGGACGTGTAATGCATCGTGTGATTGAGGCACTCTCAGCCCTCTCCCCCGCCGCCATCATCGCAGCGCAAGGGGGTGAGTGATAAATGGCCGCTTTATACATCGTCGGCTACTTCACCGTTGCTATCCCGCTAGCAACATTGATTGGTAAGTGGCTCGCACATTGCGAGAGGGAAGCTATATGACTGACCTAATTACTCTTGACTTCGAAACCTATTACGACCGTGTTTTCTCGTTGTCAAAAATGACTACAGAGGAGTACATTCGCCACAAGGATTTCGAGACTATCGGCGTTGCCATTAAGGTTAACGAGGGTGAGTCCGAATGGTTTTCCGGCACCAAGGCGCAAACGAAGCGGTGGCTAGACAAGTACGACTGGGATAATAGCGTAGCTATAGCCCATAACGCCATGTTTGATATGGCCATCCTTAACTGGCACTTTGATATCCGCCCCAAGCGGATCGCTGACACGCTCTCCATGCTCCGTGCTATTGATGGGCCTGACGCCGGTAACAGCTTGGCTAAGGCTGCTGAACGTTACGAACTGGGCACCAAGGGTGACGAGGTTATCAACGCGCTGGGCAAGCGGCGCATAGACTTTTCCGTTGCCGAGTTGGGGCGCTACGGCGAGTATTGCATTAACGACGTAGAACTTACCTACAAACTTTTTACGGCGTTGATGCCTTTTCTCCCTCCGTTGGAGATGCGCCTCATAGACCTCACAGTCCGTATGTTCACCGAGCCAGTGCTCATACTGAACAAGGGTATCCTGACTACGCACCTCGCCAAGGTGAAGGAGAAGAAGGAACAACTCATGAACGCAATCAGTGCAGACAGGACTGAGTTAGTGAGTAACCCGAAGCTGGCCCAGCTACTTACGAAGATGGGGGTTACACCCCCGCAAAAGACGAGTCTTGCAACAGGTAGACTGACTTGGGCGTTCGGTAAAAGCGATGAGGGGTTCAAGGCCCTGTTGGAGCATCCGAATCTTGAGGTGCAGGCTGTTGTTGCAGCGCGCATGGGCGTGAAGTCCACGTTGGAAGAGACGCGTACCGAGCGGTTTATCAAGATCGCTGAGCGAGGGACACTACCTGTACCGCTACGTTACTACGCAGCGCACACAGGCCGCTGGGGCGGCGACGATAAAATTAATCTTCAGAACGTACCGCGCAAGTCTCTACTGAAGAAGGCTATGGAAGCTCCTGAGGGGTATACCTTCATCGACTGCGACTCCTCGCAAATCGAAGCGCGCGTCTTAGCGTGGCTAGCTGGGCAGGGTGACTTGGTCGAGGCGTTTGACCGAGGTGAGGACGTATATAAGATTATGGCCTCTGCGATATATAATGTTTCCGTTGAGGAGGTTACCGACGCGCAGCGCTTCGTTGGCAAAACAACAATTTTGGGCTGCGGATACGGCATGGGGCCGGAAAAATTTCAGGCGCAGCTTAAATCTTTCGGCGTCGATATGATGCTGGACGAGTGTACGCACATCATCAGGACGTACCGCGATACGTATCCCCAGATTACTGCATTATGGAAGCAGGCAACTGCTGTATTGGATGCGCTTACACGCCAGACCACCGCGCCTCTCGGCCTTGAGGGTGTGCTGTCTGTAGACCTGTTCGGAATACGTCTACCCAACGGTATGTACATCCGTTACCCCAACTTACGCTCAGAGAAAAATGCCGCGACGGGGTACACTGAGTTTTCTTACGACACTATGAAAGGTCGTAGCACTATACCCACGCGCATATATGGTGGGAAGATGGTCGAGAATGTATGCCAAGCACTAGCTCGTATTATTATAGGTGAGCAGATGCTTATGATCGCTCGCCGTTACCGTGTAGTTATGACCGTGCATGACGCTGTCGGTTCGCTGGCTAAGGACGCAGAGGCAGAAGTAGCTCGCAAGTTTGTAGAGGCGTGTATGCGGACGCGGCCCAAGTGGGCTGTAGGGCTACCGCTCAACTGTGAGAGCAAGGAAGGAAAGAGTTATGGAGGTTAAAGAACTGCACCCAGTAGTGAAACTTATGATTGCGCGCATGGCCAGCGACCCCGATGAGTTTTCGGGTAACACTACAAACCGATGGGGACGATACATAGACACCATCGAGAGGTATGGTAGCGACGAGGACCGTGAAGCTATCAAAGCGGCGATGTACACTATCCGAATGGATAAGGCTCATTCAGAAGCACTAGATGAGCTGTATAACGGCGTAGTTAGTTCCGGTGCCGCCAAACCCTATGTAAACCAGAGTCAGGCATCGACTGTTTTGGCTTCAGTGAAGCATCGAAGATATATAGAGGAGATACAAAAATATGACCAATATATTAAGTTATCTAACGCGAGAAAACAACAGTATGAGCTATTTAACACTCCAGAATAATGCGTAATTCAGTTCGTGGGCGTTGCCCGCCGTGGACCCCCGAAGAAGATGCTAGACTTGAAGTACTTATTCGTGCTGGTGTTAGGTATGCGGAAATTGCCACTATACTAGGTAGAACCGCAGCATCTGCAGAGCGGCGCAGAATTGTACTTGAATTACCAAGCCCAACAACAATCAAGAATGGAGCAAACAATGCATGATGAGGTTAATTCACCTAGCCACTATACTAGCGGCGGTATCGAGACTATCGATTACATCGAAGCAAAACTTTCGCCCGAGGAGTTCCGAGGCTACTGCCTTGGTAACGCACTTAAGTACCTTTCCCGGTCGGGTAAGAAGGTAGGCGTTACCGACGCCACGACTGACTTGCGAAAGGCGCAGTGGTATATCTCTCGTATCAAAGTGAAAGATTAATTTATGGTTGCGTGGTCGTACAGCAGCATCAAAACTTTCGAGCAGTGCCCTAGAAAGTACTTCCATCTCAAGGTGGCGAAGGATGTCAAGGATGAGGCGGGTGAAGCCGCTGACTACGGCACTGCTGTACACCTCGCAGCTGAGGAATACATCCGAGATGGTAAACCTATCCCGGAAAAGTACGCATATATGCGCCCCATCGTTGAGCAGCTTAATGCGATGCCCGGTGACAAACATGCAGAGATCAAGCTTGGGATACGCAAGACCAAGAACGGTTACGAGCCATGTGACTTTGACGATAAGAGCGCATGGTGGCGCGGCATTGCCGACTTGCTGATTATCAACGGGTGGAAGGCCCGGTGTATCGACTATAAGACGGGCAAGAGTGCGAGGTACGCTGACCCCAAACAGTTGGACCTCCTTGCCAGCGCAGTGTTTTTGCACTTTCCCGAAGTCGTACGAATTAAATCATCGCTCCTGTATGTCGTTAGCGGGGAGCTTATTTCCAAGACTCATGTTATAACTGAGCGTAGCCAGTATCTCTCTGTGTTTGATAGGCAGTTGGATAAGCTAGAAGGCAGCATCGAGAGCGGCGTATGGAACGCAAAGTCTGGGCCTTTGTGCGGATGGTGCCCGGTTACCTCTTGCGAGCACTGGAAACCACGGAGGAAGTGATGGCACGGAACTACAAAAAGGAAGCTGAGTATGAGTCTAGCCCAGAGCAGGTTAAGAATCGCGTTGCTCGCAATGCCGCTCGCCGTAAGCTTATGCGCGAAGGTAAAGTTAAAAAAGGTGATGGCAAAGATGTCGCCCATGTGGTAGCCCTCGATAAGGGTGGCTCCAACAAACAAGGTCTGCGCGTAGAGTCCCCTGCCAAAAATCGTTCGTTCCTGCGGGATAAGGGGGGCAACCTTATGTCAGAAACTAGCAAGCGCGAACGCAAGAAAAAGTAACCACCTAAGGAGCAAACATGCGCATCGTAGACAACAGGGCGCTTCTGCTGGAAGTGTCCAACCCGACATCTATCACAACAGCCATAAAAAAGAGCACGGTTGTAGATGCTAACCACGTAGCTATTCGGTGGGAATTGAAAGAAGCCGAGGCGCTTGCTGCACTGGGGTTTACTTCTGTGCCGTCACCCATGCTGCGGGATTATAAGTGGACAGGGCGATTTACCCCCTTTGACCACCAGAAGGTAACATCTTCGTTCCTGTCGCTACGCAAGCGCGCCTTCTGCTTTAATCAGCAGGGTACAGGTAAGACCGCTAGCGTGATCTGGACGGCTGACTACCTTCTGAACAAGGGTTTGATTAAGCGTGTACTCGTCCTGTGCCCGCTGTCCATCATGAAATCCGCATGGCAGAAAGACCTGTTTACGTTTGCAATGCATCGCTCATGTAGCGTAGCATATGGCTCGTCCGATCAGCGTCGCAAAATCATCAACGCCGGGGCAGAGTTTGTTATCATAAACTTTGACGGGCTGGCCGTCGTAGCGGACGAAATCATCGCTGGGGGGTTTGACCTTATCGTCGTAGATGAGGCTAACGCCTATAAGAACGCGCAAACCAACCGATGGAAAATCTTCAACAAGATCGTCAAGGCTCTCGACCCACGTCTATGGATGCTCACGGGTACGCCCGCTGCCCAATCTCCAGTAGATGCGTACGGCTTGGCTAAACTGGTTAACCCCGAAGGGTGCCCCAAATATTATACGGAGTTCCGCGCAGCAGTGCTGACCAAGGTCACGCAGTTCAAGTGGGTTCCCAAGCCTACCTCCACTGCTTACGTACACGAACTATTGCAGCCCGCTATCCGTTTCGAGAAGAAGGACTGCCTCGACCTACCCGAAGTCACGCATACCGACCGCGATGCGCCGCTAACTCCCCAGCAGGCGAAGTACTACAAGCAACTCAAGACTGAGATGCTCTTGGAGGCTGACGGCGAGGAAGTAAGCGCGGTCAATGCGGCTACGAAGATCAACAAACTCCTGCAAATCAGCGGCGGTGCGGTCTATACGGACACTGGGCAGGTATTAGAGTTTGATGTGTCTAACCGCCTCAATGTAGTAGTTGAGGTTATTGAGGAAGCTAGCAATAAAGTGCTGGTCTTTGTGCCATTCACCCATACTATCGACCTATTGCGCGCTCGCTTGGAGAAGGAAGGTATATCCTGCGGGGTTATCAATGGCAAAGTCTCCCTCAACAAGCGAAGTGAACTGGTCGATACGTTCCAAAGCAGCAAAGACCCGCATGTTTTGATCATTCAGCCTCAGGCTGCATCGCATGGGCTTACTCTTACTGCGGCAGATACGATTATCTGGTACGCTCCGGTTACGTCAGTAGAGACCTACTTGCAGGCTAATGCGCGCATCGACCGTCCGGGCCAGAAGAATGCGATGACCATCGTGCACATACGGGGTAGCGACGTAGAGGATAAGCTCTATTCCATGCTGCAAAGCAACATTTCAGACCACGAAAATCTGATTAAACTATATCGAGATATCGCCATATAACCCTCTTGACATTGTAAAAGGTTAGCGATACCTACCGAGCACCGACCATAAGGAGCAAACTATGGACCTAACTGACCTGACTGTGGATAAGCTTGTCACGATTTACCGGAGAATACGGGACACCATAAAAGACCGAGAAAGAGAGCACGCGGCTGAAATCGACGCGCTTAAGGTACAGATGGACCTAGTAAGCGCTAAGCTGTTGGGCATTTGCAACGAGCAGAACGTAGATAGCCTACGCACGAAAACAGGCACGATTACCCGCCGCACTGTGACACGCTACTGGACCAGCGACTGGGAGTCGATGTACTCTTTCATCAAAGAACAGGACGCGCCGCATCTGCTTGAGCAGCGTATCCATTCCACCAACATGCGAGACTTCCTTGAGGAAAACCCCGATGTAACGCCTATCGGCCTCAATACAGATACCAAGTACGCGATTACGGTACGTAAGCCGTCCGCTAAGGCTTGAAGATTTAACCCTAGGAGAAAATTAAATGAGCAATCTTTCTATTTTTAAGACCGGTGGTAACGCCGTTGCACTGCCCCCATCGAAGCTGGGACAGCAGATCGCAGAGAACTCGGTGGGTGGGTATAACCGCATCCAAACCAACACGAACGGCACCTTCAAGCGCCTCGTTAGCGGCGAGCAGATCGGTAAGGCTATCCGGGGCGAGTTTAACGCCATCATCGTAGATATGCTGGAGAAACCTAGCCTTGAGTACTACGCCTCTGCCTATGACCCCGATGAGAAAGGCGCTGCGCCGGATTGCTTCTCACACCTCGGTAATAAGCCCGAAGCCAGCGCGGCTAACCGGCAGTCAGCTAGCTGCGCAACTTGCCAGCACCGTATCGAGGGCAGCGGCCCCAACGGTAAGAGCAAGGCATGCCGTGTGAAGCGTAAGATCGCCCTCATGCTTGAAGGCGATGACTCGGGTGAAATCTACCAGTTTAACGTACCGGCGAAGTCGCTCTTTGGTAAGGGTAACAATGATGTTTACCCTTACGAGGCATACTGTCGCTATCTCGTTGCCAACAACAGTGCGCCTGATCGCGTAGTAACCAAGATCGCTTACGATCTCGATGCGGAGTCGATGGAACTCAACTTTACGGCTACGCGCTTTATCACTGAGGACGAGTTGGAACTGGTACAGGTAGCGCAGCAAAACCCAACCACTCGCCGCCTCATTATGACTTCGGCATCTACAGTTGATGTGGCAGAGACTGAGAGCGAGGAGCCTCGCAAGAAGGAAGCCGTTAAGGCCAAGCCATCATTCCTGCAGGAAAAGGCCGCACCTGAAGACGACGAGGAAGAGGAAGTGCCCGTTCCGAAAGCAAAGCGCACTACCAAGAAGGAAACCCCGCCCAAGGTCTCTGGTGACCTTGCCAGCAAGGTCGCCGTATGGTTGGATGACGACGACGGTGACGAGGACGAATAATGAGTAGTGGCTATACCCTTCGCCTTCGCGACTTGAATGACAAGGCAGATAAGCGCAAGCTTGGGGTTCGTCTTGGCAAACTGTGCATCAAACATGATGTCCCAGTTGCAATAGTTGCTAAGCGCCTCGGTGTATCACGCGCCACGATATACAACTGGTTCTGCGGGGTTTCGGCCCCGCAGCAATCCACTGTTGGATTGGTGGAGTTGTACATTGCTAGTTTGGAGAGTGCCGCTGGCTAACGCAGCGCGCCTTCGTAATTTTACCGTGGGGTAGGCACGCTTGCCCCTGTAGGGTGGTGTCTGCGGAATGGGTGAATTTGATCTTATCGGTGCCGTACAGCCCACAGACGGCTGGTACGCAATAGTAGGCATCAAAGGTGATGCCAGACGACAAGAGATTGTCGAAACCCGCGAGGAAGCTAACAAGCAGATCGCATATTTTTTGCGTCGGGAGTACAACGTATTTTTTGGCGTAGCTAAGTACATAGATGACTCTTCGCGCACCAAGCGCAACGTACGCGCCCTGAAATCATTCTGGCTAGACATCGACTGCGGGCCATCCAAGAGTTACCCTACGCAGAGTGAAGGTATTTCGGCCCTTCAGCAATTCTGCCAAACTACGGGGTTACCTAAACCCATCATCGTGAACTCAGGGCGCGGCCTGCACGTATACTGGGCGTTGGACAAGGAGGTTAGCCGCGACAAGTGGGAGCCGGTAGCAGCCCGCCTTAAGGAGGTCTGCGGTAGCCAAGGGCTACATGTCGATAACAGTTGCTTCGAAGCAGCACGCATCCTGCGAGTACCCGGCACGTTCAACTTTAAGGGTGATGACCCTGCTCCCGTCGAAGTAATAACACGGGGTAAGCCTATAAGCTACGAAGCTATACGGGGGTTGCTGGGCGTCAAGTCACCCACGACAGCGCTGTTTGCCGGTAGCCCTCGCCAACCACTTAGCCCGCTGGGTAAGCTCATCCAGTCCAACATGGAGGCTAGCTTCTCCAAGATCATGCGCCGGGGGGAGAACGGGTGCGCACAGCTTAACGACTGTTACGAGAACCGCGCACAGCTATCTGAGCCGCGTTGGTTTAGTGCCCTATCCATCGCCAAGTTTTGCACAGACCGCGACAAGGCTGTGTATCGCATGTCGGCGGATTATCCAGATTATGACCCTCATAAAACCGAGCAGAAGCTTGAGCACATCGTAGGTCCCCATACGTGCGTAGAGTTTGAGAAGAACAATCCCGGCTTGTGTGAAGCATGCCCGCACTTTAATAAAATCAAATCGCCCATAGCTCTAGGTAAGGCCGTCATAAAAGCCCCCGAAGAGGGTAACACCGTAGAAGCCGCTGCAATCAACGGCGAAATCAAAACCTACCACATACCCGAGTTCCCATTCCCCTACGTCCGCGCCGAGAACGGCGGCATATTTCGCAAGGGTATTGGGGATGAGGAGGACGATATGCTCGTCTTCCCTTATGACTTCTACATCGTGAAACGCATGGATGACCCGGTGGATGGCGATGTGGTGCTGATGAGGTTCCATACCCCCCAAGATGGTGTGCGAGAGTTTGTGGTATCTAGTTCCAAAGTAATGGACGGCGTAGAGTTACGAAAACTATTAGCTTCAAAGGGTATTGTGTCAGGTAAGAAGCAATTTGATCTTATCGTTGACTATGTAATTAAATCGTTCTCTCAAATCTTTGACAAGAATAAGGCGGAAAAGATGCGTAACCAATTTGGATGGGTCGATAACGACAGCAAGTTTATTGTAGGTGACCGAGAAATTAGCGTGGAGGGTACGTACCATAGCCCGCCATCGTCGGCTACGCGCGTACTTGCTGACCGTATGGTGCCAAATGGCAACATTGAAAAATGGAAGGAGGTCTTTAACCTCTACGGGCGTCCCGGTCTGGAAGCACATGCCTTCGCTGCGGCTACCGCTTTCGGGGCACCTCTCTTGCGTTTCTCGGGGCAGCGCGGTGCGATCATCAACGTAGTGCATCCCAACTCAGGCACGGGCAAGACTACCATCTTGCATATGTGCAACAGCGTATGGGGTGACCCTGAGAAGCTCTGTGCCAAGAGTGATGACACGTTTAACTCCAAGGTTTTTAAGTTGGGTGTATACTGCAACCTGCCCGTGACCTTCGATGAAATGTCCAATACCGAAGAGAAGCAGCTTAGCGATCTTGCCTACTTGATTACACAGGGCACCGGCAAGGATCGTATGAAGGCATCATCCAACGAGCTACGCCTCAACCTCACCTCATGGCAGACAATCGCACTCTGCTCGTCAAACCATTCCTTCTACGAGAAGCTCGAAAACCTCAAGAAGACCCCCCAAGGTGAGATGATGCGTATCATCGAGTATAACATCGACTATAGCGATGCCGTCGATACCAGACTTGGCAAGGAAATGTTTGACCATCAACTGCTGGAAAACTTTGGTTTTGCTGGTGATATTTATGCCCGTTACATCCTCGCCAAATACGACGAGGTTAAAGCCCTCTACCATACTATCCAGCAGCGCATAGATACTCGTCTGAAACTCACTCAGCGCGAGCGTTTCTGGTCAGCTACGGTAGCAGCTAACATAACAGGTATTTATGTCGCGGTACATCTGGGGCTATGCGATTGGGATGTGGCACGTATATTCAAATGGGCATGCCGTATGATCTTGAGCCTGCGGGGTACGCTTACGCCCCCACCGGGGGGTGACCGCCAAGTGCTAGGCGAGTTTATCATCGGGCGCATGAGCAACATTCTGATCGTGAATGGTAACGCAGACTGCCGCAGCAAGATGCAAGCAGCCCCGCTACTGGAGCCTAAGCAAGACCTGATGATACGCTACGAGCCAGATACTGCGCGGGTATATATCACGGCTGGTTCGTTCCGGCAGTACTGCGCCACCCACAGCATAAGCTATCGTGCAACCCTCGCCAAGATGAAGGAGAGCGGCATCCATATTAAGTCCGAGGTGAAGCGTATGTCCAAGGGTATGCGGATCAACACGCCGGGGGTTCAGTCACTTGTGTTCGATGCCAACCACCCAGACTTCATCTCGCTTACCGATCTAGTAGCCGAGGACAAAGCTGAGGAAGCAGATGCATGAAGGTTGCAGGCGTCAGTTACGATATTAACTGGCGTACCTTCAATAAGGGTAAGTCGCTCTTCTTCCCTTGCCTAGATGCCAAAGAGGCATGGCGCGAAGCGCGCCCAGTGTTTCGCAGGCTAGGCTTTACTGTAGCCCACAAGAGCGTAGTAGACCCCGAATCTGGGATTAGGGGTTTACGTATCTGGCGCATATGATATGAGGAGCATGGAAGTTTGCTCCTTCCATGGTGGACTTAAACCCTCGCTGAGAAATCAGCGGGGGTTTTTTATTGTACGAACGCGCGCTGTGCCGCGAGGTCTTTGGCCGCAGTTTTCTTATCCAGCTGCACACCCTCAACGGTAAGTGCACGGATGCCAGCACGGCGTTTGAGGGACTCAGCGAGTGTCTTTGCCGAGATAATAAAGCTTTTGTCTGGATACGCACGATTGAACGGTATGACGGTGTCCATCATGAACTGCTGAATATCTTCTTGAGATTTGAACTCACCATCACGCCACTTACGCTCGTAAAGGTCGAGGATCGAATCACGTTTATTCTCGATGCGCTTCTCATTCTTGGCTCTGGTAATATAATACTCTTGAATACGCCCGATCTTCGGCGTCCTCATACCGAGTATGTCGCGCATCGTGTCGGCGGTGCGGATATCTTCTTTGGGAATAAGCGTATCACCTCTGGCGTTTTTGACCCCCTCATCAGCGTTCCAGACGGCATTCACCCACGACCGCACAAATGCAGGAGACATCTTGGTCAGCGCCCCCTTGATATTGCCCTTACCGAGATCGTCATACCCACGTAGGATTTGCGACACCATGCTATACCCCGCGATATTAGCGATGGCAGTTGCGATCAGCGTGTCCTGTGAGCTATCCCCCGCTACGGCGTCTCGGAACCACATATTCTTAAGGTCGAGGGTTGTGGAGCTAGCTAGGTCCGTATTCGTACCTGCACTGATAGGCCCATAAGTAAGGATATCTGCCAGCGATACGTCGCCTATCTTGGTAGCTCCAAACGTCTCGTTCATCCATTTGCGGAAGGCAATGTCAGGGTCATAGGCAGTGCGCGGGTCGCCGCCCATCAGAGCGCGCACATCGTCATCGTCGTCCTTATCAGGTCCGAACGCTGCCATAAGTGCGTAGATCATAGCCGAGTAGAGCGGCATACCCATGATACCACCGAACAACCCAGTCATACCGAGTACCCCAGTTACCTCCTTAATGGCCCCGACAGCTTCGGCCTTAGCCTCCTTGGGTCCATGCCCAAGCATCGCAGATGTGCCGCGCGTAATATCGCGTACGGCACCAATCATAAACTTGGTCTGGTTTATCGGGTGCATCTTGAATAGGAATAGCGCACGGGTCAGGTTGTTCTTTGCAATGCTGGGACGCTCCCAGTTAGAGAAGTCACCCAATGTCTGGAGCGTAACTTCCTTAGCCTGCTTTAGGGCATACGCCCGCGCAACTTCTTCAGTGGCAGTGGGATTGTCTTTGCGATACTTAGATATTGCCAACTCAAAGGTCATAAAGAACGTGGCTTGGCGGCTGATGTTCTCCATACCGTTGAACAGGAAGCTCATCGTCTTTGCACTGTTGCTTGCAATATCCTGTGCGGTGCGCACCGCGCCCGAGCGAGTTTTGCTGGGTGTAGCCCGCTCATTTTGGATGATAGTATCGTGTGTAGTTTCGAGCAGCCCCATCTCCGTAGCGCGCTTCATCGCCCACTGAAGGTCAGCGCTATTTTTTACGAAGTGTGATCCGTTGACCGTAGGCATCAATGCATTGAGCTTGTCGCCATACCGCGCATTTTCGCGCGTTACTTTCACACGTCCAAGGCTATTCCAGAGCCGCATGTACTTGATCCACATGCGAGTACCATTGGCATAACCATAGTCGCGCCACAGGCGGGGTACGACGCGGATCGGGATCGACATAAGGTTTAGGAAAGCTGTTTTTGCCGACGTAAGGTAATAAAAATACGACATATGATTAACGAAGTTTAGCAGTGCGCTTTGAGGGTCAGGACGAAGCTCCTGATTTGCGCGCCGTTCAAACTCGCTTACGAATCCATTCCACTTAGCCTTTTCAGTGACAGGCCGTTCAGGGTCGTTGATCACATCATGCGCCCCCTTGATAGCAGTTTTGATCCTGCCCGCATACGTCAGCTTACTCAGCTGGTTAGCGTAGGCAGTTGCCTGCTGGCGAAAATGCAAAAAGATATCTGGCGAGAACCCGACTACTTCATCTGCGTGCATAAGACGGCGGCGTACCGAGCGTTCAGGCGTGGTCATAAGCCATGTCTGGTAGATGGAGTCTGTCAGGTCTCTAAGGTCAAAGTTTCCTCCTGCTTCATACTTTGCACGGGCTGAGCCAACAATATCAAAGACCCGCTGCATGAGATCGTCTTCAGTAGCTAGGTACTCTTGTAGGTCTTTGATATCAAAGCCCGCCTCGATCACCTTATCGTTCTTCTCAGGGTCTACCCCCAAGCGCTTAGCAACTACAGCTTTGGCGTTGTTTAGCTCACTCGCAGTATGAAAAGTATAGAACTCACGTTCACGCTTACCGGCTTTGTCCGCATTCACTGCGAGCCAATATTTACCCTCACGCATGAAGGGGAAGTAGTCTTTCGTGAACAAGTTTGCGTCGATATCCGAGAAAATGTCCCCGGACTTCTTACGCTCATCTTCAGACACAATCTCGCGCATTAATTTGGCGCGCATATCCTTAATACGCACTGCCTCATTTTTATCAGTTATATTGATGATACGTCCATCCAACAGTGCAAGCTCTGCATCGAACATATCTTTGTAATACGCCCGCATCTCAGTATAAAGTTCTTCGCCGCCCTTTTGCTTGCTGAGCTTACCGCGCGTTTCGTAGGTGTCGCGAACACGGCGCACCATCTCAGATAACTGCTTAACCTGATCTAGGGTTTTCGAGCTAGTTATGGCAAGTTTGTCTAGCGACTTAAATGCACCATCAAGCGGCTTCGACATTTTGTACTTGTCGCCCTCAACATGGACGGAGTCCTTATTTTGCATGACGAGCGCTTTGATCTCATCAATAAGTTTGCGTGCTACGGCTTTGTCGTTGGTGTTGTTCAGTATGCGTTTTTCAATTTCCGCAATAACCTTGTTTCCGGTCAGCGCTTCATTCACGGTATCAAACTCGAAAGGATCAACCTCATTGATACGCGCTCTGTGCTGTAGCTGGGCAAGATAATGCGTGCCGTGCTCGATAGAGAAGTCCTCGATCTTACGGGCAAGTTCGTCGCTGTTAGCAAGGATACGCTGCTTGAGCGCGTTCATCTTATGAACCTGCTCGTCTATCTTAGCCATCTCAGTGTGCAGAGCTTTGAAGTTTGGCTTAATCCACCCAAGGATACCTGAGGTTGGCATAGCTCTGATCATAGATACCTGATTAGCAGGTGAGAACATGTTCCAGTTGCTAAAGATCGATGTGATATAGTCCTTGGCAGTATGGCCTGCAGCCAAATCCTCAAAGCCCTCACCCATACCGTAGGTGGTATTCGACTTATCAACCTTGCGCGCACCATCGCTCATGCGCACATCCGCCTCCTGCAGCTTCTCAGCTTCGGCCTTGGTGGTCTTGGTACGTGCGTATTTGTTGGTAACGCTGACATCGCTGTCGTCGAACAGGACGTAGTTATAGGTAGGCTTCTCGACGAACGGCCCGCGCGAGTTCCCATCGAGGTACTTGTTACCCCGGATACCCGCATCAAGGAGGGCAAGGGAAGCAGCTTGGGGGGAGCGGCCATTGGTATATTCGATAAGATTATATATTTGCCCACCAGTTCTAGGTGTGGGTCCCTGTTGTTCAAGCGTAGTTATCCGCTGAGCCAAATTACGTATTTTCATGCGCTCTGTTGGGGAAAGCCCGCTTATTATTTCGGAAGTCAAACGCTGAAAACCGCCCCCATATTGACGTTCGTAATCCTTATATTCTTTTTCAAGTCGCGTAATCTCCAAAGCACGGTCAAGGTCCATGCCCATATTGCGCAGGGCGCTAAGAACTTTAGGTGATTGCTCAATCAGCGGCTTATCCCACAGCAGGAAGTCGTCTTCCTCTGGCTTGATGTCTACTTGGTAAAGCTTGCCGGTAGTCTTGAACTCAGGCCCTGCAGCAATGAAATGCTCTAGTACCGTTACCTCACGGCTGAGTCGTGCGACTTGAGCCCTGTGGTACTTAGCGTCGGCCTCCGGTCCTGCAAAGTCTTCCGCATCATAACCGCCGCGCTCGCGCGCCGCCTGCATTGACGACTCTATGTACTCAAGCTGCGCAATGTTGTCTTTGAGCATATCCCGTGTGACATCGAGAAGCTGCTGGGGGTTCGACATCTTCGGCAGCATTCTCTCAAGGAATGCTGCTGCGCGCTTGTACGGGATATTAAGCGGCTCAAGTGCGCCTTTGGCCCACTCGGTAATTGATTTACCGTCCACCATGTAATTAGCTTTGGACAGCCGATCACGATACTGCTTTTCGGCAATCTGCTTGGTGTCGGTGAAGTACAGACCCCACCCGAATACCTGCGCGCCTTCACCGCTGCCGATCTTGGAGATATCAAACTTCTCGAAGTTATGGGGAGACCCATGCCATGCGGTAATATACCGCAGGCCCTTCACGACTGCGCTTTCTTCGGCACCCTTCACGACCCTATCGTGAGCCATAGATAGGATAGCTGCTACGTCCCCATCGGAGATAGCTAGGTCCATACCCAGCCTACGAGCAAAGTTGCGTACGATGGCAGCAATCTTTTGGAAGAAGTTGCGCTCAAGCTTCCCTGCCTCAGAGCGCTCAGCGAGCACTTCTTCGACTGCACGCGCAAGGGGGTTAACGTCTTGATCGTAGACTCCGGGATTATCCTGCCGCCACTTATCAGTATCCGCTTTGAGCTTAGCATTGCCCCGGTACATGTTTACCAGAGCGCTATCGAGGTTGTTGCGGAATAGCTTCTCAAGCCCAACGTGGCCCAGACCTTCATGGAACAGGACAGCTTTGGCGTCTTCCATAGAGAGCAGGTTATCTGCAATCAGGTAGATCGTACCATCGGGAGCTACGAGACCCTTAGCGTCTAGCGCGTTGTCACGCATGATTGCGCGGCGCAGCCTAGCATCGGGGATACCCATAATGGACTCCACAACACGCACGGGGTTCTTGCTCTTCCACGTAGCCGTGATCGCATCGACTACCCGCTGGACATCCGGTGCCTTGATACCCTGCTTGGCAGGACCCCTACGGTACTTCTGGACCTTGGCTTTTTCCGCAAAATCGAAAGACCCCTGTGCTGGTCCTTTAGCTGGCCCTTTAGCTGGCCCTTTAGCTGGACTCTGTACACCTAGTACGGAAGCAAGCTGGTCCTCGGGTGTGGCCATAAGGCTCTCAGATGCACGGAGCACTTCAGCAAGTGCAGTATCCTCGATACCCTTGATGTTAAACAGCTTGCGTACGGCATCGACAAACGCAGTCCAAAGAGACTTGTTTGTCGATTTGTAGGGTATGCTAGCGAGATAGCTTTGCATGTCGGGGCTGGAAAGACCCCAAGCAATTACTTCTTCGAAGCTAGCATTAGCGTTAACCGTACGATTATATATAGCCGTTTCGAACTCAGTAAGCGCAGGACCACCTTTCTTTGCAGATATAGCACGACTATTAAAGTGGCCAACAAACGCATTAGATACAGCTTTAAGGTCGTCAACTGCTCGTCCGATCTGAGTACCTGCATATTTTGTCGGGTTCGCGTTAGTCATACGGAACGCAAGCACAGTCGCAGCGTGCACTAGTTCATGCAGTGACGTCCGATATGAGGTACCTACAAGGCCCGAGACATCCGCGCCATGTAGCAAAACCTGCGAGATTTCTCCGGGTTTGATACCGGGCATGAAGAGTCCACGCGCACTCCTCATACTTACTGGGCGCATATCGCCCAGATTGATAACCCGCAGATCAGTCTTGAAACCAAGTTTCTCTAGAAGCGTTAACGTCTTAGCTACTTGTGTGGCCACAACCCGGTCAATTTCACGGGGAGCATTCTTAGCCAGCCACTGAGCAGCTTCGATAGCGCTCTTGCCTTTAAGGTTATCCTCTACGAGTTTAGCTTCAGTGGCATCGGGGTCTTCAAGAAGCGACTGCTCAGCCAGACCAGCGCGAGTAGGGGTGGCTTCCTTTAGGGCGATACGGGCATCGTGTTCCTTGGTACGCTCCTCGTTTACGCCGCGCTTCAGGCGTTTCTGTTCTTCCTTCGCAGCCTCAAGACGTTCGGTGCGTTCGACCTCACGCCCGACCTGCGCCTCTGCCACGGACAGTCTTTTCCCAGCCTTATCAATAGCGTCTTGGAGCTTACGCTCCGTAAATAGGTCGCGCTTTTTACGCTGTTTAGCCTTGTCCAACACCCGTTGAGCCTTAGCGATAGCTACGTCGCTAAGATTTGCCTGTAGCTCTGCAAGAGCCAGTTTTTCAGGGGCGTCTTGGAGTTCTTCTGCAACTTCCGTAGGCCGCTCTAGGGCACCGGCACCAAGGTTCTGCTGGAGTTGGGCTTCCACCGTGCGAATGCCAGCATTACGCTTAGTTGATGCCCGCTGCTCGACCATCGACTTAAGCGCAGCGCGAGCGGGGTTCAGTAGGCTATTCTTGACTGCAGCGCGGAGGTTCTCATTAGCTTCCTTGGAGGCAGCGGCAGCAGCTTCTTTGTCTGCGGCAGCGGCATTGGCTGCGACACTCGCAGCGTCTAGGGCTTTCTTTTCGAGCTTGGCGATAGCGTCGTTGGGTATGGAAAGAGTACCATTTGGAGCCTTACGATAAGCATTGGGCCGCTCAAGACGCCCAAGAAGCTGCGCACGCTGGTTATTATCGATCTGCCCTGCTTTGCGTGCGGCGTCTACTTCCTTAGTAAAATCCTGCACCATGCGAGTGGCGGGGGTAGGCGCGACCTGTTCGTTACGTTTGGGCTGATCAATGGTATCGACGGCAAAAGCAGTCTCGGGGGTGTAGGGCGTAAGCTCCATCATCCGCCCGTAGACTTGATCGGAGAAGTCCTTCAGTGTGGTGGCACTAATAATATCTTCGGGTTTCTTGCCCAGCTGTGTTTCAGCTACGAGTCTATAGGGCGCAGAGTTGCTAGTGGGGTCGTACACAACCTTATATACGGCATTCTCTGGAGCCTGCGCACGAAGCGCGTACTCGATATCACCAAGTGTCTCTTCGCGGTCTGCAGCCTCACGCTGCTGAAGTGCTGCTGCACGTTCTTGGTTGGCTTGAGCTTCTTGGAGCGCCTGCTTTTGAAGCGCAGCTTTATCTTCAGCGGGGGCAAACCGCTGGGCATTGTACTCATCACGCTTTAGAGATTCACCCGGCACTGTGCCGAATCGCGCGCCGCCGAAGATATCCGGGGTTTCGATGTCTTTACCACGGCGCGCATACCTAGGCGCGTAACCTACATCTTCACCGCGAGCTATAGCCGCGAGTTCTTCAGCATCACCGCCACGGTTTACGTACTCATCAAGTGCATCCTGATCGCTGAGAATAGCATCAGCTCGCTCAGGAGTAAGGTCACCCCCAGTAGGGTAAAGAGCCATGCTATCTGCGGCAGGCTCAACGGCGGTGGGAGTAGCTTGGGTACGGCGAACTTTCTGCGCTGCCACCTCGTTAAAGGTAGATGCCTCATTGGCGAAGAACTGCTGGAGGACAGGGCCAATTTCGCTTGCAGCAAGGGTATCCATGCTGGGCGTACCTTGCAGGTCAAGTAGGCGAGTCGCCAGCGAGTTTACTAGAGGCGTAGGCGGCAGCTGGCCCGCAGCTACCATTTTACCATAAATAGTGAGGTCGGACTCAACCGAAGACGCGGTGCGATGGCGCTGGTTATACGCACGACTCTTCGCCGCTTGCGTATCAGGCGCAGCTTCGGGCGCAGCTTCGGGCGCAGCTTCGGGCGCAGCGGCAGGCTCGGCTTCGGGCGCAATGTCTTCTTCCGCACCCGGCATACCCGGTGCGTTGATATTCGGATCAGGCGACGGCTCTATGCCAGCCGTACGCTCTTCCATTTCTGCGGTTCTAGCGGCTTCAGCAGCCGCCTCAGCTTCGGCAAGTTTCTTTCTCTGATCAATGATATTATCCGCAATTTCATTAGCTTCTTCTTCGCTAAATCCACGGCGCAGTGCTGAGGCAGCTATCCTGTCTCTGTCTTCATTGGTGGGATCGTTCGGGAGAGTTTCTAGGTTCTCCTTAACTACGTCTTTATAGGCGTTGCCTACCTCATCAGAGTTCTCGGCAATCGTCTGGCTCCGACCGCCATACGCACCGGGGAGGAGAGACACAATACCTGCAGCCGCAGCGCGCCCAGCTACGCCAGCGAAGGGGTCAACATTGTACCCAGCTCGCTTCTGCGCCATGTTCTCGGCAAACTGCTCTTGCCCTTCTTGAACAGCTTCGGGGATGGCTTCTTCCGCCGCGCCAGTAGCCGCGCCTCTGGCGATACTACGCCGGGTTATCTCGCGCTCTGTAACGGTTGCTGCGGCCCCGGCTACAGCTTCACGCTCTGCAAGTTTCTTCGCGGCACTAGCTGCAGCCGCTCGACCAATCTGACGCGGGAGACCTGTAGCTGAAGCTACGGCACCTAGTACCGTACCCAACGCAATCTGATCGAGATTATCTCCACCATACTCCTGCGCCTTAGTTGCGGCGGCTACAGCCTGCTTTTCGCTAGCGCCGTGCTCACGGGCTGCACGATGCATAGCTTCGTAAATATCACCTTTGATTGTACCCGCACCAGAAAGAGCACCAAGCGCAAGTGGCACAGCCGTACCGCCGCTAAGCACAGATGCGGCAATAAACGGAACCGCAGAGCCTACTAGGCTAGCTGTGGCCTCCGCAGGAGCCTCAAGAAAGTTTACGCCTGCGGCTTTAATTTCTTCCAGTATGCCTTTACCAGTGGCCGCTTTGGTACGGGCAGCATTGATTTTTTCCTGTCTCAAAGATTCTGAGGAGCGTAGGCTACGTGCGTACTGGTTGACACCCTCAAGTGCGTTAGAGGCTTCGTTACCGGCACCAAACAAATCAGTGAGTGACCTCCCTACACCCACAAGACCTTGAGTAGCAGCAAGGGGGATATCTGCGAGGTAAGCAGCAGCGTTGCCAACAGGTCCCGTCCGCTCAAGCGCGTTTTCAGGCTCAAGAGGTATACCCGCCTGTGGCGCACGTTTAAGGATTTCGGCTTCAATAACTTTACGGTCGAGACCTGCAGGCCCATCTACCGTGTAAAGCCTACCATCTCTCCCTGTCATAGAATACCGGGGCATGAGCAATCCTTATTATTCGCCTATATTACCTACATGGATAGCCTGTGGCTGTCCACCTTCACCCCCCTGCTGTTTATTACCGAAGACCGTAGCAGGATCAAAACCACCTGCTTGAGATTGTCCGTAAGGCATGTCTTTAAGGACTCTCTGCCACGCCAATGTCTGTATTTCAACATCGGATAACACTTTAGCGGGTATGCGCTTGCCATTTATAAACAGCTGACCCCGTTCATTACGGAGTTTGTAGTCAGCGTACAAAGCCCTAGCGAAGCTTTCTCTAGTATCCAATGCCGGGGGTTTAATAAGAGCAATGTCTTTTTGACCTTGAATTTCAGCAGCGGATTGATCTGCCTTAGCCTTTAGCTCTCGGTCAAACTGGCTCGCCTTCTGATTACGTTCAGCAGCGCCCTCACGTATACGCATCTGTTCTGAATGGAGCGCAGCAGCAGGGGATATAAGTGCGAGACGATCCTCATAATCAGCTCTTTCTGCGTCCGCTGCAGCCTTAAGGCCCGCGAGCTTCTCAGCCTTGCGAGACTTCTCACCTTCACGCAGAGGTTCACCCATAGCACTGAGAGCACTACCAAGGTTGGATAGGAACGGACCCGGCCTGTTGAACGCCTGCGAAGCCGCGAGGAGCGCGTAGCCTAGATCACGATCCTTATCCTTCTTGGATTGCTCAGGATCAATACCCAGTGCAGCTAGCTGCGCATCGCGAGCTTTGGTATCTCGCTTACCAACGAGACTCGCCATCATCTCTAGAGTTTGAGCGTAAGAACTTACATCCGGCATTTCCGTAGGATCACTACCAGTAGCCCTTGCGTAGGGGCCTCCTCCGCCCATGCGCCGCTCGATGTCCTTCCGATACTTAGCGTTGTCCTTACCCCAGCCTTTGGTATTAGGACCGCCTTGGTAGTAGGCTGCTGCCTTGGAAATATCGCCACCGCCATAGTCCCACGCTTCTTTGGTAGCCGCCTCACCAAGAGCTTCTTGGTATTTCTGACCTTCAGGAGAATCGGAGGTCATAAGCTCAGGGCGGTAACCAAGACCTAGACGCCTTGCCAACGATGCTGCTGTCGCGGGCATGATCTGATACTTACCCATAGCCCCACTCTTGGTATTATGGGCCTTGTAGTCCCCGCCGCTTTCCTGACCAATGATTGCGTTCTTGAAGTTACCATAACCGCCGCCACCGGCAAAGCTAACAAGCCCGCCAGTATCGTAGTGCTGCGTGTCGCTATAGCCCATAGATGAGTTAAACATATCATCAGGTACGGGAAGCGAAGCAAGACCACCACTTGCCATACCCTGCGGCGGCATCGGCATCTGGGGCGCGGGAGCACCCATCTGAGGTGGCATACCTCCCTGCGGCGGCATCGGCGGTGGAGCAGGGGGTGGAGCAGGGGGTGGAGCAGGGGGTGGAGGTGGCTTGGCGTTAAGAACTTGTTCTGCAACAGAGGGCATATTACCCTTGCCGATCATACCGGACTTGGAAATCTCGTCAGCGCGCATGCCCGCAAGCACACCCTGCATCTCAGTGATAACCCCTGCTTGGATAAGACGCTTGAGAGCATCCTTGTTACCTGCAGTCTGCCGCACAATGCTATCGATAGCATTCAGCCCGTTAACGGCGTTCATACCCTGCTGTTCAGAACCAAGCATAGTTACCTCTTTTAGCCAAGGACTCTAGCGACACCCGCCGCACCAAGACCCGCACTCATAAGCTGATTACCGATAGACGGGTTGGGAGAACTTGTAGTTGTAGTAGACGTAGTGTTAGGTTGATACTGGATACCGTGAATAATACTGCCGAGCCACGAAATCTGATCTCTATTGAATCCCCGCTGAGCAAGGAAATCTTGGTATTTTTGATCGAGTTGCTGCTGCTGAAGCGCTTGTGTCTGAGCCGCTGCTCCCTGCTGCTGATTAAGCCGGGATGTATCAGCTTGCTGCTGCATAGTACCGATATTGCCAAGCGTCTGACCGGCTTGACCAGCCTGTTGAAAACCCTGAAGACCAAGGCTAGCACCGAATTGCTGGTTCTGCATCTGGGCCTGTTGCTCAGCATTGAACTGCCTCTGCGCAGCATCGTAAGCAGCCTGCTGTCCGGTAGCTTGAATTTGCCCCATCTGGTTACCGAGGTTACGTTCGCGCTCTGTGGTAGCAAGAAGCTGACGTGCACCGCCATATGTACCCATACGCGCAGCGCCTAGGTTCTGGGCAAGCTGACCTTGCTGCGCATCCCGGAGGGCCTGCTGCTTCTGTACATCCACAACATTCTGCATGTATGGGGACATGTACTGCTGAGCCATACCGGCTTGGTTAAAGCTCTGAGGTCCACCCTGTTGCGCATATCGCTGACCGGCAGTAAGAGCGCCGAGGCCCGACATACCCGTAAGGCCCGAAGCCTGTCCGAATTGCTCCGGAGTCTGTTGACCTAAAATATTATTTTGAATTTGCTGCTGCTGAGGAGTAAACTCAGCAATGCGGTTGCCTTTGTAAGGAACATAACCTTGACCAGATTCAGCCTGCGCCCGCGATGCCAACGCAGTGACATAGGGCTGCATGTACGCCGGTAGGTTCGACGTATTCTGGTTAACCGTAGTGGTTGTTGGTGTACTCTGGCCGCCCATATGCCTATCCTATCAACTTACAGTACAGGTTTTCAAAGTGTTTATACCCGAGGCGACCCAGTAGATCACCAACCAAACCTTCACTATGTCCTACATGTACATGTAGCTTAGTATGATATATAACTTTCTTGACACCCAGCGCCTTAAGCATAGGCTCTACACCACGTACTAGCCTAACTCCGGCTATACCACGTTCTGCAGGATCGACATACACTACATCATTGAAGGCGTGCAGTGTGCTTTTATAGTGCACATGGGGATATATAGCAAAAGCGTTGTAGCCAATCAGCTTACCATTACGCCGCAAAGCTGCAGCAGCGAACTCACCCACGTCTTCCAGCGCGAATACCCGGTCCCAATCTGGGTCTAGCGGAATACTATCTTTGTCCATAGCTACCTCAACCCAATGGTTACGTAGTAGCTCTTCCACGCCCTCTTCGAGCAGTGCTCGTATTGGTTCCCACCGCAGAGTATATTTTGAATCTTGCATCATGCAACAGCCCGTAGACGAGTATCCTGACCACGCTTAGCAGACTTTCTAGCCTTTTGGGCTTTATCCATGAGAGCATAAAGCTTCTGGGTACCCTTGCTGTGGTTACCACCCCCGATACGCGCAACCGCTTCGGGGGTAAAGTGTACTTCATCGCGGGCTACACGGGCACGCTGCTTGCCGTTAATGCTAGCAGGGATAGAGTCGCTCACACCGTCGCCAGAACCGTGAATAGGCGTACCGCCAAGGCGAGCAAGAACTTGCTGACCAGCCCCACTACTACCGTTACCAAACTCTGCAGTCTCGCGGGCGGGCATAACGAATGAACCGCTGCGCATATGAAGCGTGCCGCCAGCCGCTAGACCGGGGAGGCCCTTGATACCCCCTTGCGGTTGGCCGTAACCCGAAGAAGGCATGTAGGGGCTAGGTGGGGGAGGCTGCTGCGGCATCTGAGGCTGCTGTATAGAATATGAACCATCCATCATCTGTTGTGCAGGTTGAGGAGTAGTTTGTGTTGGTGACATCATCTGGTTAGGCCCAACTTGCCCACCATCAGCATAACCGAAGAGTTTCATACGCTGCTCTGGTGTGAGCATCGTAGGGTTAGCCATAGCTGAAGCAGCATTAGCTGCCGTAGGAGTAGTTTTTTGACCGGGTATATACGGCTTGCCCGCCGCATCGGTATAAGTAGTGGGGCCAAAGTACGTCTGCTCTGAAGAGTCAAAGTTCGTAGGGTCGAACTGCTGCATCTGCCCCGCTGGATTAGGGTTAAATACCTGACGATGCGCTTGGTAGGGACCAGTGTAGCCGTACTCATCCGGCTCCTTACCGTCTTTGGAGGGCTTGGCCGTGGGAGTCATACCCCCACTCATCACACCCATACCCGCAATCATAGGTGCAGCCTTACCAATAATACCGCCGGGAAGACCCATCTTAGCGGAGTCTCCAAATTTTTGCGCAATACCAGCAAGGCCAGTTTTAGCTGGCACTGCCAGTTGAGATGCGACATCTCCGACCATAGCCCCCGGTGCGCCAGCGACTAAAGGGATAGCTGTATTTGGTGCAGCCGCACCGAGACCCCCGAGGGATACAGGCATTTTGGCTATATTCTGAGCCGCTGTAGCTCCGAGGTTAGTAACCCCCTGCTGCCCGACTACCATAGCTCCCGGATGAGCAGCCAAAGCCGCCGCACCAGCTTTAGCCACGCCGCTACCCGCGTTACCCATGATACCGAGAGCATTCTTAGATATTCCGCCAGCAAGCCCAAGGCCACCAGCCATCGAAGCGCCACCGAATGCGCCGAGGCCCGCCAAGAGACCTTGCTTGAGACTACCGGTAATAGCCGTACCACCTACTGCACCAAGCGCACCCATCCAGATCGGAGGGATACCAAACGCCATACCGAGACCACCTAGTAGCATAGGTAGGAGTTTACCGAGGAAGCCTGCTTCAGGAAGGCCCGTGTCCGGGTTGATTGTCAGCGATCCGCCGTGCGCCATAGCAAGGTTCTGCAGGCCCTTGACCTCACCGGGGGTCATATGGATCAACATCGTATCTTCGCCGCGCCCCCGCGACCGTACGTGCTCTGCCATGTGTGAGTAGTGCATGACTTAATCCTTAAACGTGCGAAACGAATTGTACCTGAACAAAGGCTGCGGGGGTAGCAGGATGTGCAGGAGTTACGCCTGCTGAGAATGTAACCGCTGGAAAATGCTCTATGCTTACACCTATGTCGGTAACATGCCACACAACTTCGACATAGTCACCCGCAGCTAGGCTAACCATGACAGGTGTTACAGCTATAAGATGCGACGGGTTACCGGCACTTTTGCGGGGTACAATAGAAAACCGGCTGTTGGTATCGACTATATCGACACCGTTTTTGCGCAGCCAGATGTCAATATCTTGTGTGCCATTGGTCGTGTTCTTGAACTGGATACTGAAGCCAACAACGTAAACACCCGCAGAAGGCACCGTTAGTCGTGACCCACTGCTGAGCGTGACTCCGCCGGTAAAATCTGACTGGCTGTATGTAACAGGGTATGCGAGGTCAATCGCGCCAGCAGTCTGGTCAAGGTTACTCTGAAACTGCCCATAAGGAATTTCGATGTTTATCCCACTACCACTAAAAGTACCCCCAACAAACTCATTTGCCGTATATTTCTGGGCATGGTTGGGCGTATTGCTATCCAGCTGCGAAAAGTAGATTTCTAGCACCCGTAGCACCTGCCGCATATATTGCGCATCCCACTGCCCCGGAGGGTTGGGAAGCGACGGCGCGTTAAACTTGTCGAGGGCCATCAGCCTTGCCCCCAATAGATGCGCTCAAGCTCCTGTCGGTCTGCAATAGCCTCTTTTACGGTACTCCGTGATTTCCCATAATATTTTTTTCGTTTTACGGATATAGCTGCCATCCACTTATTATGGTTTATAGCATAGATACCCCGATACCCCGATATATTTTTCTGCTTCCGGCGGTTACGTTGCTGCAGCATTGGGGAGGCCCAACGGCAATTATCGAGGGTATAATCCCCATTTGTGTCTATACGGTCTAGCGTCTGGCTACCAGTGGGTTCACCCATATCTGCTACAAAGCTAGGATACGTATGCCACGTATCCTGTACAATTACACCCCGCCCGCCATATCGAGGATAGTCTTTGTCTGTAGTTTTGTAGCAACGGCGTATCATCGCCCGCCACGTATTATAGGATGCCCTCTGAGACCCCCCATGCTTAGTAATACGCTCTTTCAGGTAGCACCCACACGATGTAACCGAACCCCATACTAGGCAACCACTATTGGCGTTATGCACGTTACCACAATCACATAGGCATTCCCATAGCTGCTTCTTGGATTGTGTGCGCCCCAGATGCTTAACTACTACAAGACGACCGAAACGATCACCGGTAAGATCACAAAATTTAGGCATAAGTCCTCCATCGTCTGGATTACTATACACCATGATCGGTACGAAAGTCAACGTTTGCCATCAGGGCGCGCATCTAGGCGCGGCGAGCCAAGCTGCCACTGGGTGCCTAGATTTTCGGACATAATTTTCAGTGCCATTTGACGCGCACGTACTCGTAGAAAAATCTGACCTGTATATGCATCTAGAGTAGTCTGGGTCACACGCCCGGTATCGTCTGTGTTGGTGTTGAACGAGTTACCGGGGAAGTTACGACTCCTGATCTCCAGAATAACCTCTGGGGTTGGGGATACCTCATCGTTTGCAGACCCGGCAAAATTCACATCGGGGATGATACGCCGCGTGAGCATGAACTGTTCACCGTCTTCAATATCAAAATCATTCGACTGGATGTAGGCAGTCATTGGTACGCCATCATCATCGATACCATCTTCATGGCTATAGACACGTCCAGTAGTGGAACCTGAGGGAGTATTTGCAGCCTGAGGGAAGTGGCGCAGTGGGCTATCCAGCCAAGCTGTGCGCTCGATAGTTCCGTAATACCAAACCTTATCGAGGTAGTTATACACTACATAAGCATTGTTATAGTTATACCCTATCTGGGGGTAAAACCACCATATTTCATTCCACTGCTCGTTGGTACCGCAGACAATCTGGTCAGATTGATCAAAGCTAATATTCATGAATATATGATTGCGCAAGGTGCAGGGTAGTGTTTCGACACGGCCTGTGTAGGCGTAGAACTTATCCTGACCCATCCAGAAGACGATATTCGAAGCAACTGCAACGGAGCGCGGCGAGGCAATTGAGATATTATCCGCGTATTCCTGCAGGCCAAACACATCAGTCGTGCCGAGAAACTGTAGGGTGTAGAGGTTGCTATCACTCCATATCAAGATTTCCTGCCGGGTAGCCAGTGCACGCACGATACGCGAACCCCGAGAGACCCGAATGAACCCGGCGCTATTGATAACGGATGGCCCCCACTCTCCGGGACTATCTTGCGATGCCCAGCGGATTAGCAAAGGGTCAAAATCGGCGGTAGAAGTACTGCCAAAAGGCACAGCGCCAAAGGCCAGCAAATGCTTATCTTGTTGCGATACTAAAAGTTGGCCAACCTTGGAAGGCACATCACTAGCACTATATCCTTGGTTAGTGGCGTAGGTGGATAGAGTAATGGCACGAGTACCGAGACTAGTCAGCGGGTCAACTATAATTCCGCGTTGCCAGTAATAGGGGGCACCGTTGCGGATATTAGCGACAAGATCGTTATCAAAATTGTCCATCCACCAGTCTTGCTGAGGAAGTAAAATAGGTGCATCGGAAGTAGAACCCCATGTTCCGCGCCCCCATGTGCTGGTACCCCAGCCATAGCCGTTAGTAGCAATTACATAGCCTGTGTCAATTTCAAAGCTGACAGTGATACCTGTACCGCCCCCACCGGCCACAGTCGATGTAGCCGTCGTAGCCGTTTGGAATGTAAACGAATTAGCGGGGGTGCCTACGGTAGTTATAAGTTGCGAAGTATTAAGCTCTGAGGCGGGTATACCCCCCACCGTCGTAGCGCCAGAAATATTAACATAATTACCGACCATCGCGTTGGGGTTAGTAGCGAACGTAACTGTAACTATGTTCGAGTTAACCGTGGTATATACGCAGTTATTTGTTGCAGGGCTTATATAAGTCGGCGCAGTAGTGCGTAGGGGGGTGATATCAAAGTAAGGACCGCCTTGCCCGTTCTGGATATAAAGTTTTAGGTTTGTGCCTACAGCAAGAAAGTCATCGCTAAATGAGGTAATCCAACTCCACATCTGACGGCAGGTGCCAAGGAATGTGCTGTTCCCATCGCGGGTCCAACCGCCAATCTTCTCAGGGAAGCCGGAACGGAAGCGAACCTTATCACCAGCATACCAGCCGCCCTCACCCGTATAATCGGTCTGATCCCTGTTAATGCCGGGGCGAAACTGGAGCTTGATGAAAGTCATTTTTACTCTATCCCTAAGTTAGCGCCATCTGGACGCCGCTCATCAGGAGGCTCCTTGGCCAGACAACACCCAAGATGTTGAGTTTACCTTTATTAGTGTAGCGAGGCCGTAGCCAGCAAGCGTGCGTGCCCCCGGTGTGCTATTAGCCGCAAGATAGAGCGAGTCGCTAGTGATGGTCACGGCGATGCTAGAGGTAGTGGTATTAAAGATGGAGATTGTAGTGCCAACAGGAAACGCGACAGATGCATTAGCCGGGATTACCACGCCAGCGGTAGTTGTGATAATTTTACCTGCATCCGATAATGCCAGCGTGTATGATGTGGACTGAGAGTTCGGGGGGAGGCCTTTGTAGCCAACAGCATCGGCTACATCAGAGCTTATGATCCCGCCATTAGACTTGATACGAAAACGCTCATTAATTCCGTTAACGCGGAAAATAATACTAGAAGTGCTGTCCTTGGCGTCAATATATAGATTGTTGTCAGTACCGTCAAAAAAATACGTGATTGCGCCGCCTGCAGTAGTCGTGTTCCAAGTAGCAGAACTGTTCTGCCATAGTATGCTCCCACCATTTTTCATGGTTAATGAAGGACCACCGCCCGTATACCCGCTGTAGAGCGTAGTGACAGCGATGCCGACATTACCACTGCCAAAAAGCACGCTATTGCCTTGGCTATTAAGATAAAGAGGTTTTGAGAAACTCTGTATATAGCCGTAGGAAGCATCCGACCCAATGGATACATCGCCATTTGCACCGCCCGTGTTCGCGAACCCAGCGGCGTACGTGGTAGCAGTGGCTAGGGTTATGGTAGACCCAACTACGTCCAATCTGCGTCCCGGTGTCACTGTGCCGATACCGAGATTACCAGAAGTATTCAGCCTTGCACGCTCCGAACCGCCAGCGTAGAATTCCATACCATGCGCGTTAGTTGCCGAAGTACTGCCACGAAGAGCAATCGAACCGCCTGTGCTATTAAAGCTGTTTCCTCCGGAAAGCCCAACACTACTGCTAGTAGTAGTCGTCAAAAGGTTGGCCCCACCAGCAATTGAAATATCACCAGCAGTAAGGGTAAGTCCCGACCCCACGGTAAGTCCCGACCCCACGGTAAGTCCCGACCCCACGGTAAGCGAGGTAAGATATGTAGCTACATCAACTACGTTCGTGCCATTATTAAATACCCACATGGTCTTACCAGTAGGCACCGCGATGCCAGTACCAGTAGCATTCTTAATAGTGATCGTGCCGTCCGTACCGTTGTTGACGATGTACGCCTTTTCGATTGCGGGTACGACCAAGTTATATCCTGCAGTCGCAGTGCCTGTCAGGTTAAGGCGCAGGTTACGCGCGGTCTGCGATGAGTTTGTATCAGTGAGTGTGAGAGTCACGTTGGCGCTAGAAAAAGCTACATTAGCTGAGCCAGTAATGGCTTCTTCAATAGCGGTTCCTAGGTTGGTGTTGGTAACGGTGCCCCACGTAGCATTGTTCTCACCCGTCGCCATGAGCTGAAATTTAAGATCGCTGTAGGTACTAGGCATTTTCGTTCCTTACGCCGGGATATCTACCCAATTTGATACACTACTAGGGTTTACGGGTGTCCAGTCTCCCGTTTGGCTATCGTTAATTGTTAGCCATGAAGAGGGTTGGCTATCGTCTATTAGGCCCCATTCCGGCGTTACGTTGGATTGCGTTGCTGCAAAAGCTGTATCGGCGAAGGATGAAAAGCCGAACATATACTTTTTTCCTTGCGTTACGACGTTTTAGGGCAGTCATGCTCGCAAACACATACCCACTGCGAGTTGTGCCGCTCGATCTGCCTTACAGTTTCTGCGCTATCCGCGATGCCATCAAATGTAAGGGGTTTGGCTATGCGGCAATATTCACTGACTACGGGAGCGGTCGAACCGGTTACGCAAGCGCTCATCGCGGGCAGGATCAGGGACAGTGGTAGCAGTTGCAGCCAATTCCGCTCGCCGGTTAGCCTCATCGTTTACCTCCTCAATAGCTTGCTGGCGTCCCTGAGCCTTCAATTTGCTATCCCGCCAAAGACCGAAGACCTTGTCAAGAAACGCAAATAAGGACGCCAGCAAACGGATCATCAGGCGTTCTTTTCCGACAGCAAAATAGCAATAAGCCCCGCAGCCGCTGCCACAAAAGTGGTAACTGCCGAATAGAAGGGAGCCGATACACCCGCAAGAATTGCGAGGCTTGAAAACCCTGCGTAAGTCGAGGGTTCCTTAAGACGGTTCAAAATCATATCCAACATAGTCAATCTCCTATCTCAGTAAGCCAGCTATCAACATCAAAACTTGGGCAAGCCTTCTTTACACCCGGCCAGTCACGATGTCCACGGATAAGCAGCGTAGGGTACTGCGCCTTATATGTTCTTACGAGTGTTAGAAGTGACTCTTTTTGCGCATGTGTGCGTGTATCTTTAGGGTTCATATTCATGTCTACGCCGCCGATATAGCAGATACCGATATTTCCAGTATTAGCACCCCCAACGTGCGCGCCCTTCTGATCGTCGCGCAGTGTGCGGTGTGTCGAGCCATCAAGCTCAATCACCCAATGGTAGGAAGTCTGACCAAACTTGGCCTGATCCCACTGGCAGATTTGATCAGTAGAAACATGCCGACCTTCAGGCGTAGCTGCGCAATGTACAGTGAGAAACTTAACAGGTCCAAGCTGTGCCATTAGTTATCCAATCCGGAATTACCGCCGTACAGGCCCTTTGACCCCTTATACAGGCCGCTGGAGCCCACGTACAGTCCAGTGCCGCGACTGAGTCCGCTTGAGGTAGCACTAAAGTACCACCCGGTATTATTGCCTGCGTCCACGTTACCACTACCAGTGGGCGCGCTCCATGTTGCCCCGCCAGTCGCGGCGCTGTCCTGAATGGTCAGGTACGTAGCCGTATTGGTCCCGCTGGTATCCGAGATCGTGGCCTGCGTACCCGCCACCGTGCTCTGCAGGAACCGCTGCGTTGTGCCTGCACCGGTGGCGAAAGAACCGACCGTATTGGTTGTGCCAGCCTTAAGCTGGACCGTTCCGTTGGTGAGCGTAAACGCGCGGGTCGATCCTTGGGTCAGGGCGTCCGCGAAGGAGAACGTTCCGCCGACGCCGTTGAAGGTGATTGCGCCGTCAATGGTCTTGTTGTTTGTCGTGATCGTTTTGGTGCCTGATGTTGCTGCGAAAGTGAGTGTTTGGATAGCCGACGCGAGCGTCATCCCCGCTGAGAGCGTAAGGCTTCCGAAAAACGTCTTGTTGGCCCCCGTAGCTGCCCAA